>Ga0209541_10010251_pt1 | contig 14984 bp, 9 predicted proteins | sample RifCSPlowO2_01_FD_184027 | JGI IMG/M metagenome (GOLD analysis project Ga0209541, IMG submission 184027) | Groundwater microbial communities from Rifle, Colorado - Rifle CSP2_plank lowO2_0.1 (SPAdes) (version 2) | ecosystem: Environmental > Aquatic > Deep subsurface > Groundwater | place: Rifle... | reverse complement strand
TATTCTTTAACATCTTTCCCGCCCAGCACGATCAATTGTCCACAGGCTGCGGCAATGTCGTCGCCCATGGTTTTGCGGATCATGACGGGGACGCCGGCGGCTTCGAGAATTTCCTTGAATCGGTGAATTTGGTTATTTGTGCTGCGCTCGAGGCCGATATCGGTGAAGTTGTATGGGATCATGTTCACTTTGAGGGGTTCTTCGGCGTGTTTTCGGTCGACGGAAAGCTCGTTCACGAGTTTGGCGAGTTCCTCGGCGTGATGAGCGGTATCATTCACGTTTTTGAGCATAACATACTCAAAAGTAAGGTGATGGCGGCGGTTTCCGTGCACTTTTTGGTAGCGCCGGATCCACTCTTTCAGTTTTGGGATGAACTGGTCGTAAGAGCTGGGAACGATTTCTTTGCGCGTAATCGGGTCGGCGCTGTGGAGTGAAAGGGCAATACGGGTATCCGGCCAGTCGGGATCGGTGAGAATTTGTTCGAGTACAGGAAGTATGCCCACAGTGGAAACGGTGATGTGGGTGGGGCCGAGGTCGGTGTTTTTGAGCCAGGTGTGGATGGCCTTTTTCACGTTTTCGTAGTTGGCGAGGGGTTCCCCCATACCCATAAAGACCACGTTGGAGATTCTTTGGTCGCCTTTAAGTTCTTTGGCCACGAAGTGTTGCCAAAAACGGTATTGATCAACGATTTCGTCGGCTGTGAGGTTGCGGGTGAGGCCCATCATTCCGGTGGCGCAAAAGGTGCAGCCCATGGCGCATCCAAGCTGGGAAGAGACGCAAATGGTCCAGTCGCCGCGTTTATTCTCCATGAGCACGGTTTCCACTTTTTGGCCGTCTTCGAGTTCGAGCAGCGCTTTGTGCGTGTCTCCGCGGGCGGAACGCAGAACGTGAGAGCTTATGTAGGAGACCCAAGGCACTTTGGCGGCCAGTGTTTCGCGCATGGGTTTTGCCAGGTTGGTGATGTCCAGCCAGCTTGTTTTTTCAGGTTTGAAAAGGTTTTCCTCCACTTGCTTCCAGCGGAAAGGTTTTTCGTTGGGGAAAAGGGTTTGGAAGAGCTCGAAGCGGGTCTTCATGGGGCTTTGCATGGTGTTACTATACCAATTTCCCTCAAGATTTGCGCGGAGTCCGGATTTCCTTCGCCGTCAAACTTAATGCAATTCGAAAAATAATTGCTGCCACTTTCGTTCGCATGCGCTTGCCTCAGCATATCCAGACCGAGAAGACCCAGGAGCAGCTCACTGCGTCTTAGAAGAGAAAGAACTCGTTGATTGTTGCCTGCCATGTCCAGTTCTCGTGTTTTCCTCTCCAGTTCTGCTATGACAAAACGATTTTCCCTTCCAAGTTCTACATGGAGTTCGTAAAGGTTCTTTTGTGGGATTTGCGATTCAATTTTAGCAAGGTGGTCGAGCGGGTTTTTCTGGCCTCGCCCCACTAGAAGCTGATAAGCTCTCGCAATGCAGTGAAGCGCCAGCATCAAAATCGATCGATGGTTGGGATCATTTAAAGAAAAAAGTTTGGCATAGAGTTTTGCCATGTAAAGCAGACGATGAACATTCACTTCCGTTTCTATGGCAATTCCAAACGAATCCAAACTCTTGATTGGGTCTGCTACGAATTCTTCGCTCTGTCCAATGGACGCCAAAATGGAACTTCTATCAATGCTCATGATTCGCCAAATCGGTAATGATTCTTCTTGTTTCTTGCGCATCCAGTGGTCTTAGTTTTGCAACTTTCGGTCCCCATATGCCCGCCGCTTTCAAGGCGCTGATCACAGAGCGGACTTTTTCTCGGAATCTGCTTGGAACCCTGGCGGGACAGCGCGGATCTTTGATATGGACCACTTCTTGTGAACCATCCTCTGACAATGGGACATGCACTTCCGGGAATACTTTGCAAACCAAAGGTTTGTCCTTGGGAGGAAACTTACAGCCGTTTTCTCCCAGACAGTTTTTCACCCTGTTGCCGATAAGTTCCACTCCCTCCGGGATGGCGTTTAATTCTTCACCTTCAAGTAAAACTGTGCCATGGTGGCAACATAACCTACAAGACTCACAAGCTTTCAGTTTTCCGGTTCCGATCAAACGGTGCGCTCGCGCAAAAGCCGATGCCGTTGATTCTAATCCATGGGTGTTGTTTTCAGGTCTTCGCGTCATCTAGTATTTAGAGGAGCGGTAGAATAGAACAAAGTGATTTTTAGGTCAAATGGTCGGAGTGGAGGGACTCGAACCCTCGACCTCGGCGTCCCGAACGCCGCGCGCTAGCCAACTGCGCTACACCCCGAGCGCAGGCAAGCATACTTAAAAAGCACAGGGCTTACAAGGTAGCCTGTTCTGAGAGTTCAGGAATTTCAATCTTCACTTCTTCGACTGTGGTTTTGCTTTCCACTTTGATTTCCTCATCGTCATCTTCACTTTCATCCTCATCCTCATCCTCATCCTCATCCTCATCTTCGTCTTCGTCACTATCCTCATTTTCCAGGTCGATTTCCACTTCTAATTCTGTTTCTACATCTGAAGATTGGTCAGAAGTTTCGTTTTCAACCTCTTGAGTGGTTTCAAATCTCAGGTCGGACTCAAAGAGGATGCCGTCGCTGTCTTTTTCTTTCCATGCTTTCTCATATTGATCGTGCAGGCCTTTGGTTTTGTCCTTGAAGTTATCGACCACGTTTTTGAACTGGAAACGAAGGTCGGCCACCTCTTGTTTTTTGTCTTTTCCTTCCAACTGTTTGATGTGGATTCGAATTTCTTCGGAGTAGTCGATCAGTTCGTTGGAAAGTTCGGTTTGAAGAGTGGGATTGAGTCCACCTTTCAAGGAAAGGAGCTCGGCTTCTTCAAAGCGCAGACGCATGCGATCGATTTGCCAGTCGGCCTTTTCTTCATCGTTCATGAAAGCGCCTTGAAGCTCTTCCACCACGTCCACTTTAAACGGGTACAAAAAGTCGCCAGGCAAAGCCGATTCGGAAGCGTAAGTGGCGGTGCCGGTGAAAACCACAAGTAGAACGGCGGCGGTAGCCGTAGCCCAAAGAGGGCGACGCGTCAAACGAGAGAAACGAGACCAGAAATCAGGTTTTTTCGCCATAGGATTATCCTCCATAAACTGAATCAGTTTGGTTCGAACATTCATCCGTTCGTCTTCACTTAGACGAATTTTTTTGATTGCCGATACGATTTTTTTGAGATTTTTCATAATTACTTTTTAGAATTGGCACTGACGTGCCTGTTACGGAGATCGGAGAGGGCTCGGTTCAAACGTACGGAAACCAGGTTTTCGCTGATTCCCAGGCTCACCGCAATCTGTTTCACGGAGAGGTCATCGATGTAACGGAGTATTAGGACTTCACGGTAACTGTCTTTGATGTGATCGAGAATCTTCATTGCGTCTTTGGCATCGAGCTCGTCCTGTAGCCGTTTTTCTTCCGTTCCGCTCGTTTCCATACCGGGTTCAATCCCCGCTTCCAAAAGATCTTCGAGCGAAGCCGTCTTTTTATATCCCGGGCGGCGACTGTGATCAATGATGAGATTGGTCGCAATCTTGTAAAGGAGCGCTCGCACATTATCCACTTTATTGCCTTGAGCCATGTATTTCCAAGCCTTCATAAAGGTTTCTTGCATGATGTCCTTTGCCAGCTCTCTGTCATATACCCTGAGGTAGCAATGTCGGAAGATGGCATCGGCATACTCATCATAAACGGCCGTGAATTTTTCATGGGATTGCATAAAACTCCCGGTTACTGTGACGTGAGCTTAGCATGAATCTTACAAGAAAAAAACAGTGTTGTCCTTAAGGTTCCGCCTGCGGCGCCTTTATTTATAAGCTCACCTTCGGTGAGTATGGTCGGAGTGGCGGGACTTGAACCCACGACCTCTTGCACCCCATGCAAGCGCGCTAGCCAACTGCGCTACACCCCGACGTGAACCCTTTTTAGCAGATTTTCTTTAAATGTGTAAGGGATTTTCCAATTGGCCGTCTCATGGTTTGACAGGAAGTCTGATCGGTCTCATAATTCGCTCTCCCTTTAACTTTAAAAATATGTCTATATCCCTATTGCTCCGAACCCTTGGTCGAAGCTTCTTTGTTTTAGTATTTGCTTTGAGTTTGGGTGGGGTTGCGCTTCCCGCTCCCACTGCGGATGCCGCGAGTTGCGCTTTGTCGGATACGGTCTATGTGAATCCGGCCGGCGGTGTGGATAGAGGAGGGTGTTGGGGTTACGACAAATCACATGCTTACGCCACCATTCAGGCGGCCGTCGATTACAAAAATTCTCTTTATACCGGCAGTGAAACGAGTTTTCCCACACTTCGCTACAAACCGAGTGGAGGAACGGAATCGTTTGACAACACGGGAGGCATTCCCTTCCTCATTCGTCCTTACAGCGACTACAGCTCCACAGCGACAGATTTTGGAGTGGAAGGACAAAATATCGAGTTCAAGTATTTCACCTTTTCTTCCGGAGGCGGAATTGAAGTGAGCGGAACCTCAGATTCCATTGAAGTCATTTCCAATCGTTTCAATTCGGGCTCTCAGCTCGAGGTGGAAGACGACAGTGAAGTTTATGTTCAAAACAACACTTTTTCGAGTGCCAACATTTATGTGCACGATAATACCAATCGAGTGAGTGTTTGGACCAATACGTTCAGCGGAACGGCGCCCAATGTGACTATCGGTTCGGTGAATTACGGAAATTGGTACACTTTCGTGCAGGATCAAACGAGCGGGGGATTCGATTTTGTGGGGAACACGGTTTCCGGAGGGCAGGCGCTGAACATGTGGAACTCTTCGGGAGCCATTATTATGTCGAATACGGTGACGGGAACGGGAGCGACGAGCGACACGGCTTTTTACCTTTTCGACACGGATGTCAGCAGTATCGATAACAATACGATTTCTTCCGTCGGAAAGGGAGTAATCGTCTATGGATGGTCCACCACGCCGAGTGTGAACACGGTGGCAGACAATCGGATCACACTGGTGAACGACGCCACCTCGCAAAGCAACGGCATTATGCTCATTTATAGCGATGTGAATACCGTTCAAAGAAATACGGTTTCCGATGCGGATTGGGCCGTTTACTCGGAGAATTCCGCCATCAATTTGGTGGATGCGAATACGCTTTCCTCTTCTTCCGTGGACTTTTTCGTGTACCAAAGCGATCTTGGAACGATTTCAAACAATAGTTTCAGTGCAACCGGAAAAGGCATTTATGTGGTTGAAAACTCCACGGTTGATTGGATTAAAAAAAATTCTTTTGCGGCCGGAAATGCAGGGATCGTGATGGAGTCGAGCTATGGCGATTTTGATGATTGGCATCAAGAAGGACCCGGCTCCGATCCTTCCGGAAGCATGAATACCGGAGGCACTAACATTGTAAACAACACGTTCAATGGAACGAATTTGGGAATCGGTCTTGCCGTCACTCAAATCAATAACGTTCGTAACAATAAGTTCGATCAAGTGGACGAAGGGATGGTGACTTTTTATTCTTCGATGAATTCCGTGCAAACCAACACTTTCACTTCAACCGGAATTTTGGGTAGCGTTGGCATTGATCTTTACGATTCCGGCATCGTCGAAATGGTTCGCAACAGTTTGGATTCTTTTCTCACGGGTCTTGAAATGACGGACAACTCTTCGGTTTCCGGACGCATGGACGGCAATCGTTTTACGGGAGGAACTTATGGAATTTATATGGAAGGCGGGCAGTTTGGGACGCCGCTTGTGAACGGAGTTTTTACCGGAAATCAAACGGGCATCGCCATTGCCGACGGTAGTGTGAACGGCTTCCCCATTCTTTTTTCGACTTTTTACGGACAAGGAGGGCAGGCCGTTGATTTGGGAACGCTTCTCGGGGGAACCATGATTCTTGCGAACAACGTGTTTTCTTATCCTTCCGTTCTCGCTTTGAATGCCACCCGAAGCGGCGATCTTGGTGTGCTGGATTTTAATCTTTATGATTTGCCTGTTTTGGGCGTTGCGGTGGTGGATATTTCAGGGACTCTTTATTCTTTTGAGGATCTTCAGGCGGCCGGTTTTGAAGCTAATGGTTATGAGGAAGCAGGTACCGCTCTTCAAAGTCCCGGGACCGGAAATTTCAGTTTGAACGCGAGCTCGGTTGCCGTGAACAGTGCCGATGGTGCTTACGGCATTGCGAAAGATGCCGGCAACGGAAATCGTCCGGTTTGCAGCGTTTCCGATCGTGGTGCCTATGAGTACAACTCCATGTTTGGTGTGACGGACGCGGATGCGGACGGCCTCTGTAATTTCCAAGAAAATGCCTGGGGAACGTCCAATTCGAGTAGCGACACGGATGGAGACAGCCTCACCGATTACGCAGAAATTTATGTTTATCGAACCGAACCTACGGTGAGCGACAGCGATGGAGACAGTTTCGATGATGGCGAAGAAATTCTTTTCGGCAGCGATCCTTTGGATAGCGCTTCTTACCCCAATGATGGGGATCACGATGGAATGGACGACGACTGGGAAACCGCGTATGGACTTGATCCAACTGATGCGAGTGACGCTTCGACCGACTTGGATTCGGACGGACTGAGCAATCTTGAAGAATATGAAGCGGGTTACGACCCCGGCGACGCGGACATGGATGACGACGGACTTTTGGATGGGGAAGAAGACAGTTACGGGACGGACGCTACGGATGATGACACCGACGGCGATTTTTATTCCGATGGGGAAGAGGTTTCCTACGGCAGCGATCCTCTGGATTCGGCCAGCACGCCGCTCACGATTGACAGCGACGGCGACGGACTTTCCGACTATGAAGAAACGACTCTTTACGGAACGGATCCCGACAGTACCGATACGGATGCGGACGGACTTTCCGATTACGAGGAAGTTATCACTTACGGCACGGATGGAAACGATACCGATTCCGATGATGACGGACTGACCGATTATGAAGAAGCGGTGGGCTATGGAACCGATCCCAATGATGCCGATAGCGATGGGGATGGTCTCAGCGACGGGGATGAGGTTTCGGCATTCGGAACCGATCCTTCCGATAGCGATAGCGATGCCGACACCTTCAGCGACTATGAAGAAATTTTGGGAGGCAGCGATCCTTTGGATGCGTCCAGTACTCCGGACACGGTGGACAGCGATGGCGACGGTTTGACAGACACGGCTGAAGGAATTCTGGGCACCGATCCTTCCGACAGCGACACGGACGACGACGGACTTTCCGACGGAGATGAAGCCTATACGTATGGGAGCGATCCCACTTTGAGCGATACGGACAGTGACGGTTTATCCGATTATGATGAGGCCATTACTTACGGAACGGATCCGGCGGATAGCGACAGTGATGCGGATGGGCTGTCCGATTACGACGAAGTAATCACTTATGGCACGGATCCGAACGACAGCGACAGCGACGGGGACGGACTCAGCGACTCTTTGGAAGTCGGCACCTACGGAACCGATCCCAATGCTGCGGATAGCGATGGGGACGGTTTGAGCGACTATGAAGAAGCGGTGACTTACGGGACCGATGCGAACGATAGCGATAGTGATGCCGATGGGCTTGCCGATTACGACGAAGTGGTGACTTACGGGACCGATGCGAACGATAGCGATAGTGATGCCGATGGGCTTTCCGATTATGAAGAAGTGGTGACTTACGGGACCGATGCGAACGATAGCGATAGTGATGCCGACGGGCTTTCCGATTATGAGGAGGTTCTTACTTATGGAACCGATCCCAATGCTGCAGATTCCGACGGCGACGGTTACGACGATGCCACGGAAATTGCAGCGGGCAGCGATCCACTCGATGCCGCTGAAGATCCCACGGATGTTACAGATACGGACGGGGATGGTTTGTTGGATATCGAGGAGGCTGCTTATGGAACGGATCCCAATGATGCCGATACCGATAATGACGGTTACGACGATGCCACGGAAATTGCCGCAGGCAGTGATCCGCTCGATGCCGCCGAAGATCCCACGGATTTGGTGGACAGCGATGGGGATGGGCTTTCCGATAATGATGAGGCTACCTATGGAACGGATGCTGCCGACACGGATTCGGATGACGATGGGCTCTCTGACTATGAAGAAGTTGTTACTTACGGTTCGGATCCTTTGGATACGGACAGCGATGATGACTTATTCCGTGATGACTATGAGGTTTCTGAAGGAAGTGACCCAGTGGATTCCGGCAGTCAACCGGACCTGACTCTTACTGTTGTGGGGTATAGCGCCCTCGCGGGTTATGGGAATGCTTCCTCCGGATGGACTAGTGCGGAGGTACAATTTTATTTTACTCAAGATGTCACTGCAAGTACCTCAAATGCCGGATATGGCGAAATCTATTATATTCAATATGGGGCGTTCGGGGTCTCTTGGGATGAAACGCAGTATTTTGGATCTCTCACAGTTGCTTATTGCGGGACCGGCACGGCGGAATTTGATCCGACGAGTTCTTCTTGCTCATCGATCGTGGAGTACACCTCTGTATCTTCTCCCGATGGTGTAGTGACACACGTTAGTGATGTACTTCAACTTGATGTTTGGTCGGACTTGGGCTCCTACTATACTTTTGAAGATTGGGAGTGGTTTAGGCCTGTGGTAACCACTTCCACTACGGTGAGGTACTACAGCGCCTTTGAAATCACCTTAACCCCCTGATCCCGAAAGAGCTTGCATTTTTAAAACAATGTGTTATAATTCAGACCTTCCTTTCAACAATGGACCATCTAAGATCCAGCGAAACACGAGAAGCATACTTCGATCGAGTGGAAACACTCACGTTTCCGATCGATTTTGGGGAAAAACTTGTAATAGAACAACAAGTAGCGGGAGAAGCACCTTTGCCGGTCTTTTCTTCTTGCGGGCGCGCTCTTTTAAGATCTCTTCGGGAACAAGGGGTTGTTGATCTGTTTGAAGGTCAGTTTGATCCTTTTTTACTCGAAGAAATTCGCCGCCTCTTGGATAAGTGCAGTAAGAATCGAGGAGCGGAGGCTTTAGCCATGACCTCAGATGAATTTTCAAGAGAATTTCTTGTTCCAAACCAGGATTTGATGATTTATGGGCTTCAATCCAAACTGAGAAGTTTATTCGATTTAAGGAGAGAAATCATTACCCATAGAGACAATATAGCTACAGCGGCACACAGTGAGAGAACTTTGGCATTGGCTTTAACCGTCTTGCGAGAGCATACGGCTCAGCTTACAGAGAGGGTGATGGTGGATGCGAAAACCCGTGTGGGTTCTAATCATGCTCTCATTGATAAGATGCGCTACATTCAAGAAGAACATCCTGAAGAACCTTACGCCGTTATTTTTGCTGACATTGACCATTTTAAAGCGGTCAATGACCTGTTGGGAGGTCACGAGAAGGGAGATATGGTTTTGGAATCTGTGGCGAAGACCATCCAAAGCTTTGCGAGAGAAGGTGATGTCTTTCGTTTTGGAGGAGAAGAATTTGTAGTGATCTTTAAAGATGGAAGTGAAACAAGAGTTTTACAGTTGGCTGAAGCCATACGTTTGGCGATTCAGACTTTATCTTTTACAGATAATGATGGGCAAACCTTTCATGTTACGGTTTCTTTGGGAGTCGCGGTGGGACCTGGGAAACGGGTAATACCCATCACCGAGTGTGACGCTGATGGAAATGTTTCACTTTTAAATAGTGCCGATGCGGCCTTGTATAGGGCAAAGGGGAAACGAGGCGCAGGAAGAGAAGAGGATCCTCGCGGAAGAAATCGAGTGTGGTGTGCCGGCAAAGAGCATCCGGAAATGTTTCCTCACCAAGGAGAGTAAGCCTGCTTTTCATTATGGCTCAACTTCGGAATTTACTTAGTAAACAGGAGTGCTTGAAAAAGCTCGCGGAGGAACCTTTTAAACGGGTTACCCTTTCCTTTTACAGGTACACCAAGCTGGAGTGGCCTGAGGAGCTCAGAGATCGGCTTTACAAGGATTGGAGCGGTTTGGGCGTGTTTGGGAGGGTTTACCTTGCCAGAGAGGGTATTAACGCGCAAATTAGCGTTCCTGAGCCTCGTTTTAAGGCTTTCCAAAGCCATTTGGAGGCTTATGAGCCATTTAGGGGCATGGTCTTTAATATCGGCCTGGAACAGAGAGAATCCTTTTATAAGCTCACTTTGAAGGTAAAGAAGCAAATTGTGGCCGATGGCCTTCCTGAAGACAGTTATGACCTTTCTCAGGTTGGGCATCACCTTACGGCGGAGGAGTTTAATAAAGCGCTCGAAGCAGCTGGGACACTGGTGGTGGATATGCGGAATTTTTATGAGAGCCGCATCGGGCGTTTTGAAGGAGCGATTTGCCCCGACAGCAACACCTTCAAGGAGGAACTCCGGATGGCATTGGATGCGCTGAAGGGCAAGGAAGACAAAAAGCTGCTCCTGTACTGTACTGGAGGTATACGTTGCGAAAAGGCTAGCGCCTACTTGAGGCATCATGGTTTTAAAGATGTGAATCAGCTCCAGGGAGGCATCATTTCTTATGCGCATGCAATCCGGCAAAAAGGCTTGGATTCGCGGTTTAAGGGAAAAAATTATGTATTTGATGAACGGATCAGTGAACCGGTTACGCCGGAGGTTTTGAGCACTTGCGACCAATGTGAGGAACCTTGTGATGCTTACACGAACTGCAATAATGCCGCTTGTAACCTGTTGTTTTTGCAGTGCGCGAGCTGCAAAGAGCGCTTTGGAGCTTGTTGCAGTGAAAGTTGCCGATCTGTTTATGAGCTCCCGGAAGTGGAAAGGCGAGCCTATTATGCCAAGCAGAAGAAGGCGGATTATGGAGTGTATGTGTCGAGGATCCGACCGCAATTGAAATAAGGTTTAAAAAACCCCGTTTTGATACGGGGTTTTTTAGTTTTTAACAGTGCGCTACGCTTCGCTCCGCGTATTATTCATAGAACTCTTCGAAGGCCACATCTACGATCTTGGCGGCTTCGGCACGACTGATGTCGTTCGTTGGGCGGAAGCTGTCGTCGCTGTATCCTTCAATGATGTCGAAGTCGGTGGCAATCACCACGTAGACGGCAAACCAATCGCTGGTTTCCACATCCCAGAAGTCTATGTCGCCGGAATCGAAATCTTCCTCATCTTCACCGGCTATGCGGAGCAAGATGGCCAAGGCTTCGGCGCGGGAGATGTCATCGTTCGGGCGGAAGGTGCTATCGCTGTAACCTTCCACGTATCCTTTGGAGGTGGCATAGGTCACATAGCTGTAGAACCAGTCGTTGGAATCCACGTCGCTGTAGTAAACGCCGGATCTGGCGGAAGGATCAAAGCCGGCATCGAGCAGTACCATCTTCAAGAATTCGGCACGAGTCACGTCTTCATCAGGTTCGAAGTGAGTGGAATCGCGTCCTTGAACGGTATCGCGGTCGAAGAGGTTACAGATGTAGTCTTCTCCCCAGTGGTCGTCGATATCACGGAAGTCGCTGCAGTCGGAGGCCAAATTCACATCGTCATCTTCACCTTCGGCGAGTTCATCTTCGTCTTCTTCCATTTTGTTGTTGCTTTCGTTGTCTTCATCGATGGCATCTTTGGCATCCACAAACACTTCCACCTCAAACTCATCCCCTTCGTCATCGAGGATGTCATCCCCGAGGTCAAAGTGAGTGGAGTCGCCGGCATCGAGCCATTCGCTGTCGCTGGAAGAGGTGCTGAAGCTCTTGCTCCATTCCACGGTTCCGTCCACGTACACGTAAACGTAAACATTTTCGTCGCTATCCACATCTTCGTCGCCGGTGTTGGCGAGAACAAAGTGGAGCTCATCGTCGTTTTCGGTGTAGAGGTCGAGCACTTCAAGATCGATATCATCATCGTCATCATCGTCGTCTCCGTCGTCGCCAACTTCTACTTCAACCTCCATTTTGTTGTTGCTTTCGTCGGTTTCATCGATCGTCTCGCGAGCGTCCACAAACACTTCCACTTCCACGTCGTCTCCGTCATCGAAGTCGTCGAACATGTTGTCGCCAAGATTGATTTTGGCATCTTCACCTCCATCGAGAAAGTCGGAATCTTCATCGCCTTGTTCATAACTTTGAGACCATTCTTTGTCTCCGTCGATGTAAACATAGATGTAAACCGTTTCATCGGAATCCACATCGTCGGTTCCTTCATTTTCAACGGTGAAGGTCAAATCGCCATCGCTTTCAAGGTCGATTTCTACCACGTCAAAATCGATATCGTCATCATCATCATCATCATCGTCATCGTCATCATCGGCATTGGCATCAAGACGAAAGGTATCCGTTACTTGAGCGTCGGTATTGTCGTTACGAGTCGTATCAAAAGTATCGGTGCGTGTTTCGTAACCGGTGGCGCTGATTGTAACGTTTCCAGAGGTTTCACTCACGGGAACGGCACAACCGTATTCTCCGGATCCAAGGTTATCACAAGTGATATCGAGGTCGTCGCCGGCCTTCACGGTAGCATTCGTGATTACCGTACCGTCGGTTTCAGTGACGGTGGCTTCGTAGGCGTAAGACATGGAGAAAGAATCCACGGCTTGCGCTTCGGAGTCGGTGCTTCGATCGATCAAAGTAAGGGTTGTGGGAGCGTAGGCATCGGCGTAAACGGTGGCCGTGCTGCCAGTGTCCTCGGATTGTGTGAGAGAACAGTAAGCAAAAGTTCCGGAAATCGTACAGGTTTCGGCGCTCGTTCCGGCGGTAGCGGAAGCAATTTGAACCGCTGTGCTGTCGGCATTGTAAGCTTTGAGGACATGCGTGTACTCAAGACTCGGAGAAACCGTTGTTTGAGTCGTGCTCACGCTTACGTTGGCGGATTCTTCCACGTATCCGGACACATCAATGGTGTACGTATACGTTGTAGCGGAAGGAGTATAAAGAGCGTATTCATAAATTCCGGTGCTGGCTTCACGTGATCCGTGAATGGTTCCGTCGCCGGTGGAAGTATAAAAGGAAATGTTGGAGACCATACCCGTAAGGTCTTCATTCAATTCCGTTTCAAGATCAAATTTAAGGTTGTACTCAAGAACGCCCACCTTTCCCGCAAGAGCTCGCGTTGAATAAGCGGAGGTCACGCGCATACGGACAAAGTACAAGCTGCTGCTGTCGCTTGTATTTCCCGCTTCGTCGAAATCCATGGTCACGGCCGTTTGATTCCAGTCGGAAGGTCTTGACGACCAATTTACCGAGAAAACGCCGGTTGAAGAATTGTTGGTGTAATCGGCGGTCGTTTCCGCAACGAGTGTATCCCAAGTGGATCCGTCCCAATATTCCACAATATACTTTCCTCCGGTGGCCGAGGTATCAATGTCCAAAGCGAAACCGTCGAAAGCGTAAGGCACTCCAATATAAAGAGCATCATCCGCGGATCTCCCCACTTGCACATCGTCCTTGCCGGTATCGGCGGCATCGGTGCTTTCTTCGGAAGTTCCGAGTGCCATTTCGGAAATCACCGTGTCGGTGAAAGCGTTGGACTCATCGAGTCCGGAGTAAGAGGTGGCCGCCAAAGCGGTAAGGGGCATGAGATTCACCAAGAGAATGGCGGAACTCAATAAGGAGATAAATCTGTTCATAAAACGGGTTAGAAATTAGGTAAGGGATCGATTATAGTACAGTCGTATTAAAAGTCAAGGGCTATTTTTTGGCTTGTCTATTTGCCAGTGCAAAAAGGAAGCCCAGCAGCGACATCAGCACAATGGCGCTTCCGCTTGGAATATTGAACGTATAGGAAAGGAAAAGACCGATGAGAGCGGCCGCTTCGGCAAAGGCAATCGCAATAAAAAGAGTGGATCGGAAACTGCGGCTCACTTGCATGGCGGAAAGCACCGGAACGACAATCAGCGCACCAATGAGTAGGCCTCCCACAATCTTAAGAGACAATGAAACGGTGAGCGCCGCCAAAACGGCCAAGCCCACTTTTACACTGGTGATTTGTACGCCGGAGGCTTCCGCGAGTTCCTCACTGAGGGCCAATGTGACGAGAGGCCACCAAAAGGTTAAAACCGTAAGCACTATAATAAGAGTGGTTCCGCCGAGCAGCCATAAATCGCTTGCACTGACGGTGGCAATGCTTCCAAAAAGATAACTTTCAAAGGAAACGGGAGTTTGAGAAAGGCTCATTAAAAAGACGGCGACCGCCAAACCTCCGGAAAGGAAGAGCGCATGCACGGCTTCCGTACTCAGTTTTCCTTTAGTGATGATTTTTTCAATCCCGTTGGCGGCTAATATACTTACAAGAAGCGCTCCCAAAAGAGGATGGAAACCGGTGAGTATCCCGAGTCCAACGCCGGCCAAGGCGGTGTGGGAAAGCGTGTCGGTGAGCAGGCTGGAACGGCGAGCCACCAGAAAAATGCCCAAAGTGGGCGCGGCCAAAGCAATGAGTACGCCCGCAATGAGCGCTCGCACCATGAACCCGTAGTTTAAAAAATCAAACATGGTGTTTTTGGTGATGGACAGGTTTAAAGTTTTCGCCAAAGGTTTCCAACCATTGCTGTGGAACCACGTCTTCCGGATGACAACTGGCGTGCAGTCTTTGGTTGAGACAAAGCACGCGACTGGCTTCCACGGCCACCATTTCCAGATCGTGCGTGGCCATAATCACCGTGAGTTTCCGCTTTTTATTGAGTCGTGAAAGGATTTCGTAAAAATGTTTTTGAGAGGGAAGGTCCACGGCACTGAGGGGCTCATCGAGCAGAAGAATTTCAGGGTCGCCGGCCATGGCGCGGGCTATGGCAATACGTTGACGCTGACCTCCCGAAAGATCTCCAAACAAACGGTGTTTCAAACTTTGTGCGGAAACTGTTTTCAGAGCTTCGTCGATCGCTTCATGATCTTCCTTATTAAGTCCTCCGAAGATTTTTAACCCTACGCGGCCGGTTGCCACCACTTCTTCCACGCTCATCGGGAAGAAAAACAGGTTGTTGGAAAAATATTGAGGGACATAGCCCACATGTTTTTTGGCGGCTGTTTTATTGGCGCGGTTCCCGTTCACATAAATTTCTCCTTGAGAAAGAGGGAGAAGCCCC
>Ga0209541_10010248_pt1 | contig 14988 bp, 15 predicted proteins | sample RifCSPlowO2_01_FD_184027 | JGI IMG/M metagenome (GOLD analysis project Ga0209541, IMG submission 184027) | Groundwater microbial communities from Rifle, Colorado - Rifle CSP2_plank lowO2_0.1 (SPAdes) (version 2) | ecosystem: Environmental > Aquatic > Deep subsurface > Groundwater | place... | reverse complement strand
AAAGTAAAAAGATGAATACACACCCCTTTCTCTTCGCGATGATTTTCGTTGCTCTTACGCCGTCTTTGCTTTTTGCATACGAAGCGGCCCCATACTCCGAAACGCGGTCACCGACCTTTATAACGGAAAAAAGCGCACAACTGAACGGACGAGTGAATCCGAACGAAATGCCGGATACTTACGAGTGGTTCGAGTGGGGAATTTCCGGTCGTTCGGAAGTGTATCAAACGAGCCGCAACAGCCTTCGGAGAAGGAGCACACAGGTTGCCACTGACGCAAAGGTCGTAGGGCTCGCTCCTTCGACACAATATTTTTATCGCCAGGTTTCAGAGAATAGTCGCGGTAAGAGTGTCGGGGTGACGACGTATTTCACAACGAAACCGCTTTCGTCTCCGCTTAAGCCTATTGCCGTTATCACGACGAGTGATGCGGTATTTCTTAGTGATACAGGGGCAACGCTGCGCGGGTACGTCAGTCCACACGGAAACGCAAAAACGAGGACGTGGTTCGAGTGGGGAACGACAGCGAAGACGGAGAACAAGACTCCGGAGCAAGGGAGCGGGGGAGACTCGGCGACGGTTTCGTCGAAGCTCAGCGGTCTGATGCCGGGGTCACTTTATTATTTTCGTGCTGTTGCGGAGAATGAACAGGGGCGAACCTACGGTGCGTTAAGAGTGTTTTCCACCCGCGGATCCTCGTCGGTAATCTTTAGTGAGGTGCCACGAGATCAATACGTCCCCTCTCCGGCTACTCCTTCCGATGACCCGACCACGCGTACTGTGACAACGAGCGGAGAAGCTGCCCCTCAGGTGGAGGAGGGTCAACTTCCCCAGGCAAAGAATAGGCCCGGAAACTTTTTCGGTGCACTGTTTGCCCCAAAAAAAGATGTAAACACCCCCACGGCAGACGGAACAGATCATGTTGCCGTGGTGGTGGCCGCGGACCCGTTCGACAGTCTCTGGAGCATGCTTTCTGGAAAAAAGGAAGTTGAAGTTGCCATGCAAAAAGTCGGACCGGAGAATGTTTCGGCGCATACTCCTGTTGAATATCGTATCGCGTACGCGTATCGTCGGAATACGCCGGCCACCGCGAGACTGCTGATAACACTCCCGGGAGAAGTGATCTACATCGGTGATAACACGAACAACGAACTTCTGATCGAAGCAGGTACCGGAACAGAACGAACGTACGTGCTTCCTTTGGGTCGCGTCGAAAATGGTTCAACGCGCGTGATAAGCATATTGGGAATGACGACGGGTGATGCAAAGGGATTCCCCGACGCGCTTGTGCGACTGGAATACACCGACGAAAGCGGCACACACATTGTCGGTGCCATGAACGGGAGACTCTCGGGTGGAGAGCAAAACACCGCAAATGTGGCAAGTGCAAAAAGTACGATACTCCCAAGTTCTCTTTTTGGATGGATCATTTATGTCGCGCTCGTCGTTGGTGCTGTTTTCCTTGTCCGCAAGGCAAGAACAGAGTATACACGGAGAAAAAAAACATTAGAGAAAACACTCGAGAATGAAAATGAAACGAACAACGACCAGACTTCGCAAATACCCCCGTTCCTTCCTGGAGCTGAAGAAATAACCCCGGCAGTATCCGCCTAGGGCGGGACTACGGGCAAGGCACCTCAAGTGGTCGTAGATTGTTTCATCTTGTCCGAGATGGGAGAGTGTGACGGCATGCCAAGAGATCGTCATTCGACAAGTTTCAGAATTCAGAATACAGTGGCCTTTATGGAAAAAATGATCAAAAGTATCGCTGAACTCGAGCAATTTTCCAGAAGCTTTCTTGACGGACTTCGCACAAAGGAAGGATGCGCGACCACTGTTGGACTTTCAGGAGATCTTGGGTCCGGAAAGACAGCGTTCACGAAGGCTACCGCGAAGACACTTGGTGTGATCGGAGAAGTACTCTCGCCGACATTTGTCATCGCGAAATTTTATGAAATCCCGGAGCATCCCTCGTGGTCTCACCTCGTCCACGTCGATGCCTATCGTATTGGAGATCCCGACGAGCTTTCCGTGCTTCGGTGGGGAGAGATCCTTGCCGACCGAAAAAACTTGGTGCTTATCGAATGGCCCGAACACGTCGGGGCAGCATTCCCCTCGGATGCTCCAGTGCTCACGTTTCGGTTTGTTGACGAGATGACTCGCTCTATATCGTAGATATACCTCGAACTACCGGTAAGTTTGCCGTCTTTGCCGTATACGGGCGGATTTTTGTTTCGGCTGTTATGATATGGGGATGGTTACCAAAGTAGAGGCCAAGCGACTCGTGCTTTTTGATGCGCATGCGATCGTTCATCGCGCATACCATGCACTGCCGGAATTTTCGACCAAACAAGGTGAACCGACGGGAGGACTCTACGGGCTTTCGACGATGCTCCTGCGTGCGATTGCCGAGTTTACCCCTGACTACATGGCTGCGTGCTATGATCTCCCTGGTCCGACCTTCCGGCACAAGGAATACAAAGCGTATAAAGCAGGCCGCGCAAAAGCTGACGATGAACTTAAGCAGCAGCTGGGGCGTAGTCGCAATATTTTTACCGCATTCCATATTCCCATCTATGACGCACCAGGGTTTGAGGCGGATGACATGTTGGGAACGATCGTTGAGCAGACAAAAAAAGAGAAAGATCTCGAAGTGCTCATCGTGACGGGGGATATGGATACGCTCCAACTCGTTTCAGGAAAGCGTGTGCGCGTGTACACGCTGAAGAAGGGTATTAATGATACGGTGGTGTATGACGAAAAAGGAGTGAATGACCGCTTCGGTTTCGGCCCCGAGTTGCTCCCGGACTACAAAGGACTTCGCGGGGATCCTTCCGACAACATCGTGGGCATCGCCGGCATTGGTGAAAAGACCGGAAGTGAGCTTATCCAAAAGTTCGGGACACTGGAAGAACTTTATCGCGCGCTCAATAAAGACAGCAATGTATTCGTGAAAGCAGGGATCAAAGCGCGTGTCGTTGAGTTACTTACTCACGGAAAAGAGGAAGCGCTTTTTTCAAAAATGCTCGCGACGATCCGCCGTGATGCTCCGATCCGGTTCTCTCTTCCAAAAAAGACGTGGAGCGAGTCGTTTACCCCGGATGCCGCGATCACGCTTTTCAATCAACTCGAGTTCAAGTCACTCGCACATCGTGTAAAAGGACTTATGGAACCGAAGGGAGAGGAAAAGTCGCGCGACAAAAATGTCGAAACAGGAAAATATATCGAAGAAGTCGATTTTGCCCCCGACCCCAAAGCGCTTCGCGAAACAGCACTAGGGCTCTGGGTGCTCGACTCGGATAAGACGACACCGGGACTCGAAGAGATCTTTGATCGTACCGGTGAGCGAGATCTCACGAACGCAAAGTCAAAGATACTCAAGGAGTTAAAGCATGAGGGGCTCGTGAAAGTATATGAAGAGATCGAGCTCCCGCTCATCCCCATTATCACGCACGCCGAAGAGAAGGGCGTGCTCATTGACGTTCCGTACCTCAAAAAACTTTCACTCAATTACCATAAAAAGCTCTCAAAGGCGGAGAGCGCGATCTATGAAGCAGCCGGTGAGGTGTTCAACATCAACTCGCCGAAGCAGCTTGGTGTCGTGCTTTTTGACAAGCTTGCGCTTACCGCGAAGGGGTTGAAAAAAACTGAAGGAGGAGCCCGTTCAACGCGCGAATCGGAGCTCGAGAAGCTAAAAGATGCCCATCCGGTCATTGCACACATTCTCCTTTATCGCGAGATTCAAAAACTTCTTTCGACCTATATCGACAACATTCCGCAGATGGTCGACGCGAACGACCGTCTCCACACGACACTTCACCAGGACGGTACGACAACGGGACGATTCTCGTCGTCAGATCCGAATATCCAAAACATTCCTGTACGCGACGGCTTGGGTGCGCCGATACGGGACGCATTTATTGCTCCGAAAGGGCGTTTACTCGTCTCCTTTGACTATTCGCAGATCGAGATGCGCGTACTCGCGATGCTCTCCGGGGATCCTGGACTTCTTGAGATTTTTCAATCTGGGGCGGACATTCACACGTCGGTCGCCTCACGCGTGTTTCGTGTTCTACCCGACCTCGTAACGAAAGAAATGCGTCGTCGTGCAAAAGTCATTAACTTTGGGATTATTTATGGAATGGGTGTCAATGCGCTGAAACAGAATCTTGGTTCTTCGCGTGATGAAGCACAGCAATTTTATGATCAATATTTCGTGACCTTTCCGAAGATCGCTGCATACTTTGAAGGCGTGAAGGCTGATGCGACGAAAAAGGGGTATACGGAGACACTGTTTGGACGAAGGCGTTACTTTCCGAATCTCCACTCCCGTATTCCGTTCATGAAGGCGATGGCGGAGCGCATGGCACTGAATGCCCCGCTTCAAGGTACCGCTGCGGACTTTGTGAAGATCGCGATGGTACGTGTTGATGATGCATTGCGAAAAGAAAAGCTTGATACCTGTGCAGATCTTCTCCTTCAGGTGCACGATGAGCTTATCTTTGAAGCGGATGATGACAAAGAGATAATTGAGCGTCTTTCGCGTGTCGTGGTCGCCGCAATGACATCTGTGGCGAAAGGAACAAGGGGTGAAGTTATACCACTTGTTGTTGACGTAGCAAGTGGTAAACGATGGGGCAGTCTCGTGTAATGCAACTCGCATCTTTTTGTTCAACGACTCGGAGAAGATGATGAAAAGACTCGCATCGCTTGTGCTTGCCACCATGTTGGTGGCTATGCTTTCCGGTTATGCCGCCGTCCTTGTGGGTGCCGGTGCGGCTGGGGGTGTTGCCGCAAAAGATTGGCACGACAGGCACTATCAGAAACGTTAGTCACAACCTCCTCTTCGGAGGGATTTTCTTTGTCAAAAGTTCACCATGATACAATGCATACATGAAGCAGAAAGAAAATTCGACCGTCCACGTTTTTCTCGGCGATGATACCAAGCGATCGCGCGAAGCACTACAGCGCGCTGTGGAGGAGGCGAAGGTAAAAGATCCTTCCGTCCTTGTTTCGCGGTTCGACGATGTGTCTTTTGATCCGGTGCTCCTTTGTGAAGCGCTTGTGAACCAGTCTATATTTGGCGGAAGAAATATTGTCGTGTTTGACGGCATACTCGATTGTGAGGAGGGGGAAGAATTTTATCAAAATGTCACAGAACTGAAAGAGACACCAAACTCTGTATTCATTAGGGAGACTTCTCCCTCAAAAAAGGTGAAGGACTTGTTGAGAGAGATCGGCTCGGTAGAAGAATTTCTGCTGAGAAAAACCTTTGAAAAGAAGAAAAACTTTGCCCTCGCGGACGCTGTTGCGATGCGAGACAAGCGTTCCGCATGGGTTGAATTTGTCAAACAAAAAAGGGAGGGTGTGGCAATGGAAGAAGTACACGGAATGATCTTTTGGACGATAAAGGCACTCTATTTGTGTACGGTACAGACGAAAGAGGAAGCACAGAGGTCTGGAGTGAAAGAATACACGTACCGCATGTATCAACCCCGCGCGAAGAATTTTCTTGTACGAGAGCTCGAAGGAAAACTTGGCGAACTTAAAGATATGTATCACAGAGCACACTGGGGAGACGGCGACCTTGGGATTCTTTTAGAGCAATTTCTTCTTAAACTGTAGGTCAGTTTTTGGGTTATGTGAGGCGAAGTGTCCTGCCCTCTCTTTCCATGGAGTTTTCTCCACAGACTATTCACAGGTTATGCACAAGTGGTTGTGGATAAAAAAAGCGTCACGCTTTAAAGTGTCGTCCCTCAATGGACGTTGGTACGACGCGATGTCGTGGCATCGACGATTGCGTGACGTACTTTCGGGAAAAGAAACACCGCGCTTTAGTCGACAGTTGCGCGGTGTAATCTTGTGAGATTAAAAATGAGGGCCAGGTGGAGATCTGGCCCTCGAGTTGGAGGAAAACCTTTTTGAATTGTGTAAGGAACTACTGCGTGGCAGTAGTCCTTGTAAAGGCTTGGACACACTGCACCGCGTCTGAGGGAAGTATACTTCTGCTTTTAATGACACTCAAGGACAGACTGTGGATAACTCAATGTGTTATATTACACACAACACGAAAATGAAAAAAGGACAAATAATACTTTTCATTGGGCCGACATGCACCGGGAAAACGGTGCTTATTGAGGCCTTGCGCAGAGGGCATTTTCGGGATTCCGGGGTGATCATCTCACTCACCACCCGCGTGAAACGGCCATGGGAGAAAGACGGGGTAGACTACTTTTTTGTAAGCGAGAAAGAGTTTTTAAGGGGAAAAGATAACGGAGAATACTATGAGTGGGTGAAACGTCCGGATGGTGTGTACTATGCAAGTTCACAAAAACAAGTTCATGAGTTGCTCAGGAAACACCCTTTTGTGTTCGGGGCACTCGACATCGAGGGAAGCCATCGTGTGAAAGAGCTGGAGCAGGACGCCGTGGCGATATTTCTTTATCCCGACAATATGGGCGATCTCGAAAAACGATTACGAGTACGTGGAGATCTTTCGGAAGAAAAGATACGCATCAGACTTGAGACCGCAAAAGAAGAGATGCTGTCAGTGAATGACTTCGATGCGTCGCTGGAGAATGTTGACGGAAAATTTCCTGAAACTGTTCGAAGGGCGTTGGAGTTGTTGCGTGCTCGAGGTGTAGTTCCCGCCAAAGTAGATAACTAAGAATAGGGGGTGGCTTTTGGAGGACTCACTACGAGGTTTGACAAGGAAGTTTCTAGGATTAGAGTGACGGAAGAAGTAAATTGATCCACCACGAAAAGGAGAATCGCATGAGGCGGTGTATGATCAGTGTGCCGAAGGAAGTCAAGCCGAGTGAAGGCCGGGTCGGGGTTGTTCCTGACGATGTGCGAACGCTACGCAGTCTCGGCGTCTTGGTGGGGGTTGAGCATGGTGCAGGTTTACTGTCCGGTTTTTCCGATGAGGAATATCGTTCTGCCGGCGCCACCATTTTTCATCAGGTTGAAGATCTGTATCGTGAAGCGGACGTCATCGTCAAGGTGAAAGAGCCAACGCCGATGGAATATCCCTTGTTGGCGCATCTTCGCGGAAAGACAATTTTCACGTACCTCCATCTTGCGGGTGTTGACCCTGAACTCACCAAGCTTCTGCTTTCCCACGAGATTACCGCTATCGCATACGAGAATGTCACTGCTACTGTCGACGGGCGGACGACGTACCCGCTCCTTGTTCCGATGTCGAGAATCGCGGGAACCCAGGCAATGCGTGGTGCACTTCTTCGTCACCCGAAAGAGTATCACCGCAAACTCAAAGTCGTCATTCTTGGCTGCGGTGTCGTCGGCGAATCGGCACTTGAGGAAGCGCTTGCTAACAGCGTCGACTCGATCGCGGTATTTGAGAGTCGTGAAGAACGTCGGGCGGAGTTGGAGTTCAAATATCGTACGAAGCTTTCGGTATCATTTCTTCCGTTTCTCGCGCTCGATACCTTTGGCCGTGTGAAATTAAATGAGGCTGAAGTCGTAATCTCGGGCGTTATGAATCCTGGAGGAGCAGCCGCGCCGAAGGTACTCACCCAGAAGCACTTTCGGCGCATGAGGAAGGGGTGCTACATCGCTGACGTCGCGATCGATCAAGGTGGGTCGACGGCGTGGTCGAAGGTGACCAAACCGGGTGAGACGTTCACGAAAGGAAAGAATAGTTTGGTATTTTCGTGTGTGCCCAACATTCCCGGTTCGACCGTTCCACGCGAAGCCACGGAAGCGCTGACAAAGGCAACCTTTCCGTTCGTCTCTCTGCTTGGAGAACATCTACTCCAACACGGAAACATCGGGATTCATTGGCTCCTTAAGGAACATCTCGACCTACGGGGCGGACTCCAGACATTCCGAGGCCACCTCGTGAACAGTGCCGTTGCTTCCCGGCATCAGCTCTCAGGCGTCTATATGCCTCCAGATCGTTTGTTCTAGGAAGTAATCCGCACAGTATACTCGTGCGGATTTTTGATCTCACGAGATCACACCGCGCAACCGTCGATTAAGGTGCGGTGTCTTTTGCTGAAATCGCGTCGCGCAACTGTCCATTGAGGCGCAACGTCTCTTTCCCGAAGTTACGCTCCGTAGCTGCTCACTAATACACGGCGCTTCATTGAGTCTTACGGCGACCCGTGTTATAACCTGACAGTTCTGTTATCATTTGATTGTTGCTTCCGCCCATAGCTCAGCCGGTAGAGCAGCTGCCTTTTAAGCAGACGGTCGCAGGTTCGATCCCTGCTGGGCGGACAAGAGAAAGCGCCACCTCGTGTGGCGTTTTCGATTATCCGACCAGAGGAAAGCAACTGCTTGCTTTCCGTCAGGGCTCGAACAGTGGAGTCATGTTTTGCGAGCACGCGAAACAGACGAGCTGGTGCCCAGACAAAACTTTTTGACGAAAAAGTTTTAGTCGAGGGAGAGACCCCTGCTGGGCGGATACTCAAAGAGTCGTCGCAAGACGGCTCTTTGAGTATTCGACCAAGAAAGTGTCCTGCGTCACTTTCGCACAGGGCGAGAAGGGCTTCTCCCTAGACCGGCAGTTCAAGATTTACCTGCGTGCGAAGTGCCGTGCTTCATTGAAGAGGTCATAGGAAATAGTTAGTTCTTCGCCCAGATTGATTTTTCGCTTTGCAACGAATGTCTCGCCCTTGTCTGTTGTTGTCATATTGGACCTGTCGGAATGGTTCAAGTAATACGACTTGTCGATCGCGTCGACGCCATAATCGGGTACGTAATAGACTCCATCTTGCAAAGCACAGAAGTCGCGCACCATCCTTTTTGCGGACTCCGGCGCATGGGACTGCGTGAGTTCGTCTTTGGAAACCTTAATCACTCCCCCGAACGGGTCGCAATGTTTGAACGGATCGGTCCCCTTGGGAATCGGACGGATCGCAAAGACACCGACCCCGTTTCGTCCGGAGCCAAGCCGAACATAGACGTCACTAAGTGAAGCGAGGAACTGCTTCTTGTTCATTTTCATGCGGTACAGTATAGCGCAAGGAAAACGATCTGCACATTTTTTACAGTGGCAAGTCGAACGCGTAAGGACCTGCGCCGAGAAAGACAAGCGAAAGCGAGACAATGCCGAAGAGGAAGTAAAATTGGAGCGACTCGCGGACGTGGTGTGATTTCTTTGCACGGAGGTAGAGGGCGAACAAGGATAAGGCAAAACCGGTCGAGCCCAATGCCTGTGCATAAAGGCCGACGACGAACAAAAGGCCGAGAAGGAAAAGAAGCGCGCCGAGGAAGATCCATGTGGAGCGGTCGTTCTTATGTTCCGTGTGCCCCTCATGCTGTATAAGAGTGAAGCCGATATGGCAGAAATACGCGCCCAGGATGACACGGAATACGAACGGGACGTACCAGCTCCAGTCCAACAGATCGGGGAATAGGCTCAACATGTCTATTATTGTATCATGCAAATGATGCAAAGAGATTTGCGTATACTCCTCCACAACATTCGCAGTGCACACAACGTTGGGGCGATATTTCGCACCTCCGACGCGATTGGTGTATCTCGGATCTACCTTTCAGGGTACACGCCCGCTCCCGTGGACCGTTTTAGCCGTCCTGTGGGCGAGATTGCAAAGACGGCGCTCGGGGCGGAGAAGGTGATTCCTTGGGAATATGCGAAAAGACCGGAGCAGTTCTTACGTCGATGCAAAAAAGAAAACTTTACCGTTGTAGGAATTGAACAGGACAGACGCGCGGTCGATTATAAAGAATACCGAACACCCAAGCGAGTAGTGATATTGGTCGGCAACGAAGTGCGAGGAATCTCAAAATCCTTGCGTGACCGGTGTGATACGTTGATTGAGGTCCCGATGCGGGGAAACAAGGAATCACTGAATGTTTCGACTGCGTTCGGTATCGTCATGTTTCGGTTATTTGACGACCATCGTGCGTAAGGTGACCGGTCACGTTGCGTGCCCCGCCGTCTTTATAAGCTCCTCTCTCGCCACCAGCGCATCGTCCCAGGGGGTTTTTGTGCCATTTGGCCCCATGATAAAAGGGTCGGTGCCTTTACCGGTGACAAGCACCAGGGCATTTTTTGTATCCTTTGCGAGTGAAAACGCTCGCGCAATTGCGAGACGACGATCGAGAATGACCTCGGGCGTCTGTTTTTTAAACCCACCACGCATTTCTTCGAGGATCACCCTCGGGTCTTCATCATACGGATCTTCGTTTGTGAGAATGACATGTGCGCAATAGGTGTCGGCGATGCCACCCATGACCGGACGCTTCCACGTGTCTCGTCCTCCGCCGGTGTTTCCTAAAACGCAGATCTTTTTATGAGCGGGAAATGTTTTATAGACCGCCTCGAGCGAGTCGGGTGTGTGTGCGTAGTCAACGATGACGGGGAATGCTTGTCCCATTTCGATACGCTCCATTCTTCCCCTGATCTGTTCGATCCTTGCAACGCCGGCTGCAATCACGTTGGCGGGTACACCGAGTTTGTACGCACAGATTGCCGCCGCAATGATATTGTACGCATTAAACGTCCCGGGGAGTGTCGAATGCATACGCACCCCCGCAAAGGTGAGTTCGATGTGTTTTTCGTCGGCAATCACAGGGTCACCGTCTGTGAGGTGATAGGGGATTGCCAGTACATTCTTTATCCCCAGAAATCGTCCGCCTTCTTTATCATCTGCATTTGCGATCATAAATCGTCGTGTTTTCTCTGAACGGGAAAGCGTTCGGGCGATCGCAAGCTTTGCGTCACGGTACTTTTCGTAAGAACCATGCGACTCAATATGCTCGGGAGCGAGGTTGGTGAAGATAAGCGCATCCATGTCAATGAAGCGCTCTCGGAATTGCCGTGCCCCTTCCGATGTCATTTCGATGATCGCATGGGTGCATCCCGCGTCGACTGCACGGCGAAGAAAATGCTGCACAAAGAAACGTCCCGGTATGGTCATTTTTCGCATGTTCCGCTCACTGTGGCTCCCCACTTTAAAGCGTAGCGTCCCCAAGAGAGCAGTTGTTGTGCCGTTTGCTTCAAAAATATTATTGAGGATCTCTGCCGTGCTTGTTTTTCCTTTGGTCCCGGTTATGAGGACGACCGTAAGTTTGCGGGAGGGAAACCGATAGATCACTGCACCGAGAAATGCGAGGAGAAAGTGATAGACGGGCTGAAAAAAATGATAAACCGTTTTTGGAACGGCTCGTTCGATGGCGCGAAGGATCTTTTCGAGCATGGTTGAGAGAGATATCGGATGAAAAAAGAGTGGAAACGCCTCGCGGGACTTTATCGGCCACCGAGAGTTTGTAGTGCTTTGCGGATGATGTCCTGAGCGGTAGTATATTTCTTTGCGAGGAGACGAACAACTTCACGCGTATCGCGTGCGGCATATCCCAGTGCTTCGAGTGCTTCGAGTGCTTCGTCCTCCGCCCGAGGAGAATCTCCATGATCTTCCATTTCCCCGACCTTTTCTTTGAGTTCAAGGACGATCTTCTCTGCAAGTTTTTTTCCGATACCGGAGACTTTTGTTAGATAGCTGTTGTCCCCCCTCCGGATCGCGTGCTCGATCGTGGCAATATCGGCGAGTGAAATGATGTTGAGTGCACTCTTCGGGCCTATGCCGGAAATACCGATCAAGAGCCGAAAGAAGGAAAGTTCTTCACGTTGCGGAAAGCCATACAACTCAAGAGCATTTTCCTTAACGGAGAGATGTGTCCAAAAACGCGACTGTTCTCCGGTCACCGCATGTTCGGCAACCTCCGGTGTGACGAAAACCGCATACCCCACCCCTCCGGCCAAAAGTATGAGCAGACGGTTTTCTTTGCACACAACCTTTCCTTCAATGTAGCCGATCATGCCCCGTATTATACCCCCTAGTGAGTGCTTCATTCTATATGCGGGGTGAGCTTTATTGCTGTACCACCTGTCACGTAGTAGAGAAAACTCGCCACAGGGTTGCGTTTTTTCGAATGTTCCTGTAGGCTTTTCGATTATGGCAATCACTTCATCGGCGAAACGAGCGATTCGCGTTGCTGAGCGACGGCGTGCGCTCAATCTTCATCGTGCTGATACGATGAAAGAGGCACTCAAAGGCTTTCGCAAACTTGTGGGGGAAGGAAAACAGAAAGAGGCAGAAAAGGTGCTCCCCGCTCTCTATAAGGCTCTCGACAAGGCGGCCAAACGCGGGGTGATCAAGAAAAACACTTCCGCTCGAAAAAAATCACGCGCGATCGCGCTCCTACGAAAGGATTCCGTCAAACTCAAGAAGTAGCCGCGAGATTCAGGGACATCACCTCTGTCCGCACGTTATGCGTCGGCTTTTTTTCCTACCTTTGCAAGTTCTTCCTCGATCATTCCTGCAATCTCATCCGGAACGATGTTTGATTTGATGACATAGGATGCTGCACCAAGCTCTATTGCTTTTTCGATCTCATCCCGACCGCCGAGATTTGAGAGGATGATGATGGGAATGTCTTTGGTGGCAGGATCTCCCTTGAGTTTTCCCAGGATCTCGAACCCGCCGACATCCGGAAGCATGACATCGAGGAGGACAACATCGGGATGTTCCTGCTTTGCCTTCTCGACCCCCTCACTACCGGAGGCTGCCGTTACCACCGTAAAACCATTCTCGATAAGCTTCCCTGAGACCAGGGAGAGAAGAAAGGCGTCATCTTCAATACAAAGGATTTTTTTGGGTTGCATAAATTATAGGTGAATTATAACCCAGAGACGTTGGAATGAAAATGAATAGCGCCCACCCGCGGAACAGTGTTCCGACCATGCCCGAACTTGTCCCCCCGCTAGGAATCTTTCCTTACAGGAACAGTATCCCCTTCCGATTTGTTCAGAATGGAAATTCTTCACAAATAACGGAGAAGGGCTTCGCTTCCTGCATGCGCACAAGCAGTTGTGCGCACTCGTGGACGCTTCGTGTCCCCTCGGCAGGAATCGAACCTGCATTTCATCCTTCGCAGGGATGTGTCCTATCCATTGAACGACGAGGAGTATTCAATTAACACTACGCACAAATTACTCACTGCACCCACCGTTACCACGTCTCGCCCCGTAGTCAGTCCGCTGTACTACCGGGGTCCATTGCCCGCCCTGAGCTCGTCGAAGGGAACGACGAGGAGTATTCAATTGTCGCCACAAACAAAATGTTCGCTACGCTCTATATCGCCACCTCTCACCCCGTAGTGAACTTTGTTCTACTACTGGGGTTTCTGCGTAGCACCAAGCTACCACAGAATATTGCCATCGTGAAGGGCACGCTAGAAGCCAAGGCGCTCAAAGATAAGATGCGCGAACGATTCATGAAGTTCTTTTTCGGGAAGATATTGCGCGAGCACATCGCGAAGTTCGTCCGGGCGGACCGTATCGGGGACCGGGATCACGATGAGCGGCATGATATGGCGGTTCGATTCAAGAAGAAGTCTTTGTTCACCCGCATATTCCGCGATCGCAAAACCGTCAAGACTGACAAAAGGGTAGAGAACATTTCCCGCACGGACACCACTGCTTCGTACTTCGACATGCATGAGTAGTGGGCGACGAACGGCGAGTAGGAGAAACGCGAATGTGCCGATCACGGTAAGTGTGATCAAAAGGAAGTTATTGAAAAGAAATTCTACGGCGACCAAAGACCCGGCAATGAGAATGACCGACGCATACCAGTCGTTCGTCTTTTCGGTGTAGCGATGTTCAAGGGTTTCCCATTCCATAACGTCCACTTATTATAGTATCAAGCAGTGTTTTGCGAAAGGAATACTTCGATACACAAGAAAGACCTATGGTGGGCCATAGGTCTTTCTTGTGTATCGTTAGAAGCGTCGCCGCTCAATGGACGTTGCGGCGACGTGATTCCGCCAAAGAGACACCACGTTTTAGTCGACGATTGCGTGGCGTAATTTCGGGAAATTAAAAACAGGGGAGCCGGAGCCCCCCTGTGTGATGCAAACTGCTACTTCTTGTTTCCGTGTTTGTTCTTTTTCGCCGCCTTCTGCGCGGCGGCTTGCTTGGCGGCTTTCGCCGCTTTTGCTGCCGCTGCGGCCGCCCGCTCGGAGGCCCGCGCCTTTTCCCGCGCCACCCGATCTTCTGGCGAGAGTGGAACGAGCTCCTTGTGCTTCTTGACCTCGATGAGGTCACCGGCTCGGTTGAACACCACCTGCTTCGGCGTGACCTCTATCGTGGTGGTACGGCCGTCGTTCCGGCGGGGAGCGTGGTGCACGGCGTTGGCAGTGCTCCGCGTGATCGAGTCTCTGGTCTCCGGGTGGAGCCAGATCTGGAGCAGACCGTTCTCCTGGCGTAGAGTGTACCCCGCATACAGGAGGTCCTCCACGTCGTACTTGCCCCCATGGAAACGTTCGCACGCGGTGATCCGCTGTTTGACCTCGTGCGGCACCGGCAAGTTCGCGGTTTTGTACGCGAGCGTTACCAACACCTTTTGTCGGAGCACTTCAGCCAAATTAAGGAACGATGCTCCTTGGATCAGCGACATGAACTTTCGCTCGTAGCCACCGATGTTCTCGGTGGTGAGCCCGTCGACAATATAGTCGCGGTACTTGTCGAAGAGTTCCGCGCGCAGGTGACGCCCGGAGTCCACGAAGCTCGTCGGACACTTTTTCAGCGCCTCGTACACCAGCTTGCTCGGCAGTTTGAAGCCGAGCTGGATGATGCGCTCGTAGACCCAGAGCCACTGTGCGAAGTTTGTCGCTCGCGCGACGAACTCGAGCAGTTCCGCGATCGGATCGACTTTCGCCGGACGCGATGCCGGCTTGGTGGCGTGCTTCGGAGCTTGTTGCTGCGGGACGGTGATTGCCTGGATACTCATGACTCTCTCCTTGTGCGCCTATGCGCGTGAGGGAAACTTCGAAAAAATGAATGTGGCAACAAATCAAGGTACCATCTGCCTAAGGGAAAGTGTAGCATACTCGTTGGTAACTGTCAAGTAGTTTGAGACGCTAAAATATGGCTTTATTACTATGTAAACGAGTTGTTTTCGTGGCGTTCCTGTCGCGGGAATGAAATTGTAGCAGG
>Ga0209541_10010246_pt1 | contig 14990 bp, 15 predicted proteins | sample RifCSPlowO2_01_FD_184027 | JGI IMG/M metagenome (GOLD analysis project Ga0209541, IMG submission 184027) | Groundwater microbial communities from Rifle, Colorado - Rifle CSP2_plank lowO2_0.1 (SPAdes) (version 2) | ecosystem: Environmental > Aquatic > Deep subsurface > Groundwater | place... | reverse complement strand
TAATGGTTTCTTTCCGATTGGTTTTGCTGAAGGAAGGAGAGATTTGTTATGCCATAGAGAATTTTTTGAGCCTGTATTGTCCAAAGGCTTTGGTTTTTTAGGAAGAGAGGTTAGCTATGTGTATAAAGCTCAAGTTTTACCTGGGCAGGAAGTGGATATTTACACAAAGGTTGACGAGCATTTTAGGGGAGAGAAGATTATTCTTTCACAGAGTATGATGACGGGGGAAAAGGTTATGGCGACTGCTAAGATGATATGCAATCTTAATGGAGAATCTTATAGAATAGGAGATAAATTCGCGGACGTTATGCAAGGAAAGCATGAGTCTAGAATCGTTCTTAACATAAAGAATGAACATGTTAGCGATGGAATAGTGAAAGACGGAGCTTTTCCTCAGTATCTTGAAGAAGGAAGACTGCAATTAGCTTTGCAGACTGGGCTTAATGTTAGAGCGCTTGTTGAAAAGAATATTGGATTTTTAGTTATGGGAGCTATTTATCGGTATACTGGTCGGATAAGAGGAGATCAAGAGCTAAGAGTCGTTTCTCAATACGCGCCTTACAGAAAAGAAGTAAGAGTAGAAATTAAACAGCAGGTAACTTCGGGAGAAAAAGTTGTTGTTGAAGCACATCTCTATTATTTCTTTTATAATTTCAGTACAAGTAGACCTATTAGACCTCCTGAAGACATAATGAGAAAGGCGAGATTAATCGATTAAATTTTTTGGTAGTAATTGATAGAGAAAATAGATATCATATCGCTTCTTCTTCGAAATCTTCTGAAGGGGAAGCCTCTTTCTGCTCGGATTCATCTAATGCCTCTTGATTATTTGCTTGAAAGTCAGATTCTCTGATAGAATTAATTGCCTGCTTGAATATTTTAAATTTGTCTGCTGGAATTCTTATGCCTGCTTTTGTAAATCCAGTATATCTTTCACCACGGATAAATTCACGGATTGTTAATCCGGGCTTGCCTCCAAAATCATCTATTCTAATCACTATGTCTGTATCTGCGTTTTTAGAAATTTTGTCTATGTCTTTTTCCATTGCATAAATTGGGAGGGGGATTATATAAATGTTTTGCGAGTTGGATATGATTGAACTAACTTATGTGTTGGGAAGAGTAGTTTGAGAAAATAGATATTAATAAAAACTAATTTGATAATTATATCGTATGAATTTTGAAGATTTTTGGCATTCTTTACTTTTGAAACTCGATCCTGAAATAGCACACTTTATTGCTAAATTGGGAATGAGGGGGGGCGTTTTTGCTCCTGGCATGTTTAGTACAGATGAGAGCAGGACAAATTTATTCGGAGTAGGGCTGGATAATCCGTTTGGAATTGCCGCTGGTTTTGACAAGCATGCAAAATTGCATAGCAGAGTTAGAAATTACGGATTTGGGTGGATTGAGTGCGGAAGTTTTACCTGGAATGGCGGGCGAGGCAATGCAAAACCTCGGTTGTTCAGATTAGAAGATGGCTCATTGTTGAATAGGATGGGCTTGAATAATTGCGGAGCTATTAGGGCATCTATAATATTTTCTAGAGTTAAAGATCAAAACAGCTTCGCCGTAAACATTGCGAAGACGCACGATCCGAACATTGTTGGAGATGCGGCTATTGAAGATATCGTTGAGTCTTATTCTTCTTTAAAAAATTTTGGAATTTATACAGCGATTAATGTCAGCTGTCCTAATACGAGAGAAGGAAAAACGTTTGAAATGCCAATAATTTTTCAGGAGCTAAATTCAGCTTTGAAAGAAAAAGGAAAGGGAAGACCTTTAGTGTACAAGCTTTCTCCTGGACTTGGAAGAGAGAAGTTGGAGAGGTTGGTTGAAATTTCAGATGATTTTGCCGACGGTTACGAAGTTGTCAACACGCAGGGCATTGAACATCATGAATACGGGAATGGAGGATTGAGCGGTTCGAGATTGAGAAGTGCGGCTGTTGAATCTGTAAGAACTCTGAGAGGAATGACTGACAAGCCGATTATTGCTGTTGGAGGAATTAGCACAGAGGAAGATGCGTATGCATTGCGGCAAGCTGGCGCAACTGTTTTTCTTGTCTTTACAGGATTTGTTTATAGACATAAAAATAATCCTTATGCAGGACCGAGGTTTGCGCATAGAATTAATCAAGAGTATTTTGATTTGGTGAGAAAAAATGGTGATTGATTGTCATGTTCATTGTAGAGATGAAGAGTGGGCGGAGAAAGAGACGATAGAACATGCTTTGAGTGTTGCTCAACGAGCTGGAGTTGATGGAGTTTTCGCGATGCCGAATACGAAGCCACATCTTACTAGCGAATCTATTGTTAGAAATTATTTAAGCAGGGCTGATAAGGTTGGAGGAAAGGTTTTTTTCGGAGTTTACATGGGTTTGACGAAAGATGTCGAGCAAGTTAGAGGAGCTGTTAGAGTTTATCGCGAACTCTCTCCCGGAGTTGTTGGTTTCAAGATATATGCAGGAAGATCTACAAATCCAGAGATCAGCATTACGGATAATGAAGATTTAGAAAGAGTTTTTGATGTTTTAACAAGAGAAGGTTATGATGGTGTTGTTGCTGTTCATGCTGAAAAAGAGAGCGAGATGCATGGGTGGTTGTTTGATTGCAATAATCCTTTGACGCATGCTACTTTAGCGAGACCTCCTTCTGCGGAAATTGAGTCTATAAGCGATATTTTACGGATAACTGAAGAAACTGATTATAAGGGTAAGTTAGACATTAAACATATTTCTACTCCTGAAGGTGTTGAACTTGTTGCTGTAGCTAGAGAAAAAGGAAGAGATGTTTGGTGCTGGGTTTGTCCTCATCATTTGATGTGCGATTATCGAATTATGGGAGGTGAGAACGGATGGATTTGGAAAATGAATCCTCCTTTGAGAGCGCCTGGAAACCCAGAGAGGATGATTGAACTTTTGAGAGAGGGAAAAATTCAAGGAGTTGAAACAGATCATGCACCTCATACTCGAGGAGATAAGGAGCCGCCGACTTGCGCTTCTGGAATAACCGCTTTGAATGCTTGGCCGATGTTTCTGGAATTTTTTAGAAGGAGGAGATTTAGCGAGAAGGAAATTGAAAGAATTACTCATGAGGTTGTCGTCGAGAGACATGGCGTTGACATTGATAATTCTGGAAGGAAAGGAAATTATTTTCCGAATGAGTATAAAACTAATCCTTGGAGACCTTTGGAAGAACAGTTAGGGTTTGGTGAACGATAATCGCAAATACTTTTTAGATTCCAAAAAGTTTAAATAGTAACTACTTTACAGTTTTAAAATGGGAACCAGAGGAGTTTGGGGATTTAGAGCAGAAGACATAGATAAAGTTACTTATGTTCATACTAGTAGTTATCCAACAGCTTTAGGAAAAGATATTTTGGAATATGTGGGCGCAAGATCAAATAAAAAACTAAGAGAGACAGCAAGAAAAGTAGTTTTAATCCCTCCAATGACTCTAACTGTTTCTCCACAGTTAGCAAGGTTATTTCCGGAAGATGATTCGGATTTTGAAGCAAATCCCTCTAGTTACGATGAAGATTGGAAACATATGATGGATAGTTCTCGTTTTATGTATGATGGTTTATGCTGCTGGGCATATATAGTAAACACAGACACTAACAAACTTGAAGTATACAATAGTAATAAAAATAATGGCTCCTCCGGACGTTACGCTAGATTTAGTCTTGATGGGAATACTCCAGAACCTCAGAGGTCTTATGGAGTTGCTCTTATTACAGAAATTTCTTTTGATACAATAAGAAAGAGTAAAGGAGATCTTTCAGCATTAATTAGACAGATTGATGAGAGAAGCGACGCAACATTTGAAGATAGAGGCATACAAAAGTTCTTTGATTCTCTTGGAGTAAAATCATTTTAAGATTTTGTTTTGTTGAAAGTATTATAAAATCTTATTCCCCTTTCTTTTTTATGAAATCTCTTAAAATCGGAAACCTGAAATTAAAAAACAGATTAGTATTAGCGCCGATGGTTGATATTACTGATTTGCCTTATCGCCTGATTTGCAAGAGAGCCGGAGCGGCTTTAGTTTTTACCGAGATGTTGTATATTGATGCGATACTTCATGAGAATAAGAAGACTTTGAATTTGATGAAAACTGCTGAAGAAGAGAAACCTGTTGGATTACAAATAACTGGAAATAGCGAGGAGGAATTTGAGAAATTTGTTAAATCAAAGAAGTGGAAAGATTTTGAGCTGATAGATTTGAATTGCGGCTGTCCTTCTATTCGCATTACAGGAAATAAAGCAGGCGGTTATTTACTTAGAAATCCTGAGAAGATTAGAAATATGGTTGGGATTTTGAAAAAGACCGGAAAACCTGTTAGCGTCAAGATAAGATTAGGATTTAAGAAAAATAATGTTTTGGAAGTTGCGCGGGAAATTGAAAGAGCGGGAGCTGATGCTCTGACTGTTCATGCGCGTTTGGCTGTTGATGGAAGAAATGTTCCTGCTGATTGGTCTTGGATTTCAAAGGTTAAGAAGATAGTTAAGATTCCTGTGATTGGAAATGGAGATGTTTTTTCCGGAGAAAATGCTTCGCGCATGCTTAAAATTTGCGATGGTGTCATGATTGCAAGAGGAGCGATTGGAGATCCGTTGATATTTTCAAGAATTTTGAGATATTTAGGTGGCGAAGGAGATGGAAAAGTTAATAGGGAAAAAAAATCAGATGAGAAAATAGAATTAAGTGGTAAATCTCGATCGGAGTTGATAGGTTCTTCTGGGTTAGAGGAGGGTGATGGTTTGAAGAATGTTAACGAGAACTTGAATTTGTTTTTAGAGTATTTACGATTGGAGAAAAAATATTATGGCAATGAAATTGATATCGGAAGAGTTAAATATTTAGGAAGCAGGTTTTTGCGGGGATTTTCTGGAGCTGGAGGAAAAAGAGATGAGTTGATGAGTTTGAAGACGATTGGAGAGATTGAGGGCTTTGCAAGAAAAATTTGAGAGTGAATCTCCCACGAGGATTTGCCTGCGGGCAAATCCGCCATCGGCAAAACAGTCTATTTGACGATGAAAAAAATCGAACAGCTTAACCAGTTTACTTATACATCTTTCCCCTGATTGCGTTAGATTTTTTGGACACAAAAATCTCTCGATTTTTGTGTTCGGGGAACATAAAAGCAATGTCCAATTATTTATGTTCTGCGTTATAATTTTAGCAGCTATGGATTTAATACAAAAAACAAAGTGAAGCTCCCAACAGCAAGCTTTTGTCTGCGGGCAAATCCGCCTACGGGCGGACTTGAGTACCCAACGACGACATAAAACGGCAAGCTTAAGCTGGTCTACTTTTCTTCCTTGATTCTCGATATAATTTTGGTTATGGCAGCGAACGAACTGTTCAATTAATAATTTCGTTGCCATAAACCCAATACAAAAAATGATATTCAATTTTGAGAACTTTATGTTTGAATCTTGCAATTTCTACACTCGCTCTAAAAAGCGAGCAACAGTTTCATCACGCTATATCCCCAAGGCAAGACCATAGAGGTATTAACGAGAATAAAAGAAAATCTCACGCAAAGGGATAATTTATATAAGATAGATCAATAGTTAAACTATGGAACAAGAGATAAACCGCAAAGAAGAATTGCATACCTTGAAAAATAAAATAGAAATTTTAATAGCTGGGCGATTAAGAAGAAAAAATAATCTCGCAAGGGCGATATGTGTTCAAGATGATTTAAGTAAAAAAAGCGGATCTTGGAATGGTGCAGAAGAGATAAAGAAATGGAGACAAAAGAGATAATCCTCGACGCTTCAGTAGTGATTAAATGGTTTACTGAAGAAGTTGACCACGAAAAAGCGAAGCAAATTCGCGATGATTTCATTAATCAAAAGTTGAGTATTATCCTGCCAGATTTAGCATTATATGAAATCGCCAATGCTTTGAGATACAACCCTAAATTTACAAAGGAAGACGTAGACAACGCGATTAATAGTATTCTCGATATGGATTTGACGATTACTGTTCCAACAACAAACGTTCTCTTTAGGGCTTCTGAGATTGCATTCAAAACTAACAGCACCTTTTATGACTCCTTTTACGCAGCGCTTGCATCAGAGCTCAATGCAGAATTCATTACAGCAGATAAAAAACTTCACATGCGAATAAAAAAATCTGTTACTGCAGCCTCGCTGTTAGAAGAGTATTAATCTTCTTGTATAGAGATTCCCGAACTAAATTCTAACCTAATTATCGGGAATCTCTATACGGATAAAACCGTTGATTATAACACCGAGCTAAAGGTTTTATCCGTTAGAGAAAACCGAACCAAATGTATTATAATTATCGGGAATCTCTATAATTTTTAATCGTTATGACAACAAACAAACTGCTAATTGATAATTTCGTTGCTATAGATTTAGAGCTTATCCTTATAGAATGAACTTCGTTTAATTTTATCGAAGGAGAAGTTCTAGTGAAACTCCCAATCGACCCAGAGGGTCGGGGCATCACGACGAGATAAATTCGAACAACTGAAGTTGTTCTTCAGATCTGCCTTGTTCCCGAACATATTTTTTTATTCTCTCCAACCCACCGAACTCGCTGACAGTATCGATATGTCCGCCAGCACTCCAAAAATTTCCGCCCCACAAAAAATCCTTAACTTCTAGATGATCCTTGAATATCTGTTTGGCGCTAATGCTTTTTATCATCCCCATAATTGAACTCGGCGCATATTTTGGCGGAGCACCGATGACGAAGTGAAAATGGTCTTCATCAACTCCAACTGCTTCAAACTTAAACCAATATCTCTCGCCAATTCCTCTAAGAATTTTCTCAAATTCTTTAAGTGAAACTTTTTGTAACAACATATGTTTTCTATATTTCACAACGAAAACCATGTGGTACCTTATTCTATAAGTACAATGACTCGCATGTTCAATCTCCATAGCGTTGCATGGAGATTTATCTCTTTAAGCGTTTAGATCCCAATCGACCCAGAGGGTCGGGGTATTGACGGCAAATAAAGGTGATTGGACGAATGTTAGAAAACATTAAATATCTCGATTGATAATCCTGATTATGAATGAAATAAAACTTTATAACACACTAATAAGGAAAAAAGAAATCTTCAAGCCGATTAAGAAAGGAGAGGTTGGAATGTATTCGTGCGGACCGACGGTTTATTGGTATCAGCATATTGGGAATATGAGGACGATGATTCTTGTCGATCTGGTCAAGAGAGTTTTTTTGTTTAACGGACTCAAGGTTAATCATGTTATGAACATAACTGATGTAGATGATAAGACAATCAGGGCGAGTAAAAAAGAAGGAATTTCTTTGAAGGAACTGACTCGGAAATATGAAAAGATTTTTCTTAATGATTTACAGAAGTTAAATATTCTTGCTCCAAAGATTATGCCGCGGGCAACGGAGAATATTGACGGGATGATTGCGCTTATTGAAAAATTGTTGAAGAAAAAAATAGCTTATGAAAGTTCAGATGGAATTTATTTTTCTATCGAGAAGTCTGATGATTACGGCGCGCTTGCGGGATTGAAGAAATTCAAGAAAACTAAGGAGAGAATCAAAAGCGACGAGTATGATAAAGATAAACCTCGGGATTTTGCTTTATGGAAGTTTTATACAGAAGAAGACGGCGATGTTTTTTGGGACGCTTCTTTTGGAAGAGGAAGGCCCGGATGGCATATCGAGTGTTCTTCGATGTCAATGCGAAATTTGGGAGAAAACTTTGATGTTCATACAGGCGGATCTGATCTGACTTTTCCGCATCATACTAACGAGATAGCGCAGAGCGAGGCGGTTACAGGAAAGAAATTTGTCAATTACTGGATTCATGGAGGACTCTTGTCAATGAAGGATGGAAAAATGTCGAAGTCTCTTGGGAATATCTTAACGTTAACAGATTTAGAAAAAGCTTACGATGCCCTGACTTATCGTTATTTGTGTTTTTTAACTCATTATCGAAAGCCATTGCAGTTTTCTTTTGAGAATTTGGATGCGGCAAAGAACGCTTATGAAAGAATGAAAAGAAAAGTCCTCGAGCTTAAAAAAGAAGAACATAAGGGAAATGATTTTAGTAAAAATTATGATACGAAGTTTTTGGAAGTTGTGAATGATGATCTGAATATGCCGCGGGCGATGGATGTTGTTTGGAAAATGATTGATGATTTCGATTTTGATCCTCGCAGGAAGCTGGTATTGTTGGAAAAGTTTGATAGAATTTTGGGGTTAGGAATTGATGAGATGAAGGAAGAGAAAATTGATGTCCCTTTTGGAATTCAGGAGTTGATTGATAAGAGGGAAAAATTGAGAAGGGAGAAGAAATTTGCCGAGGCTGATATTGTTCGAGAAAGATTGAGAGAGAAAGGATATTTATTGGAAGATACAGAAGACGGAGTTGAAGTCAGGAAAGTTTAGAGCTCGCCTCTTTCTAACTTATGCAGATATTCTTTGTCGGCTTCTATTTTTTTTCTTGCTTCTGCAATTTTGCCTTGATTTTGAAGGCGTTTTATTTCCGATTGGGCAGCTTGCAGTTTTCTTTCAGCTTGAGTTAATTCATATTCCAAAGCCTTTGGATTATGTGGGATTTTAATTTTTTTGTATGAGGGAGGACTTCTCAGCTTGTGCCTCACATATATTGCGGCAAGCGCCAAAACAACCAGACTTATTACTACAATCCAGAATATTTTATTCGATAGGAAGTTGTCTTCTTCTCCGAAGATAGATAAGCCGGTTAGTGAAGTAGAGTTTTCCTCCGCTGTTTCATTTATGATTGGTTGAGCTTCTGCATGACAGGTAGAATCATACCAGAAGCTATTTGCTTTTTGACATGCTGTTTCAGATTTGCATAGGTCTAAATGATTGCCGGTGCATTCTTCGGCGTTGCATTTTTCATCATACCAAAAAGCATTTGCGCCTTGGCAGTCAATTTGGTTCGCACAAAAATTTAGATGCAGCGCATCACACTCATCTTCTCTTTCTGGGAGCTCTATTTCTATTAAGGTTGCTGTTGATAGAGACTCAAATCTTTTGGAATATAATTCGACTTTATCGTTTTTTATTTTTACTAAAGCGTCTACATCCGGCTCTGATGTTGAGAACTCAACGGATACTTCTCCTTTAGGACCTGAATTTTTGTGAAAGCTTTCTATTAAGTAGTTTGTTGTGCTGTCTTGTATGAAAATGCTTACATCGCGATTTGGCTCTGTTTCAAGAGTCAGACTTACGGCTTGTGCTATAGGAACAAATAGCGAGAGAAGCAAGGCAATAGCAAGTAATTTATTTACCATTTTTATAGTAAGATGGAATTATTTATAAACATTATTATCAATAGACAGCTTTGAATAATCTCATTTTGCCTGAAAATCAAGAAGAAACCTTAATTTTATCGTCGCCATTACATGGTTTTAAAGAGATTTCCGATAATTAAGTTAGAAGTTAGTTCGGGAATCTCTAATACATCTTTTCCTAAAATCTAAAACAATCAAGGAAAAGATGCATAATGAAATTATTGAGATTCGCTGTTTCTTATAATTCAAAAGATTTCCACCAGTCTATAGCGAGCCGCCACCGAAATAACAAGATGCGTGAACGAAAGAAGGCATTAATTGACGAGCCACATTTATATGCAAATAATCAAAGCTCGAACTCGAGAAACTCTGCATTATCGAATTTAATCTTTCTCGCATTTTCATCGCTCAATCTGTTAACGATACAATTAGCAATTTGCAAAATTCCTTCATGCGTTACAACTAAAACATTATTATAATCTTCCTTCTTTAGCCAATTTAAAAAACTCCCAACTCTTTTCTTAATGTCATTCCGGGACTCATATCCCTCCAGCTTAAAATTAAAAAAATCCTCTGCATCGAATATGGGATGTTCTCTCAAAGGCTTTCCCTCCATCCCGATTCTTTCCTCATTAATTCTTCTGTCAATAACAATCGGGATATTCCTATCGCTATTAATTATTTCTGCGCTCTCTTTAGTTCTGATAAATTCAGAAACAAAAATCGCATCAAACTCAATTCCTTCCAATTTCTTTGCTACGTCAGCTATCTGTTTTTTCCCTTTTGCCGTTATATAAACTCGAATGTTTGGGTCCTGATTAATCAAATGCTTTATATTATATTCGCTCTGCCCGTGCCTCAAGAAAACCACTTTCATGAACAAAGATATTTAACTGTATTTTTATAACTTTGTAAATGTTAAAGCAATACAAATATAGTCAACCAATTTAGTCTTTCGGTTCCAGTCGTTCGATTGGTTGACTACCTCAAGAATTCATTGTAAGAATTCTTGGTGCTTGAAGCTTCGTCAGAAGCGATGGCTCAAGAGCGAAGCTCTTGGTGTTAGCGGAGCAATTAAAAACCGCCGAAATTCGAAGCTTCGTGAGAAGCGAGAACTTGCGGAACCGAAGGTTCTGCATCGGATTTAGTTGGTCTGCGGTGAAGCTCCCCACAGCAAGCTTTTGCCTGCGGGCAAATCCACCTGCGGGCGGACTTGAGTACCCAACGACGACATAAAACGGCAAGCTTAAGCTGGTCTAACTTTCTACCTTGATTCTTAATATAATTTTTAATATTGTTATGGCGACGGAATTAATTAATTGAACAGTTTTTCCGTCGCCATACATTTAATACAAAAACAAAACGATATTTGATTTAGAAAACTTTGTTGAAGATCTTACAAGTTTAGTCCTCGCTCTTAATAGCGATTAACAGTTTCATCACGCTTTATCCCCACAGTAAGCTATAGGGGTATTTGGGAAGAATAAAACGTCCTTATTATGGGTGGTTGTTAGCAGCTATTATTCGATGTTTTACATTGCTTCTGCATACATATACATCTTTCCCTGATTTGGTTAGATTTTTTGGGAAAGATGTATTAGAGATTTCCGAACTAAAATCTAACTTAATTATCGGGAATCTCTATATCTTTTCCTCGTTAGGTTTTTAGGAAAAGATATGCCGGATATTCCCGAACTAAATTCTAATTTGATTATCGGGAATCTCTATATTGTCTGAGAAATAGAAAACTATAGTGAAAGACACAAGTTTTTTACCAATTTTGTGTGTCTTTCCCTTGATAGTCAAGAACAAAGCGGAAAATTATTAATGTCCTCGACAATATTTTAACTCCAGCGTCTATAATTTATCATGTTCCAATATCTATCTTCTCTAAATAATCTGCGTTAGCGATAGCGCGTGAATAAAACAATGCAGCACTCTGTCCATCACTTTGCAATAATGCGGTATGTCCCGCTATAATGTTGTCGGCAACTTTCACTTGTTCATACCTGAATTCCTCGACGAATTTTTCTTTTTGAGCTTCACTTTCAAAACCAGAAATATAAGGAAGCGGATCTATCTTTCTTTCATAGATTGCCATGATATTTACGCCAAAGTTATATACACCGTCATCTTTCAAGTCGGGAAACTCTAACAATGGTTTATCATCGGTGTGAATTTCACTTCCTTTTACATACTCTTTAACACCCCCGCTATCAAGAAACAGGGCATTCAGCAGATTATATTGAGTCACACTAACTTCTTCTAAATCATTTTTTACATTTTTCTGAGCAAATCTTCTTTCAAAATTCGAATAATTGATGCTCAATTCTTTCTCGCTTCCAATGTAAACAAGATAATGAGATAATTTGTGATACATATACCAAACACTCATATGTGGAAAAACTTCCTTAAATGTATTCATCAATATCTTCTGATCTTCCTCGCTAATTTCAGAGACAGGAACCCAAACAGAGACAACGCCCTCCTCATTTAATCTTTTCTTTATTAATTCAAAATACTCCTTCGTGTAAAGGTTAGAATTGCTATAATATCTAATGTTTGTAACATCTGTAGAAATAACATCGTACTTCTCTTCGGTTAATTCCAAATAAGAACGCGCATCGTCAATTATTATATTTAATCTTTTATCCTTTAAAACATCATGATTCAGAGATTTGAAAAACTTGCTTGCTTCGATAACCTTTTCTTCTATCTCAACCGCATCTACTCTATCTAAGTCATGCAGCAGCATAGAATATGAAGTTCCTCCGCTTCCAAATCCAACTGTTAATACCTTTTTAGGATTTTCATGCATCAATAAAGGCAAATGCGCAAGAATTTTCGAGTCCAACGCCAAGACAGGCGTATCTGCCGCAACCTCCTGATTATCAATATAAAGCCGATAAAATGTTTTTTCTGTTCGATTATCTTCTATAACACTCACCGCCGCACTTCTTCCTTCGTCATAGTAAGGCATAGAAACGCCATCCTTTAATTCATCGAGACCATATTCAGAAGGAACGGACATGCTTACAAATAAAATTATTATGAATATCAAAACCAGTTTAAATAAATATTTTTTTATTTTTACGTCAGAAATATACAGAGCGCCAATGGCAATGGCAAAACTCATGAAAGATAAAACGAGAATTGAATTTTTCAAGCCAAAAAACGGAATAAAGATAAAACCAGCAAAAAAAGCCCCGAAAATTCCTCCAATGGTGTTAATAGAATACAAGACGCCCATGGACTTTCCTAAATCTTTTGACATTTTCAGAATATAATTGCTTATCAATGGAAAAATTATTCCAAAGATGCTGCATGGAATGAAGACGATTACACCAGCAAACAAAATCAATTTTAGTATATCATTTTCAAAACTAAGCAGTTCTTGTTTTACTAAAATCCCGTAAATGAAAAGACCAATAATAGCGTAGACAGAAACTATTATTTCTAAAACAACAAAATGAGATAACTTTGCGGCGTTAAAAAACTTATGATATAGAAGCGAACCAATTGCAATTCCCAGCAAGAATAATGCTATCAAAATAGATGTCGAGTATATTGTCCCAAAAAATTGCAAAACTAATAATCTGCCCCACACAATTTCATATGCCAAAGCGCTAAAGCCGGATAGAAAAAATAACAAAAGCAATATTTTATTTCCTTCTGAATAATAAAGAACCTCTTTATTTTCTATAACTTTTTTATTATACTTCTTTCCATATTTGAATGCGAAAAATGAAATCGTCAAATTAAGAAACATGGCGATTCCCAAAGCCGCATTCATGCCGAAAAATTTAATTAAAAAAAAACCTGCGGCTATTACTCCGAAAAATCCTCCTAACGTATTAAAAAGATAAAGCAAAGACACTCCTTTCTTCGTCTCGTTTCGCTCTTCGACATACAACCTTAGCAATATGGGAAACGTAGCTCCAATAAATATGCTTGGCAAAGCTAAAATTAAAAATGAGAGCAGGAATCTAATCATATAAAAAGAAAAATCAGAAATTCCAATGTTAAAAAAATAAACTAAAATAGGTTTAACATAGGACAATGCAAAAGGAACAATTAGCGCGCTTACAGCCGTCGTTAACTCGACGAAAGAATACAATTTAGCTGTCTTTCGTAATGAGGTGTGTTCATTAATATATTTTCCGCCAAGAAAACTCCCCATAGCAATTCCAAAAAAGAATGAACTCAACACAGTCGCAAGTGCGAGAGAGCTAACCCCGAAAACCAAATGCAACTTTCTGAACCAGACTATTTCATAAACCAAAGCGGCGAAACCAGATAAAAATGAAAATAGAATAAGGTATTTCTTTCTTTCTTCCGGCATCAAAAAGAAAAACGACTACGGTTTATAAATTAGTCAGCAGTGGGTGGTGCGTAGTTAGTGGTTACGTAACCAATAACCAACAACTAACTGCCAACATACACTTCCCTCTTTCTTTTCTCTCTTTCAATTTGCTCTCTTCGCTTTCTCTCAAACTCTATGGCCTTTCTAACTCTCCTTCTTTTTCTCCATATTATAATCAAACTGATAATCACAGCGATGATTCCAATAATCCCTAAAATTATTAGTATTATAAAAATATAATATGAAGTGCTTCCTCTTTCAAATAATGGGGCTAATGCAAATTCCGAAACACGGATAGCCTTGCTTCCTGTAGCCTGAATATCTCCATATTTTGCCCTGACGTAAACCACGTAAGTTCCATCGGCGAGGTATTCCGGAACATGCAGATTTCTAATTACAGCTATCCTTCTCTCGATTGCAAGACTCTCTTCTCCAAAAGTTATTACATTTCCGTCGAAGTCTCTTAAATCGTAATAAAGCAGAACATCAATATTACTCAAATCTCCTAAGTTGAATATTTCTATCAGCGCTGTAACGTCTTCTCCCGGAGAAATGGTTTCTTCTTTTACATCTACGGTCACATCAAACAACGGGGACTTTGCCTTGACGTCTATTACTACATTAACTGAGTTTTTCACTTCAGAGCTTTCTACGACTATCTGTCCAATATAAGAATCAGGCACCTCGTCTTCGGATGCGATAATATCAATTAAAATCTCTTTTGTCTGATCAGGAGCGAGAGAGAAACTTTTTTCTCCAATCCTGACAAGTCTCTCAATATCTTCTGCAAAAATATTTTCTATTGTTAAAACATTTTTTCCTGTGTTCTTTGTTTGAATGCTGATTCTTTTTGTTTCTCCCTGTTTAAGCTCGACGCTTATGACTTCTGGAGTTAAACTAAACTCTGTTTTAGCTGAAGAAGCTGAGCCGCCCGGTCGAAACCAAAGAAGCCATCGCGCAAGTCGCGGCGATCTCGGCCAATAACGACCCGGAGATTGGAGCTCTGATCTCTGACGCCATGGAAAAGGTCGGCAAGGACGGCGTCATAACCGTTGAAGAGTCAAAAGGCATCGAAACGACTTTAGACGTCGTGGAAGGGATGCAGTTTGACAAAGGTTACGCTTCTCCTTATATGGTGACCGACCGCGAGAGAATGGAATGCATTCTGGAAGATTGTTTTATGCTGATCACGGACAAAAAGATCAGCGCGGTAAAAGATCTTCTGCCGTCTCTCGAAAAAGTCGTTCAGGCCGGCAAACCTTTGCTCATCTTAGCGGATGAGATCGAAGGCGAAGCGCTGGCGACCCTGGTTGTCAACAAGCTGCGCGGAACTCTCAA
>Ga0209541_10010245_pt1 | contig 14991 bp, 25 predicted proteins | sample RifCSPlowO2_01_FD_184027 | JGI IMG/M metagenome (GOLD analysis project Ga0209541, IMG submission 184027) | Groundwater microbial communities from Rifle, Colorado - Rifle CSP2_plank lowO2_0.1 (SPAdes) (version 2) | ecosystem: Environmental > Aquatic > Deep subsurface > Groundwater | place... | reverse complement strand
TCGAGTAAAAGCTCGTTCTGATTTTCTAGGTGAGCGATGATCACTTCGATTTCATGTTCTGACTTTTTATTGACTTCGAAATCCATCTGCGCTCTCCACTCGGCAGCTCTGCCTTCTATATTTTGACCTACCATAATAACAGGGAGGAGAACAAGCTGCAAAATGTTAGATACAAATATCCAGATCACGAAAGCCGGCGCGGGGTCAAAACGCATCTCAAAAGGAGCGAAAAGATTCCAAGAAAGCCACGCGGCCGTCCACAGAAGGATCAGGAAGAAGAAACCCAGCGACCCGACTTTACTGTGTATGAAAACGGCAAACTTTTCTGTCACAGAGAGACTTTGGAGATGCTTGAGGCGATCGTTTTGAAGAGGCTTGCGCGACTGCCTTAATTCGATAAGTGTAGGCGGATTATGCTTGTATTCCATTAGGTAATAGTTTACAATAATCCCCGAAGTAAGTAATACACATCTCGACAAGCTCGATGCAACAACCTCGCATCAATCAACAGATAAAAGCGCGTGAACTTCGTGTGATCGGATCGAAAGGAGAGAATCTGGGCGTTCTCACTCTTGAGGAAGCTCTTAAGAAAACTGATGAGCTTGGGCTTGATCTCATTGAGATCTCTCCAAACGCCGTTCCTCCTGTGGCCAAGATCGCCGACTTCGGCCGCTACCAGTACGAAGAAAATAAAAAATCTAAAAATGCTAAGAAGTCTCACTCCACGGAAGTAAAAACTGTGCAGGTGAAACTGGCCACTGGTGACCACGACCTGGCTCTGAAGGCGAAGAAAACGAGCGAATGGCTCTCTTTGGGTCATAGAGTACGAGTGGATCTTTTCCTACCCGGACGAGCGAAGTATCTAGACGAAAAATTTCTTAAAGAGCGGATCGAGCGCATGCTCAAGTTTGTCAGCGTGGACTATAAAATAGCCGACCCTGCCAAAAAGAGTCCGAAGGGAATGACAGTGATCATAGAAAGGGCCTAAAAGATTAAAAACAAATCAGGGCCGTCCCGACAACTTCAGTCGGGACGGCCCTGCATCAGCGCGGGTAAGGCGCCGACCAAGCGATGACCAGAAACATCACCAGGACAACGAAGGCAATGACCCCAAACAGGACTGTATCAGCGTTCCTGGGGTCAAAGAACGTGATCCTCGCCCGCTGATACCACTGTGGTGGCCGCGGCAAACTCAACCAGATCTTTATCATAGACCCTCCACGCAGTAGTATAGCAAATAAAGGGATAATTGTCAACCTATTTACACAAAGCTCGAAATAAGTAGAATATTAGGCCTTATGGCTATAAAAACTAATAAGTCATACCTGAAGAGGTTAAAGATCACTAAGAGTGGCAAGCTCCTCTCTCGTAAGTCCGGGCAGAATCATTTCAACGCCAAGGAACGCCATGCAAGTAAATCTGCCAAGAAACGCGGTAGTGAATTTCATATGAGTAATAAAGATAGGAGTCGTTTCCTCGTTAATATGGTTCGATAGATTCACCACAAGTATGACAAGAGTAAAGAAGGGTACCGGCGCTTTAAAAACTAGGAGAAATATTCTCCGCAAAGTGAAGGGTTATAGGTACGGTCGCTCAACCAAAGAGAGGCAGGCAGACGAAGCCATAGTCCACGCCGGCACTTACGCCTTCGCTCACAGAAGGGACAAGAAGGGAGATTTCCGACGCCTTTGGAATGTGCGCCTTTCTGCCGCCCTCAGACAAGACGGTCTCTCATATTCACAATTTATTTCTCTCTTAAAGAAGAAGGAAATTACTCTGGACAGAAAAATCCTCGGTGAATTGGCTCTCAAATATCCTCTTACCCTCAAGAAAATTATTGAGGCCGCGAAGTAGCAAGCCAGTAAGCCAATGCGGCCCCGAAGGCGCCTGCTATCAAGTCGTGAGTCGTGTCTGTTATGTAGTTTTGCGGAATAAGATAATTGAGATTATTTAGATATTCAAAAATTTCAAAACCGATCGCAAGAATCATCACCCCTAGAAAGATTATTAGAAAGGACTTCGACGACCTTTCGCCACCCCAAAGCCAAACACCTAAAATACTGAGAGTAAAACCTCCCAAGAAATGCATCATGTAGTCATACCAACCGAGAGTCCAGTATAAATAAAGATCTAGAGCAATCCAATTGAGCGCCCATACAAGGATCACTAAACAAAGTCCAATATAAAGAAGTGAGGATTTTCGCATAAGACTAATTATAACAAACGGGAACCCCTCACATGAGCTCATGTGAGGGGCTTTCGTAGGGTTATTTCGGTATACCCTAGTTTCAAAACTAGGTGGGTTCCCTCAGTCCGTGGCCAAGGCCACGGACGATTCGGGATCCCTAAAAATATTTTAGCTAGATAATACCTTAAATAACCCTACATACATTATAACTCAAAGAAATGGAAAAACTGTTGATATTGTATAGACTTTTACCCAAAAATATTTCGTATTGATCTTAGGGCTTCCCAAACCAGTGATTTATCTCATGTTTGGCCTCTTCCGGAGTTTCTGAAGCGTGCACTAGATTCATCACTGCCCGCTTTTCACTATTAGCTAAAGCTGGTGAATCATTAGAGAAATCGCCCCTAATTGTCCCCATATCAGCACGATACGGCAACGTATCCCCGGCAATTTTGCGGACCATATCCACTGCATGTAGACCTTGTACAATAATACGTACAAGCGAGCCGGAGGTCATGTAATCTACTACCCAACCACGTACCATTTTACCAATCTCCCCTTGATCATCAGTGCCCAAGAGAGATTTCGGGTCCATATTATATTTGCGATAGGTACTAAGACTTTTCTCGCCTAGACGCAGAATCCATGCCTCATCTTTCGGATAGTGACCATCGATCTCTTCTATAGTCGGTTGAAACATCTCCAGCGCCGCAATTTTAAGCCCTCTTTGTTCAAAACGTTTTATAATTTCTCCAATCAATCCTTTTTGGACCCCGTCTGGTTTTATCAGTACGAAAGTTTGTTCTTCTTTCAAATGTTTCATGAATTGTCTTCTAGCTTATAAATTCAAAAATGAATTGTATCAAAACTAAGAACTAACGGCTAGTCCCCAACCAAAACCAAAATTGATTTTGAAGATCAGTACTTAAGTGATAAGAATTAGAATGCGAAAACACACCCAAACAAGATTGTAGAGTCTGATCCAAGCTCTTCCTCGAAATTAAGCCTTGTTTATACAACTTGATTTTTTCACTTAATTTCCGAATCATACGTTTTCTGGTTTTCTTCCTTATCAAACGATAATGCGGAAATAAGATGCTTCCAAGAAAATCAACTCCTCTATTACACCTTAGTATCTCTACTTTATTTGGGTGAAGGCTCAATTTAAGTTTAGTTTTTAGAAACGTGTTTATCGGCTCGATTAGATTTCGCAGATATTCCATGTTTTCAGAAACAATGATAAAATCATCTGTATATCTAGCGTAACATTTAACTTTCAAATTTTGCTTCACAAACTGGTCAAATTCGTTCATATAAACATTAGCGAAAAGCTGGGAAGTCAGATTGCCTATTGGTGTACCGGCGCGAAGCGCCTCGTCTCTCTCTCTCTCTCCTGTCCCGCCTGCCAGTTCTGTAGCTCCCGATAATTTCTCTAAGAAGAGCTACTGTGTCGGTGTCCTTAATTCTCTTTCCAAGAATAGAGAGCATAATGGAGTGATTAATAGTGTCAAAGAATTTACGCACATCGCACTTAAGGACGTAGCACGGGCGTGTGTAGTTTCTGGAAACCTTACGAAGCATACTTTCAGCAGCAAGCACTCCTCTGTGTGTTCCTTTGCCAACACGACAGGAGAACGAGTCGATAATGAAAGTCGGCTCGAAAATGGGATTAACAATTTGAAAGACTGCGTGATGCAGAACCCTGTCTCGAACAGTCGCCTTATGAATGTGCCTCCGTTTCGGGTCGTGGATGTAGAAGTCAGTGTAACCTCTGTGAGCATAGGTCTTATTTTTCAAATCACGATGGAGTTCAAAGATATTCTGTTCCAGATTTTTCTCAAAATTCATAACATCAAGTTTGTGTCGCTTGCCACGCTTAAACTCGTCCCAAGCCAGAAAGAGGTTTTCTGGATCGATTATTTTATTAAATAAATTTTTATAGACTCTCATGAACGATATTGATATACCAATTCTAAAGAAGACTTATGAGCTGTATTCCACATTTCACGAGTATCGTAGGATTGTCTCCAAGGCAGACCGATTTACTGTCTACGAACGAAGCGAGAATCTTATTGTCGACCTTATTGAACTTTTCCTTGAAGCAGGATACACAAAGAGTGGCAATAAATCTGCGATTCTTGAAAAAGCAAGTGTAAAGTTGAATACTCTCCGTTTTTTCATACGTCTCATGAAAGAAACTAAAGTATTTGACATCAAGAAGTACACTATACTCCAGGAGAAGATCGACGAAATTGGCAGAATGCTTGGCGGGTGGATACGCTCAGAGGTATCCCGATAACTGAAAAGGTGCCATAAGGCACCTTTTCTAATGAGGAGTGACTTCGGAACGAAACCCGACGCCGAACCGTAGTTGTCGTTGGCATTGTCGTACCAGTTCGTGTCGAACTTGACCTTGCCGTCGTTCCAGTTGAAGTACGGAGCGTGATCGAAGCGAACATCGGAGTCCGGATATTTACCTCTGTCCATCCATGGCACCGAAGCTTGAAGATGTTCCTCGTTGGTAACAAGGCATAATCTTGCTCCTGAATTTAATCTGGCAGTACCCGCCATATAGGCTTAGTGGTCTGCCTTGAACAGAGGTAAGCAGTATCTCCTTATTGCGGCACGCTTCCCCAAACCTTAGTCGGGAGAACTCTGGCCGGTTTCTCCCGCCTCCGCCGAAGCTTCGGACGGGCAAGCAAAAGAGAAAGAGTTCGGCGACGGCAATCCGTAGACGACCGTGCATGAGCCTAGACTCATTTATAAGTATATCAAAATTATTCTCCTCATATAAAAGAAAACCGGGGTCATCCACTTTGCTTGGTAGCATTGTGGACAACCCCGATCATTTTTTGCCGTGAATGCAAGAGTCAAGGATACAAAAGACTCAAGCATTCAAGTAGCAAGGATCACTCCTGCGGAACGAAACCCGACGCCGAACCGTAGTTGCCGCTGGCAATGCCGTACCAGTCCGTGTCGAACTTGACCTCGCCGTCGCTCCAGCGGAAGCACGGAGCGCGATCGAAGCGAACACCGGAGCCCGGATCGTCAAACTCGTCGCCAGCACAGTCGATCCAGAGATCGTCGTAGTGCTGGAGACGCTCCGCATGCGTCAGTATCATGATCCCGATTGCGAACGCACCGAGGCCAAACTCGTTCGTCACGAAGACTTCACGAGCACGACGGACAGAACGCCCCCGATGACGGATGCCGAACTGGGCAGCCACCACGAGGATGTCGTGATCCTTCTGCTCGTTGCCGAGCTTTTGGAACACCGACGCCGTCTTGGCGGTCTGGCGCAGACGCTCTTCGTTGATCTGACTGTCACGGTAGTTGTAGAACTTGCCGTTCCGAGACTTCTTGATCGCATCAAGCACCTTCTGCACTGCTTCGCTGTAGGTCGGTGCGATCGTCTGCCACTTCGGGATGGCGAACCATCCTTCGGCGTTGGCAGGAACCGCACGTTCCGCGAGCTTCTCGAGGGCGTTCCCGACACCCGGGAAGATCTGGGAGAGAATTTGCGTCTGCTCCGTGATTCCCTTGGGTTTCGTGTACCCCGAGAGGTACCCGTACTTCGAGTCGACCTCCTCGTCCTTGAACTTGTCGGAGACCGACAGGTCCTTGAGCGAGGCGAGGGCGGCCGTGCGTACGGCCTCGGCGAATTCGTCGCCGTGTTCGATGACGCGCTGGGCGCCAGGATTGTCGAGACCGAGCTCACCGAGAACCTTCTCGATGGCATCGGATCCAAACCGGTTGATCTGTTTGATCTGGCCGGTCGTTGCTGTCTGCTGAGTAATCGCGTTCATTTGCGTTATCTCCTTCTGCCGCCCCTGAATGAGACGAGCCCTCCATTTCTAAAAAGTAGCTCGAAAAGTTTACCCGTCCGTAGCTTTAGCGAAGGAGGGCTCGTCTCATTAAGTGATCCTTTACAAAGAACTTTAACTGGTTTTAGTATAGCAAATAATAGTTATTTTGTCAATACCTCATTGCCTTTCTCTGTAATTGCAACTGTGTGTTCGAAGTGAGCACTACGAGAACCGTCGTGAGTCTTGATAGTGTAACCGTCGGAAGACACTCTGATATTGGATGTACCGACATTGACCATCGGTTCAATAGCAATCACCATTCCCGGCGTTAACTTCTCTCCATCACCCTTATTGCCGAAATTTGGAACTAGTGGATCTTCGTGCACACTGTATCCGACACCATGACCGGTCAGACCGCTAGCGAGAGTAAAGCCACTTGAGCGAACCGTCTCACTTATGGCAAAACCGATATCGCCCGTTTTCTTTCCAGGTTTGGCATTACTAATACCCTGCTCTAGCGCTTGCCTAGTTACTTCAATAAGTTTTCTTGATTCATCATCTACCCTACCTGCCGGCACAGTAATAGCCGCGTCTGTGATGAGGCCTTTATGTAACAGACCGAGATCGAGAGAAACGATATCGCCTTCACTTATAATTCTTTCCGCTTCATTAGGTATGCCATGAACAATCTCATCATTTATAGACACACAGAGAGCGGCCGGGAACTTCCTCCCGGCTCCTTGAGGCTTATAACCCAAGAATGCTGGCTTATCTCTGCCTTCTTTAATCAACCGCAAAGCCTCTTCCTCTAGTATGAGAGTGGAAATCCCCGGTTTTACAAGTTTTCCAAGCAGAGAGAGAATTTCAGCGTGTCTTTTGCCACCCTCTCGCAAGATCTTAATTTCCTCTGGCGTCTTAAGCTCGACACTCATATGACAGCAATAATATCAGCATGAACTTTTTCTATCGTTTGTTCACCATCAATTTCAATAAAGCGACAGAGCGGATTGGTCTCGAAGTATTTGACGGCAGGCATGACATCTTGATCAAACCAATCCAGGCGTTTATTGATCTTAGCCAAAGTTTTGTCATCTGAACGCCCTCTGGCTAGCAACTTCTCTTCGGACCACTTGCGAGAAACGTTCAGGTAAATAATTGTTGGGTTTTCTCTTTTGTAAAACTGGAGGGCGGAAATAAGCACCTGGGCTTCATCTATCGCTCTGGGTGCGCCGTCAATAACCAAATGCATGCCCTCGTCCAATTCATCAATCATGACCTTGCTCCAGAGGAAAATGCCCAAGAAGTCCGGCTCTCTATGATCTTTCTCATATAAATCTTTGGCAATCTTCGACGAGTAACCTTCTTGACGAATAAAATCACGTACATAATTACCCGTTTCGATATATAAAATTTGCCGCTTGTCCGGATCATGATACGCAATGTAATCATTCAAGAGAGCGGCTTGTGTACCTTTGCCACAACCAGAACGCCCGATAAAAACGACTGTATGGAGCATGTATACAGTTTATAGGTTCTAGGTGCTAGGTGCTAGTACTCGCGGGCAGAAATTTGCGCGTCAACTTTCTTCACCAGATCGATTACTACCGATACAACGATGAGGAGGGCTGTCCCGCCTATTGCCAGAGATTGAATGCCTGTGATGGAGCGGAGGATAAGAGGCAAGACGGCAATAGCTCCTAAAAAAAGTGCTCCTACCAAAGTTAGACGCGTCAACACACGGGAAATATATTCTGAAGTAGCATCCCCCGGACGCACTCCCGGGACGAAGGCCCCCGACTTTTGAAGATTGGTGGCTATAGAGTCCGGATCAAAGGTCACCGCGGTATAAAAGTAGGTAAAGAGAAATACGAGTACGAAATAGGCAGAAGTATAAAACCAAGTATTGGCCAAGAGGGACAGGGCAAATTTAGAAGTGGCAGCTATGGCAGCCACAGAGGACTGGCCGAGAAATTGGAAAATCATTTGAGGGAAAAGGAGGATGGAAAGAGCGAAAATGATCGGAATGACTCCAGCCTGATTGACACGGAGAGGCAAATAAGTAGATAGTCCACCATAAGTACGTCCGCCTCTAACTTGTTTGGCATAGGTAATAGGTATCGGCCGCTCCGCCTCCGTCACTACTACTACTCCAAAAGTGACCAGAAGGGCCACGGCTAGACTGGCCAGATAGATCGGTATCTGCGCAGGATCAAAAGTAAAGAGGAGTTGGCTCACAACTGTCGGTAGTTGCGAAACGATACCGGCAAAGATGATGAGTGATACTCCATTGCCCACTCCAAACTCGGTGATGAGTTCTCCCAACCACATGAGAAGCATGGAGCCGGCCACGATTACTAAAATATCCACCAAGAGAACGTTAAGGGAAAGTTGAGGTAAAATGTTCTGTCCTTGGAGTATTTTTATGAATGCATATCCTTGAATGATGGCCAGAGGCACAGTGAGCATCCGAGAGTATTGGGTAAAGCGGCGTCGGCCCGCCTCCCCCTCCTCTTGGTACAGCGCCTTGAGTTTAGGCACCATGACGGTCATAAGTTGCATGATGATAGAAGCTGTGATGTACGGGCCGACGCCGAGCATGACGATAGAAAGATTTGAGAGCCCGCCGCCAGAAAAGATATTCAAAAGATTAAGAAATTCACTGCCGGAGAAAAGACTCTGCAGACGTAAAGTGTCGATGCCCGGAATGGGAATGATACTAAACAATCTAGAAATAGCCAGAATCCCCAGCACAAAAAGAATCCTCGTCCTCAAGGACTTGTCCCCGAAAATAAGTTTTATCTTTTCACTAATTTTTGACATGCTTCTTTTCAGCTAAAAACTTCTTGAGAGCAGTCCCCTTAAGCTTAACTTGGAAAGACTTGAGGGACGACTTACCACGCCCACGCAGTTTGGGTATGCGTTTGATAAAGTCACGTAGTTCTGGACGTTTTTTGCGACCGGCGCGAGCGTTTTGGCCTTTAGTGCCGCGGCCGCTTGTCTTGCCGCGCGTGCCGCCGCGTCCAACTTGTCGCGCGTGCCTTCTCTTCGTCTTAGCCTTAAGTGTATGGAATTGCATGTTATTTACGATCTCTTATCTTGGTAGCCTCGAGTATTCTCAATGCTTTAATAGTGGCATAAGCATTATTGGCGCTATTTTTGCTTCTCGATAAAAGTTTGGCACCTACCTCTCTAAGACCGGCGAGTTCAAGCACTGTACGTACAGAACTGCCGGCGAGAATTCCCTTGCCACGAGCTGGTCTAATTTTAACACGCGAGGCACTAAACTTGGCTTCCACGTCGTGAGGTATGGACATTTCCCTGGTGGCATTTACAGTAACCATATTTTTCTTGGCGTCACGAAGCGCTTTGTCTATAGCCAGAGGAGTGTCAGACGCTTTGCCTTGCCCGACACCAACCATGCCTTTCCTATTCCCAGCTACCAAACAAACAGAGAAACTGAAACGTCTCCCTCCGGCCATCACACGAGTGACACGACGAAGGCTTACTATTTTCTGATCAAACTCTGGTTTGGTGCGCGTATCGCGACGAGCCGGCCTGCGACCCCGACTTTTCCCCTTACCCTTATCACTTATCTTGTTGTCTTCAGCCATATTTAGAATTTTAACCCGGCCTTTCGCGCCCCTTCAGCTAAAGCCAGAATCTTGCCGGTATAAATGTAGCCACCACGGTCGAAGACTATTTTATTAATCTTTTTTGCTATGGCTTTTTTGGCGATTTCTTGACCCACCTTACCTGCATCAGACCCAGAAGCGGAAACTAGGGTGGAAGCTTTCTCGTCGTCAATAAGTTGAGCGTAGATGGCAGTATTTGATTTGAAAACAGAAAGACGAGGACGCGTCGAAGTGCCGGAAATTTTAGCTCTAATTTTTTTGCGTTTTCTGTCTCGTGCGGTTGCCATTTTAAACTGATTTTTTACCCTGCTTACGCCTAATAATCTCCGTATCATAACGCATGCCTTTGCCTTTATAAGGTTCTGGCTTTTTGAGCGAACGGAGTCTGGCGGTAAATTGTCCGACCAGTTCCTTATCTCGGCCAGAAATGGTGATAATATTTTTTTCGGCCGTGACCTTCAGTCCCTCTGGGATAGGGACCTCCACTGGGTGAGAGAATCCGAGAGCAAGAACGATCTTGCTACCTTTGACTTCAGATTTAAATCCAATACCTTCAAGAATCAGTTTCTTTTCAAACAGTTTGTTCACGCCGAGAATCATATTGGTAATGTGAGAAGCATAGGCGCCCCAAAGAGCCCTTGATTCGAGGGTAATCTTTTTCGGATTGACGGTAACTTCTCTGCCATTGATCTTCACTTCAATCACTGGGTGAAGAGTACGTGACAGTTCACCTAGTGGCCCTTTCACTGAAACCAAATCACCGGAAACTTTGAGCTCGGTTTTTTCTGGCAGTATTATGACTTTTTTCCCTATACGTGACATAAAAATAAATTACCAGATAGAAAATAAAGCTTCACCACCTAGTTTAGCCCGTCTAGCGTCGCGACCAGACATAATACCTTGGGAAGTAGACAAAATAAGAGCTCCATAACCATTTTTCACGGGGCGAATTTCGGAAAATTTCTTGTAAATCCTTTTGGATGGCTTGGAGATTCTCTTCACACCTTTTATCTTCGGTATACGATTCTCCATAAAAAGGTTTATGGCCAATACTTTCTTACCCCCGCCCGAACGACCGTTCGGTCGGGCGGGTTTTTCCTTTACTTCAAAATCTTTAATAAAATGTTCCTTCTTTAGCACTAGAGCAATAGAATTTTTAAGCTTAGAGTAAGGGACAGAAACTCTATCGTGACCAGCGTCGCCGGCATTTTTTATCTGTATGATCATGTTCGAAATTGTATCCATTACCAAGAAGATTTTTTTACGCCTGGAATCTTGCCTTCGTTAGCCAGCTCCCTGAAGCAAATTCGGCAGAGATCGAAATCTCTCATATACCCACGCTTCCTGCCACAGCGAAAACAGCGGTTAGTAGCCCGAGTGGAGAACTTGGGTTTCTTCTTCGACCTTGCAATTACTGATGTTTTGGCCATTTTAAACTAAATAAGCTCCTTCGAGCAGTTTCAAGAGCTTATCACAGAGATTATCCAAACTCAAGCCGCATAGCGGCAAAAGAAGGGCGCTGGATTGCTCCAGCGCCCGGCTCACGCAGATCACGCGAAATGTACCGCACTTCGCGTGGCAAGCCACTCTCTCAGTCGGTCGAACTGCTCTTGGCCAAGTGAGCCAAGCTCGGTCTCATCTGGTAGCTCGGATAAACTCCAAGGAAACACCTGGAGCTCTCCAGATATGACTTTGACGAGAATCCCGAACTTCCGGTCGAACTCGGCCATGAACTCTCCTTGGGCCCCGAAGGACTCAACGACTTGCCAGACTTCCGTGCGAGCCTGTTTGACATCAGCCAATGTGGACATTTAAACCCCCTTTTTCCACCTCAACAATACAGCTTATCTTATGCTTTGTCAACCAAACTACTTCTTGAACGGAAAACCGAGGTTGAGGTGAAAAAGGTGTCAGACACCTTTTCCTTTTTGATATATAATATTTGTATGGGTAGAGCTCTGAGAGTTGATATTGGTAATGAGATATTTCACGTAATAAATCGTGCCAATAGTCGTGCAGCTATTTTCAAAACTGATAGTGACTACAAAGCTTTTGAAACTCTACTAGAGGAGGCGAAAGAAAAAATCTCAATGAGAATACTAGCTTACGAGATTATGCCAAATCATTGGCACTTATTATTATATCCAATAGATGAAGGTGATCTAAGTTCCTTTATGCAATGGCTGACTCTTACACACACCCAGAGATGGCATGCGTATCATAATACCGTCGGCAATGGACATCTATACCAAGGGAGATATAAATCATTTCTAATTCAAAAAGATAATTATTTCCTAGCTGCAACAAGATATATCGAGCGCAACGCTCTAAGAGCAGGGATTGTCAAGAATGCGCAAGATTGGAAGTGGTCAAGCCTTTGGCGAAGAGAGTTTGGAACTAATAAACAAAAAGGATTATTATCCCCTTGGCCGGTAGAAATGCCCAATGACTATATTGAGTGGATCAATAAACCTCAAAACGAAGAGGAGATAGTATCAATAAAAGAATCAATAACTAGAAGTAAACCTTTTGGAAACACCGAATGGGTTGAAAAGATTGTGAACAAATTTGGTTTAGAAACAACACAACGACCCAAAGGAAGACCGAGAAAAGGTGTCTGACACCTTTTATTTCTTGAACGGAAAACCGAGACTGGTGAGGAAAGAGACGAGCTCTTGTTTTGATTTGGCGGTAGTGACTATGGTAACAGCCAAACCGAAAACGTCTTTCAATTCTTCATCTGCTGTCTCTGGAAAAATAATATGTTCCTTGATGCCTAAGGTATAGTTACCCATCTCATCGGCGGCGTCAGGGGAAATACCTCTGAAATCCTTGGTGCGAGGCAGAGCGACATGAACTAGTCTGTCTAGAAAATCGAACATTCGTTTACCTCTCAAGGTTACTTGATACCCGATAGTGTCCCCCGTGCGTGATTTGAAGCTCGCAATAGAAATCTTAGCTCCGCGCGGTGCCGCTTTCTGCCCGCTAATTTGAGCCAGACGATCTTCCACCACTTTGAACTTGTTTTTATCTTTAAAAGAACCTACACCGGCAGATATTACCACCTTCATAATACGTGGCATCTGCATTGGATTTTTGTATCCGGGAAGCTTTTTTGATTTTTCTTTAAGACTTTCCATGGAGTTTTACGTTAGAAACGTGAATTGGGAAATTCTTTTCAATAATAGAACCTTTGGTACCACTTTTCTTCGGGCGCTGGTGCACCTTTTTAGTGTTTACTCCTTCGACCAGAACCTGATCTTCTCGCGGGAAAGCTCTAAGGATTTTACCGACCTTGCCCTTGTCCTTACCTGCTAACACTATGACGTTGTCTCCTTTCTTGACGTGCATATTAGTAAATCTATACTACCTCCGGCGCTAGAGAAATAATTTTCTGGAATCCCACTTCACCGATTTCTCTCGGAATGGGACCGAAGACGCGCCCAGCCATGGGTTCCTTTTTGGTACTATCCAAGATGACGACGGCATTTTCATCAAAGCGCAGATAGGTACCATCTTTGCGCCTAAAGGGCGCTTTTTGTCTAACCACTATTCCGTACAAAATATCTTTCTTCTTAACTTGTTTTCTAGGCTCAGCCTTCTGGACAGAGAGCACGACCAGTTCTCCGATAGAGGCATAGCGCTTCTTGGAACTACCCAGTACCTTGAAAACACGCCCGAGTTTAGCTCCGGAATTATCTGCAATTTGAATGATGGAACGAGGTTGAATCATGGGGATTAATTTTCAATTTTCAATTTAGAATTTTCAATTAATTTAAAATGTTTATCCTTAGATATTGGGCGTGTTTCGACGATCTGTACTTTATCACCAACCTTGGCAATATTTCCGACATCATGGACTTTGAACTTCTTGCGTCTCTTGATGAACTTCTCGTACTTGGGATGTTTCTCGTAGCGTTCAACCGAGACAACTATAGTATCTTTCATTTTATTGGAAACCACTGTGCCGGAAAGAATCTTAGCCATGTTGTTTACTTGTAGTGAGCTTACTTGTCCTGAGCTTTGTCGAAGGAGTCGAACTATTGAGTTCAGTCATAATACGGGCAATGTCTTTTCTTAACCCTCTTCCCTCTTTGACATTTCTAATTTTGGAACCAGCTGTCCCAAATTTCAATTTGCGAAAAGTCTCTCGCCTCTCTAGCAAAGCTTTGATTAAATCTTGTTTTGGCTTGTCTTTGTAACTTGTTTTTTTCATTTATGGTGAGCTTGTCGAACCATCTTACTACTATCTTATCTACTTACTACTTTAGTTTTCACCGGCAATTTGGTGCCAGCCTTGCGAAGAGCTTCTCTAGCCACATCTTCTGTCACTCCATCGACTTCAAAGATTATTCTGCCCGCCAAAACAGGCGCCGCGTAGCCTTGAAGGTCTCCCTTCCCTTTGCCAAGTTTCACTTCTGCAGGTTTAGAAGTATAAGGCATGTCAGGGAAAATACGAACCCAGAAACGTCCGGTTCTGCCGACGGAGCGAGAGAGAGCCTTCCTCGCGGACTCAATCTGATTGGAACGTATGCGAGCGGCACCTAGTGATTTGAGCCCGTATGAACCGAAAGCAACCGTGAGTCCGCGTGTGGCCACACCCACTCTCTTGGGATTTCTCCTCATGGTCTGCCATTTTCGATATTTTACTTTCTTGGGGAATAACATGTTATTTAAAAATGTCACCCTTATATATCCAAACTTTCACCCCGACTGTACCTAAGGTCAAATTCGCAGTTTTGACAGCATAATCAACATCGGCCCGCAGAGTCTGGAGCGGGATGCGACCCTTCTTGTGAGTTTCTGTCCTAGCCATCCCACCGCCGATCATGCCAGCGAGCATTACTTTCACCCCTAAGACATCACGATTGGCCATCACCTTCTCTACTGTTTGCTTCATCACCCGGCGGAAAGGAAGGCGCTTCTCCAAACCTTCGACCACCATTTGTGCCACAATGGCTGCGTTAGCTTCAGCATTTTTAACCTCCTTGATATCCAACTTCACATCAACCTTATCTTGAAGTAATTTGTGTTTGAGTAATAGTTTCTTGATTTCATTGCGTAGAACCTCAGCCCCATCTCCTTGTCGACCAATTATCATTCCTGGTCGAGAGGTTGAGATGATGATCCGGAGTGCTTTCATATTCCTTTCAATCTCGATATCGGCTAGGAAGAAACTCTTAAGCTTCTTCTCCAGAAATTCACGAATTAAAACATCCCCGCGAAGTGCTTCTTGATATTTACCCTTAGGAGAAAACCAGCGCGACTTCCAGTCACGAAGAATCCCGAGGCGATGTGAATATGGATGGACGGTATGAGTCATAATTATTTTTTACTTGCCCCGCGAAGCTTTAGCGAAGTGGGG
>Ga0209541_10010244_pt1 | contig 14991 bp, 17 predicted proteins | sample RifCSPlowO2_01_FD_184027 | JGI IMG/M metagenome (GOLD analysis project Ga0209541, IMG submission 184027) | Groundwater microbial communities from Rifle, Colorado - Rifle CSP2_plank lowO2_0.1 (SPAdes) (version 2) | ecosystem: Environmental > Aquatic > Deep subsurface > Groundwater | place... | reverse complement strand
CTCTGCCTCTTCTTCTTCAGTATATTTTATATAATTTGGCAAATGCAAGCCCATATCAAAAATAACAACTTCATCGTCAATCTTCACAGCAGTCATGTTCTTACCAACTTCTCCAAATCCGCCAACCGCCATTATCTCTATTGCCATTTACAAATTTTACCTCTTTTTATCTATCTTTTCATTGATTTGTTTAATCTCTTCTTTTATCTCTTTTAATAACTTGTTCTTTTTAATATCAACTATTGTTCTTATTATAAAAAAAATCAAGTACAAACCAAATATTCCACCTAGAAAATACTCAGTATAACCAATTAATTGATGGGCTCTTTCTGCCAATGGTTGTAATATTGGCGCAATTGATTGATTAATTGCCTCAGGACCCAACTCTGAATTAATCTCAGTTGTAGCTTCAATAATTGCCATTATAATCATCTTTTTTTAATTAATATTTAAATATTTGGTTAAGTATGATTTAATACTTTCGTCATTAATCTCATCTGAAGATAAAGATACATTTTTAAGAACTTGCCCCTCTATTTTAAAAGAACACTCAACAAAAATATCAAACTTTTTATTATGAACAGATTTATTTGGTCGATCAGCATATCTTTTTTTAACTTCATCAAATCTATCTTTTAAATTTAAAACTCCAAAAGGCCCGATTCTTTGATCAGCATATGCGCATATTTTTAATTCCCAGTCATCAGAATTAAGTGTTAACTCATTTTTAACAAATATATGTTCTTTCAGCAAAAACTTTACTTTATTGCTGACATTTAATTCATCAATCATTATTTCAGTCACTCTATGATCATCAATTCCATACTTGAGAATAATCTCTTGTTTAACTTTTTTCCAATAGTCTACATGTTTAATTTCTTCACCAATTAATTTTAAACCATTTTCACTATCTAAATCCATCTTTACCATATTGCCTAAATCATGAATCAATCCTACAGTAATTATATCAAATTTATTTATTTTAGGTCCTTTCCAATTATCACAAATAAGTTCAGAAGTTGCTGCAGTACGTAACATATGTAAACGCAGATTGGGCATAATTCTAAATTTATCATATATACTATTTATCGATTTTATAATTTCTTTGCTATTCATTATAATTCTCCAAATAAACTTATGCGGGGGGCAGGATTCGAACCTGCGAAGGCACTAAGCCAATGGTTCTTGAGACCATCACATTTGGCCACTTTGCTACCCCCGCGCAATAAGATAATCTAAAGAAATAGTATATAAACTTATTCCAAATCTTTCAATCTGTTCTCAATCTTTTCTAGCTCTTCTTCTAAGTAAGCAACATCATAGCTTATTCTTTCTTCCTTGACACGTTTTTTAACCTCTTTTGGAATCTCTGGCTTTTCTGGAAGCTTTGATCTTATTTTTTTATTTAGTACAATCAAAGAGTCAGTTACTTGTCTTAATTCTTGTAATTTCTCTATCTTTCTTTGTTTTAATTCCTTAAACAAACTTATTCTTTTTAATACATCAATCACTGATTTGGAGCATAAAAGCAGATCTTTTCTTATTCTTGTGCTTTCATTTATGCCAACATAATAACTGTCTTGTTTTTTCATACCTTTGGTTCAATAAGAATTCTATCTATTTCTTCTATTTTTCTTATTACTTCTTTTATCGCTCTATTCCAAGTAATAATCTCTTGATCTTCTTGTTGTTTTATCTTCTCAACCTGTTCAAGTATTTTTCTTGCTTCATTAACTCGTTCTTTTGCAATATCAACTAGTTCCACTAACTGTTTGTATTCATCTAGCTTTACATAGACTGGAGCACTCATGTTTCACCTTGAGATTAATTTATCTGCTGCAGATATTTTGTTTTCAACCTTTTCAAGAATTTTTGTTAGTTTATCTAACTCTTTTTCATACAATGATTTTATTTTATCTAAATGAGCTAAATATTCCCCTGATTCTAGAAGTTTGGCTCTTATTATCTTTGTTTCATGAATTATCTTTTCATAATCTTGCACTGAAATAAATATAGGCACTTCATCTTTTTGAACATTTTTTGGAAAATCAAGAGGAAGCTCAGGTAAATGACTTAAATCAAACCTTTTTGCAATATTTCTATTTGCATGATTTGGCAATGGAGGCAAAGGTAAGTTTGATCTTTTCTTATTTTTTAAAAATCCCAGAGACACCATTTTATAATGACAATCTCATATTGGATAAAAACTTTTATAACCATCTCATAATAGTGATTTAATAACCAGCAAAAGCAAAATCTATTTAAATCATCATTTATAACGTTTTATTTATGGAAGATAAAAAAGTCGTTACAAGAGTAATACTTGAAATGCTTGGCGCGCCCAAAGATTACATAGAATCAACTATGAAAAATTATGTTGCTAAGCTAAAAAAAGAAGGCATAAATATTCTTGTTGAGGTTTATGAAGAAGCCATACCTCAAGGCAAATTATTTAATACATTTGCTGAATTAGAGATAAAATTCAATAATTTAAAGCAATTGCTTGATTTTTGCTTTGATGCAATGCCTTCATCTGTTGAAATCCTTGATCCTATTGAGTTTAAGATCAATGCAAATGAAATGAGTGATTTCTTAAATGATTTACAAGCAAGAATCCATCAATCTGATATGATTGTTAAAACAGTCAATGCTCAGAAAACATTACTTGACAGAAATGCTCTTGCCGTATTTCAAAATTTTATCATTCATCAGCTAAAAAGTGAAGCAAAAAGCATTGATGAACTCGCCACACCAATGGGAATTAATCCAGATGATCTAAATCCATTTGTTGAAAGGCTCATTGAGCAAAATAAAGTTAAAAAGGTCGATAATAAATTCACACTAATATGAACGAACTCAAAAACACAGTTGAGTCAATATTATTTTCCACAGGCAGAAAACTAGAGCTTGAAGAACTTTCTAAACTATGCAAAATAAAAGATCTTGAACAACTAAAATTATCTTTAAATGAATTAAAACAAGAATTAGATCAAAAAAATAGCTCATTAATGCTCATTGAAGAAGGCAATTCTTGGAAACTCACTGTAAGAGAAAAGTATTTGCCTTATGTAAGAAAGGTCGTGTCACAAACAGAATTATCAAAATCAATTCTTGAAACCCTTGCAGTTATTGCATATAAAGCTCCAACACTACAAAGTCAAATAATAAAAATAAGAACTAATAAGGCTTATGCTCATCTTGATGAATTAGAACAAAATGGTTATATTACTCGTGAAAAAAAAGGCAGAACAAAGCTATTAAAATTATCTCAAAAATTTTTTGATTATTTTGATATTCCTCCAGATCAACTAAAACAAAAGCTCGAAAAGGTTGTTAGTGGAGAAGAAACTTTAGAGCCAAAAAATAAAAACAATGATAAACAAACAGCAAAATTAGAAAGTCAGGAAGAGAATTTGCTGAAAATACTTGATCTAGTCTCTGAATAATATATTTTGTAATTACAATAAAAATAAAAACAATATATTCTATAATTAAAATTATGATTATTACTATTACAGGTAATCATGGCAGTGGCAAGAGTACTGTTGCCAAGATGCTAGCAAGTATTCTTAATTATGAACGTATTTATGCTGGAGGAATTTTTAGAGCAATGTCTAAAGATGCTAATTACAATCCTAAAAATCTTCCTTTTGAAGATTGGTATGCTAGTTTAGCAGATGATCCAAAAATAGATTTACAGGTTGATCAAATGATTGCTGATGCTGCCAAAGAAAGAGACAATCTTATTCTTGAAGGCAAAGTTGCATTTATGGCAAGTTCTCATGGAAAGAAAAAACTAAATATATTTATTGCGGTTGATAAAAATGAAGGTGCAAGAAGAATATTTGAACAAAAATTAAAGAATGCATCTGAAAGAGGCGAAGAAAAGGTTTATCACCATATTAATCAAGCAATTAATGAAATAGAACAAAGATTAAATGTAGAAAAAGAAAGATATATTTCACTCTACGGCATTGACATTACTGATATGAATCATTATCAATTTTTTATTAACTCAACAAATCTAACTCCAGAACAAGTTGTTGAAAAAATTCTTGAAGCGATTAAAACCTCTTAAAAACCTAAAATTTGCTCGTTCTAAGACTTATAAAGCACATTTAAAACCGTAAGCCTTATAAACCCAAATTCATTACTTATTTTTATAATTTATCGTCGAGAAAAGGTATTTTCTTATGGATGCAAAAGTAGCAGAAAATAATAACAATAATAGAATAATTCCTCGCATTATTGAGGATGAGATGAAGCAGTCTTATTTATCTTATTCTATGTCTGTTATTGTTGGCAGAGCACTGCCGGATGTTAGAGATGGTCTTAAACCAGTTCATAGAAGAATTCTTTATGCAATGTATCAGGAGGGGTTGTTTCATAATAAAAAATATTCAAAATGTGCAGGTATTGTTGGGGATGTTCTTAAAAAATTTCATCCTCATGGAGATACTGCCGTTTATGATTCTCTTGTAAGAATGGCACAGCCGTGGAATTTAAGATATTTATTAGTAGATGGTCAGGGAAATTTTGGTAGTATTGATGGTGATAATGCCGCAGCATATAGATATACAGAAGCCAGATTTAACAAATTGGCAGAAGAGATGCTTCAGGATATAAACAAGGAAACTGTTGATTTTATTAAGAATTATGACGGCACTAGGGAGGAGCCGACAGTTCTACCGTCAAAAATTCCTAATTTATTAATCAATGGCAGTTCAGGCATTGCTGTGGGTATGGCAACTAACATTCCACCACACAACATTAAAGAGGTTTGTGATGGCGTTATTGCAATGATTGATAATGAATCCATTTCTTCTGAAGAATTAATGCAAAAGATTCCAGGGCCGGATTTTCCAACAGGAGGAATAATATGTGGCACTGCTGGACTTTCAGATGCTTATAAAACTGGCAAAGGCAAGATAATTGTTAGAGGCAAAGCCTTGATTGAGGAGTCAAAAGGCAGACAAAAAATAATTATAAAAGAAATTCCATATCAAGTTAATAAAACATTACTTATTGAGCAAATAGCAGATCTTGTTAAAGAAAAAAAGCTTCAAGGAATTAGTGATTTAAGAGATGAGAGTGATAGAGATGGAATGCGAATAGTTATTGAGCTTAAAACCGGCACAAATAGCGATGTTGTTCTTAACAATTTATATAATTTCACAAGACTTCAAGAAACATTTGGAATAATAATGCTTGGCTTGGTTAATGATGAACCAAAAGTTCTTGGCCTTAAAGATATTATTCATGAATTTATTGATCACAGAAAAATAATTATTAGAAAAAGAATATTATATGATCTTAAACAAGCAGAAGATCGATCTCATATTTTAGAAGGTATAATAATTGCTCTTAATAATATTGATGCAGTTATAAAATTAATAAAGTCTTCAAAATCCGCAGAAGAAGCAAAGAAATTATTATTGCAAGATTATTCTTTATCTGATAAACAAGCACAAGCCATACTTGATATTAAATTACAAAGATTGGCAGTATTAGAACAGGAAAAGATAAGACAAGAACAATCAGAATTATTAAAATTAATCCAAGAATTAAAATCAATACTTTCTTCTGAACAAAAAATAATGCAGATAATAAAGAATGAACTTTTAGAAATAAAAGAGAAATACGGTGATGAAAGAAAAACATATCTTGCATTAACAGAGGCAAGAAAGATTGAGCAAGAAGAGCTCGTTAAGCCAGAAGAATGTGTTATTACAATATCTCATGCAGGTTATGTTAAAAGAATGCCCCTTGATACTTATAAGCAGCAAAAAAGAGGTGGCAGGGGAGTTATTGGTGCAGAAACAAAAGAAGAGGACTTTATTCAAGATTTATTTGTTGCCAACACTCTTGATTATATATTGTTTTTCACAAATAAAGGCAAAGTTCATTGGTTAAAAGTTTATCAAATACAAGACGCTGGAAGATATGCAAAAGGCAGCGCAATAATTAATATTATATCTCTTGATAAAGAAGAAAAGGTTACTGCATCTATTCCTGTAAAAGAATTTAAAGCAGATTTATATTTATTCATGACTACTAAAAAAGGCATTGTTAAAAAGACGTCTTTAGAAGAATTTTCTAATCCTAGAAAAGGAGGCATATTAGCAATAAATCTTGAATCAGATGAGCTTATTGATGTTGAATTAACAGATGGATCAAAAGATATTATTATTGCAACTGCCAATGGACTTGCAGTTAGGTTTAATGAAAATGATGTTAGATCTATGGGCAGAACTGCTTATGGTGTTAGAGGAATAAAACTAAGAGATCAAGATTATGTTATCGGAGCAACTATTGGAGATAATTCAAAAACATTATTGACTATTACTGCATCAGGTTATGGAAAAAGAACTGAAATGAATGATTATAATGTTATTAATCGTGGCGGTGTTGGTGTTATAAACATAAAAGTAACTGATAAAAATAGTAATGTTGTTGCAATACAGCCAGTAACAGATAATGATGCAATAATATTAATAACGAAAAACGGTGTTGTTATTAGGATTCCTGCAAAAAGCATAAATGTTATTGGTAGGAACACTCAAGGAGTTAGAATAATTAAGCTTGAAAAGAATGATGCGTTAGTTAGTGCAGAGATTGTTAAAGAAGATAATGGAAATGAAAGCAATAGCACTAACCAATAAAGGTATTGAGAATATTTCTGCAGCTGAAATCAAAGAATTTACAAATCTTAATACTGAAATAAAAGATGGATTTGTAATATTTGACTTTAATGATTTTAAAGATCTTTTTTTATTATGTTATAAAGGAAGATCTTTTAATAAAATAGTTTTATTATTGGAAAGTTTTAATTTTAACTCAAAAGAAGACATTTATAGAAGAATAAAAGATAGTGATATTAATGATTGGCTAGACGCTGATTTTTGTGTTAATGGTATCAGACAAGGAGATCATGATTTTAACTCTTTTGAAATAGAAAAATCAATCTCTGAAATAATAAGTAATAAATACAAATTAAAACTAAATCTTAAAAACCCAAAGATATTATATTCTTTTTTAATTAACAATAATGAATTATATTTTGGCATTGATTTTTGCAAAGATGATCTTGGAAAAAGAGATTATAGAATATTTGTTTCTAGAGAAAATCTTAAAGGTAATGAAGCATTTGCATTATTAAAACTAGCAGATTATAATAATAAGAAAATATTATTAGATCCATTTTGTAGAAGTGGCATTATTCCTATCGAGGCAGCACTTTATGCTTGTGATTTTCCAACTAATCACTATAATAAAGAAAAATTTTCATTCTTAAGGTTTAAAAAATTCAAAGACTTTGATTTTGATGATTTTTTCAGTAAGATAGATAAAAAGATAAAACTAGATAAAAAAACAAATATAATATCAATGGATGAGTCATTTAATAATGTTCAAGCCGCCAGAAAAAATGCAAAGATTGCAGGTGTGATTAAAAAAATAGATTTTTCTAAAACAGATATTTATTGGATTGATGTAAAATTTGATTATAAATCTATTGACTTAATAATAACAATGCCTCCTCAACCATCAATAAGCATCAATAAAGAAAAGATTGAAAAGAAGTATATTGATTTTTTTAAGAATTCAGAGCAGATACTTGCAGATGATGGTAGAATAATTCTAGCAATAAAGAGAGGTGTTGATTTAATTAAAAAGAATTCAAATAATTTTAATCTTATTAATGAAAGAATTATGTATCAAGGACAAGATAAGATAAATGTTTTAATATTTAAAAAAAAGAAAAAAAATTAAACATACATTTTTATGCTTTCAGTTGAATACTTCCAATCTAAAGGTATTCTTTCAACTCTTTTGTAGTATTTTGTAAGTCTTTTTATCTTTGACTCAGTAAATTGTAATCCTCTTAATGCACTCATATCTTTTTTATTTTTCTCTAAATGTTTTCTCACAAATGCAGCTCTCTTTATTAGTGCAATTAAATCTTCTGGAAGTTCGGGTGACATATTTTTTTCTTTGATTAATTGTGAAATTGATTTGCCAACTAATTGTTTAACACTTGGAATTCCATAGCTATCTCTTAAAATTATACCAGCCTCACTTGATGTTTTGCCTTCTTTTACTAGTTTTACAACAAGTAATTCAACTTCTTTAGATTTATATCTGCTCCAAGTTGGTGTTGTTGGTTTGAGAGGTTTTTTTGATCCGCTTTTTCCTCTCTTTCTACTTTGCATTTTTGCCATAAAAAAATACCTCGTGCACTTTGAATAAAATTAGGAGAAACTAGAATTTTTCTCCAGTTCAAATCAGCCTAGACCAATTTGTCTCTCGAATAATCAATAGAATAAATATTTGATTTATAAATGTTCTTATTTTTAGAATTATAATAAACCTCTAATATCTTCTATCTTACTGGCAACATCAGATCCTTTTTTAGTTAATGTTAAAAGTTTAAGTCTGCCTTGCTTATCAAAATTTATTAATTCTTCTCTTTGCATTTCTTGTAATACCTTTACAACATGAGAATATGTGCAATCAATGTTTTTTGCAAGTGAAGAAGCATAAACTTCTGATTTTGAATTCATTAAGTGAACCAACATCATTGCTGGTTTTTCACGAAAAAATATTTTAAAGATTTCTTTGTTCTTCATTAAATAACCACCCAACTCCATTTATATAATAAAATAAATATGTTATAACCTATATTTAAACCTTTCGAAATAAATTCATTTTTCCGACGATAAAATCAAAAAAAATGCTGATTTCAAAATAAAAAAACATATAAATAAGTGATGCATTTAATCAAAAATGCAGTTCTCAAAGCTACTTTTTCCACATGAAAGTATAAGGCCAGTACAAGAAGAGTTAATCAAATTTGTTTCTAAGTGTTTAGAAGATAAAAAAAATCTTATTGTTCATGCACCAACCGGAATGGGAAAAACCGCTGCAACTATTTCTCCTGCAATAAACTTTGCATTGGATAAAGATTTAACTATATTCTTTTTAACATCAAGACATACACAACACAAGATCGTAATAGATACTTTAAAACAAATAAAAAACAAGAATAATGCAAATTTTATTGCCACGTCTATTATTGGCAAAAAATTTATGTGTGGTCAAGAAAACGTCACTTCAATGCCATCTGGTGATTTTATTGAATTCTGCAAATCATTAAGAGAAGAAAAGAAATGCGAGTTTTACTTAAATGTTAATTCTAAAAACATAAATTGCAAGTTTGTTAATGAGGAAATAGAAAAGTCAAGTCCCTTAGTTGTAGAAGAACTTGTTGAAAAAAGCATTAATGCAAGGGTTTGTCCTTATGAAATTGCATTAATGCAGTGTGCAAAATCAAAGGTAATTATTTCAGATTATAATTATATTTTTAATTCATCAATTAGAGAATTGTTATTTAAAAAAACAAATAAATCATTGGACAAATCAATAATCATAATAGATGAAGGCCACAATATTCCAGAAAGAATCAGAGAGTTAATGACTAAAAAAATCTCAACAATAATAATAAAAAGAGCAATTAAAGAAGCAAAACAAAACAAGATTGATGATGTAATACCTTTATTAGTTGACATTCAAGAGGCATTAAACAATTTATCAAACAATCTTAGAAATAATGAAGAAAAAATAATAAAAAAAGATGATTTTGTAAAAGAAGTTAGCAAGAATAAAAATTATGTTGAGATCTATGAAGCTTTTTATAAAGCTGCTGAAATTGTTGTTGAAACTAAAAAACAAAGCTTTATTGGTAACATCGGAAGTTTTCTAGAAGAATGGCAAAAAGGAGAAGTTGGTTTTGCAAGAATACTCTCAAGAAAGGAGTTTAAAACAGTTTTAGCTTATCGTTGCCTTGATCCTTCTTTAATCATAAAAGAGGTAATTCAAAGCGCTTATTCCACAATTTTAATGTCTGGTACATTAACACCTACAATAATGTATAAGGATCTTCTAGGTTTTGATAATGAAACACTATTAAAAGAATTTCCATCTCCATTTCCAAAACAAAATAAGTTAACAATGATTATTCCTCGAACAACTACAAAGTTTACCTTTCGAAATGACAAACAATATAGTGAGATTGGAAAGATTTGTAGCGAAATAGTAAACTCAATAAAGGGTTGCATTGCAATATTCTTTCCAAGCTATGAATTAAGAGATCAAATAGGCGATTTTATTGTTAGTACTTGCAATAAAAGTGTTTTACTAGAAAATCCAAATATTTCTAAATTAGAAAAACAGGAGTTAATGGACAAATTAAAATCTTATAAAAATTCTGGAGCTGTTCTTCTTGCAGTAACTTCTGGTTCTTTTGGTGAAGGAGTTGATCTTCCGGGAGTTTTAAAATGTGTTATCGTGGTTGGCCTTCCTCTTAACAAGCCAGATCTTGAGACAAAGCAATTGATTGATTATTATGACAAGAAATTTAGCAAAGGTTGGGAGTATGGCTATGTGATGCCTGCAATGATTAAATGCTTTCAAAATGCAGGAAGATGTATTAGAAGTGAAACAGATAAAGGAGTTATTTTCTTTCTTGATGAACGATATACTTGGCAGCAATATTTTAAGTATTTCCCTTCTGATTGGAATATAAAAATAACTCTGAATTATAAAGAAGAATTAAAGAAATTTTTTGAATAGGAAGATTTAAAAACATAAATTGCTTTTTACATACCTGAGGTGGATTAAATGAAAAAGATTATTTTGATTTCAGTTTTATTAATATTCATTCTAAGTACAATAGTTGTTGCATTGGAAAAATCAGATGTTACTAAAATAGTTGGCAAATACAAGAATACATTGGGTGAAAGAAGGGCAGCATACAAAGAAAGATCTCAAGAAAAAGTTAAAGAAATAAAAACAACAGAAACTAAAAAAGAAACAAAATTAGGAACTCGTGTAAAAAATCCAATTGCAAAGAGTGAAAATGCAAAGATTCCAGTAAAAGCCGCACAAAAACTTGAAGAAACAAAAAAGAGAATTGAAAAGCAAAAAGAAATCAAAAAGCAGAAGATGAAGAATATAGATAAAGGCGACAGTAGAAAAACAAATATATTAGGAATTGGACATTACTGAAATAACTGTTTTTAATGTCAAAAACTACCTACTAAAGTAGGTAGCGTGTAGTTTTTGAGCATGCTCGAAAACTATTATTTATGTCAAGAAATAACAATAATAATCAATAATTGTGTTATTTCTTGATCACAATCAACAATTTCATCAATAATAGTTAATAGTGAAATTGTCGATGTATTTAATGACTAAAGTCAGTAGCGTAATTCATTATAGTTTTCGACATGTTAACTAAAATTAAAGAAGGTAAAGCAAGTATTTTTGCTTATAATAATCAAAAGATTTCTAAAGAGATGGATGTCTTTTATAATCCCGTAATGAAGTTAAACAGAGATATTTCAATTCTATTGATTAAATCATGTGGGAGAAATAATCTTAATATATGTGATTTATTGGCCGGAACTGGAATAAGAAGTATACGATTTTTATTAGAGATTAATAAAAGAATTATTAGTGAGATTGTTATTAATGATGCTAATAAAAAGGCAATTGATTTAATCAAGAAAAATTTAAGATTAAATAAATTAAAAAAGAAAGTTAATATTACAAATAAAGATGCTAACAAACTCTTGCTTGAAAGTTATGGTTTTGATTACATTGAGATTGATCCTTTTGGAAGCCCCAACCCTTTTCTTGATTCTGCAATTAAAAGAATTTCAAGAGAAGGCATATTGGCTGTTACTGCCACTGATGTTTCTGCTCTTTCAGGAACATATAAAAATGCCTGTTTAAGAAAATACGGGAGCAGGCCATTAAGAAACTATTTAATGCACGAGATTGGCTTAAGAATTCTGATTAGAAAAGTTCAGCTTATTGGCAATCAATATGACAAAGCATTATTTCCTATATTTTCTCATTCTTCAGACCATTATTTAAGGGTTTATCTTTATTGTGAAAAATCAAAAACAAAGGTTGACGAAATAATAAAACAACATAAATATTTTTTGTACTGTAATAACTGTTTTAATACAAAAACATCTGATGTTAATATTGAAAAATGCAATTGCGACAATAATCTTGTTTTTTCAGGCCCAATATGGATTGGCAAATTATGGAATGAAAGTCTTGTTAATAAAATGCTTAAGAATTGCAAGGATTCAGAAACTATAAAACTGCTTGAAATAATAAATCAAGAATCAAAAATAAATCTAGTTGGTTTTTATGATATTATCTCAATTTGTGAAAAGCTTAAAATCAGCCCTCCAAAAAAGAATGAAATTATTAAAAAAATAAAATCTAAAGGATATAAAGCCACTATAACACATTTTAACCATCAAGGAATTAAAAGCAACATTACATCAAAAGAAATAATTAAGATTGTCAAGAATAGTAAATAATTTTATCCAATTGCTCTTCTTACATCAACAACATCCACAGAATTAACTCCGTGTATTGATTTTATTTCTTCTTCTAAAGCATCTGTACTGCCTATTGATTCATCCATTGCAAACATGATTTTTAATGCTTTTAATCCAAATGCTATTGGCTCTTGTTCTATTTTTATTTCTTCATCTGCATTCAGTTTGGCAAATTGTCTTACTAATTTGTCAACCTTGATTCCAATTGGATCTAGATCAACGTCAGGACTTTCTGGCATTATTTTTAGAGTTAGAACAACTGTTGCCATCTTAATTTGGTCCTTCAAAATTACAAGAAGGACATCTATACTTAATTGCGGTTTTTCTGCAATGCTTGCATCTTATTATTCGATATTTTGAACAAGAAGGACAATTAAACTTTGCATTACCACTTTCATTAACAACCAATTTCTTGCATGATATACAATATTCTCTTTCCATAATAATAAGTTTATTAGGTTGATTTAAAAAGCTTACTGTTTGAATTCTTAAATTTTTCAATTACATTGACGATCATAAAAATATTATCACTATAATAATTTCTTCACCAATTAAGAATAACAAAACTATATAAATAGTCTAAGACTAAAGTAATAAAATGACAGTAGAAGTAAGAGTACCTAAGAATTATGTTGATCTTGATAAAAAAGAGAAAGAGCTGATTGAACGAGAAAGAAGAATTATTAGTAAAGAGATTTCTTTATTACAGAAGGAAAAGGATCTTGAAAGACTTGAAAAAAGAAAGGTTGAGATAAATGCCCAGTTAAAAGAAGCTGAAAAGGTTAAAAAAGATATTGAAGACAGTTTAAAATTATTAAAGGAAATTCATTCAAAAAAATTAAGCTTATTTAATTTGGAAAAATCAATTTCTGAGAAGAATAATAAATTAAATCAAAAAGAATCAAAGCTCAAGCAAAAAGAAAAGGATTTAATTAATAGAGAACTCAAGTTTATTGAGCACAATCGTGAACTTGTTGAGTTAAAGACTGACTTAATAAATGCCAAGAAAGAGTTAAAAGAAGAATTAAAAAATGCAAAAACAGCTTCAAGTTATTTAAGTAATGAATTAAATGATAAGATTCCTCTAATAGCTGAATTAAGATCAGATATTAAAAGATCAAACCATAAATTAAAGGATTTGATTGAGCAAGATTTAGAATTACTAAAAGTCAAAGAAAAAGAATTACAACAATTAATTAAACAACTTAATAAAAAGCCAAGAATAATCATTGAACCAAAAAGACAACCACCACAAAAACAAGAAGTTGAAGAAGTAATACCAAGATCCAATTCTAATGAATTATTGCAGTCTATGATTGCCGAGGCAAAGCAGTTTGCTGATTTTGGAAATAATTATGAAGCATTACAAAAGATTGCAATGGCCGAAAAAGCAGCTGATGATATTGACGATCCTAAAACTCAAAAAGCAGCAGTCTATGAATTAAAGGATTTAAAAACAAATATTAAGTTAAAAATGCTCGGCTAATTACAATTAATAATTCTCTCTTTTTCATCAACAGTAAAACATTTACCTAAAAATTTTTCAACAATATAAATATTTGTTAATGTATGATTGCTTATTTTGCTAACCTTAATTCTGGCAGGCCTAAATAAGGCCATCCAAGGAATCAAATTATCTGCCAAGTGCTCATCTACTGGCGATTCTGAGCTTATCTCACTAATTAATTTTTCAGCTGCTTCTTTTCCAACAATATCTGAAGATTTACCTCTTTCTCCAAGAGCATCAGCTCCAATTATTACTGGATTAAACTCATCAACTTCTTCTTTGCCAAATAATGCAAATAAAGTTATTCCACTACCTGTTGATATTGTATTTGAGTACTCTGTCCTTATATTTATAGGACAATTAAACTTTGCAAGTAATTGCTTTGCAGAGCTTGCTTGTCTTTCTGCTACTTGAGACTTTTCAAGATTTTTAGAGGCATGAGAAACTCCCTTTATTGCAATTAACCTATTTTGTTCAATTAATTCTATTTTTTTATAATCATTAATATTTTGTAATGAATCATATATTGGCTTTATTCTCAGTTCTACTTCTCCTCCGCCTGCCGGATAATATCCTCTTTTTAAAACTCGTAAATCTATCTTTTCACAATATTTTTTAATCTGAGGAATCATAACATATTCTAAATACTCTATTGGCATCGACCATGCTACATTTGTTCCTCCTTTAATGTTTAATTTAATGGAATTTTTTGCAAAAAAACAAGGAATAATTAATGATTGTAAAAGCAAAGTTATTGAGCCTGCTGTTTTGATATCAATATTTAAACTTCGGCCTTTAATCTCGCCAGGCTCAAAAATTAGTTCTGTTGATCCTATTTCTGCCCCTGAAACATTTGCATTGCAAAGTTTTTTTAATGAATTTATACATTCTAAATGTTGTGCCTTAAGTCCGGGCTTTTCTCTGCCTTTTCTTATGTTGGTTACTTTAAATGATTGTTTTGTTAATACAGAAAGTGCTAATGCAGTTCTAACTATCTGGCCGCCACCCTCTAAATAATTGCCATCAATCTCTAATACATCTGACATAGAAATAAGAAGAATGTTT
>Ga0209541_10010243_pt1 | contig 14991 bp, 15 predicted proteins | sample RifCSPlowO2_01_FD_184027 | JGI IMG/M metagenome (GOLD analysis project Ga0209541, IMG submission 184027) | Groundwater microbial communities from Rifle, Colorado - Rifle CSP2_plank lowO2_0.1 (SPAdes) (version 2) | ecosystem: Environmental > Aquatic > Deep subsurface > Groundwater | place... | reverse complement strand
GACCAATACATCAAAGAGCAATCCGAGGAAGTCTAAATAAATTGTCTAAGCCCCAATGCTTGGCATTGGGGTATACCCAAGCGCTTGACAACAACAATAAAATTTTTTTGCTATTTTTTACTTTCAGCTGATCATTTGATGATGAAAGTAAAGGAGGGAGAATTCTGATGAGCGGGATAAAGAAAAGAACGGGGCAGAAACACTGGAAAAGACCAAATCAGCAATGGTCAGATTAACCAGTAGGCTCTTTGGGCTGGGTATTATCCCGGCCCTCTTGTTTTTGCTATACTAAGAGTATGTCTCAATATGTTTTTATTTTGGGTCATAATCCCAAGCTTTCCGTGGCAGAAATTTTAGCTGTCTTGCCCCAGACCAAAAAGGTTTTTGAAACCAGTTCTTTTTTTATTATTGAAAGTGAGAAGTTTGACTGTCAAAAGATCCTTCAAAGACTGGGTGGCATGATTAAGATTGGCGAAGTTATCGGCCAGCAAATTAATCAAAAAATAATTGCCGAACAGTTAAGGCAATTGAAACCAGTGGGTAAATTGAATTTTGGCTTGAGCTATTATGATTGCAAAAAGGACGATTTAGGCATGGAAGTCAAAAGAGAATTGCACCGTTATGATATTAAGTCACGGTTGGTGACTAGTAAAGATAAAATTTTGTCATCGGTGGTGGTAACTAAGAATAAATGTATTGAGTTTTTGATTTTAGAAAATAGATGGTTAGCCAAAACTTGCGCCGTGCAGGAATTTGAAGAATATTCTTTCCGCGACTACGGCCGGCCGAGCCGCGATATGTTGTCTGGCAGCATGCCGCCAAAACTAGCTAAGATTATGATTAATTTAGCTCAAGCACCAGCAGGCGTAACAATTTTAGACCCATTTTGTGGTTCAGGCACAATTTTGCAGGAAGCATTGTTGCTGGGTTATAAGGTGATTGGCAGTGACATAAGTAGTAGAGCAATTAAAGATACTAAGCAGAACTTAGAATGGCTTTCAAAAAAATTTCAAATTTCAAATTTCAAATTTCAAATTTTTCAAAGTGATGTCAGGCACTTATCACAAACAATTGATCAGGTTGATGCCATAGTCACTGAGCCATATCTGGGCCCGCCGCTTAAAGGCAGTGAAAACCGAGAAAAAATCGAAGTAATTATTGACGAATTGGCTGAGCTTTATGTCACTGCGTTTTCTGAGTTTAGAAAAATTTTAAGCAGCAACGGCCGGATCGTGATTGTTTTTCCAGCATTTAGACTGGGTAAAGATATTTTGGAGTTGCCGATTTTAGACCAAATCAAAAAATTGGGTTTTACCCAATTAAATTCTGACAAACTAATTTATAGCCGGCCAGACCAAAAAGTCTGGCGCCAGATTTTTATTTGGCAATAATTATTTTAATCAATAGGAAAGGGGACGGATCCATCCTTGGTCCGTCCCCGTGTTTTTTTATAATACCTCCTCGGCTTGAGCTCCATCCCGATAGAATCGGGACGCAGAGGGGATAAGCCTCCGACCCAAGTTGGGTGGCGATACGAGGATCACCTCCTTTTAGAGCGATAATGGATACTTCTTGCTACAGAACAACGAGGTGATAATCATGGTTTTCAAGCCTCCCTTCATGAGGAATTGTGCTACTAATATTATAACAAATCAAGCGTTAGTTTTAAAATGGCAGACATCACCATCTTGTATTATGTAGTCCTTTCCTTCGGTTCTAATCAAACCTAATTCATGCGCCTTTACCTCGCTGCCAGCCTCTAGTAGCTTTTGCCAGTTTATAACATCAACTTTGATGAATTGTTTTTCAAAATCAGTATGAATTACTCCAGCTGCTTGTGGCGCTTTGGTGCCTTTCTTGATGGTCCAGGCACGGGTTTCATCCGGGCCGGTGGTTAAAAAAGTGATTAAATCTAAAATTTCGTATGATTTTTTAATTAATTTATCCAAGCCTGAAGATTCCAGTTTCAATTCTTTGAGCATTGCCTTAGCTTCTTCCTCCGGCAAGTCAGCTAATTCGGATTCAATTTTGGCTGAAATAGTAGTATAGTCCGTTTCTTGGAAGACGTTGTCTTCATCCGCCGTCGCTGAAGCTATGGCGGACTCGTCAACATTTAAAACATAAATCATCGGTTTGATTGTCAAAAGATTCATTTCTTTGACTATTTTTTTTTCTTCTTCATTAGTAATTATTTCATTGGCCAATTTGCCCTCTTCCAAGCCGGCTTTTAATCGGTCTAAAATCGGTTGAAGTTTTTGAGCCTCTTTGCTATTAGCATGAAGTTCCTTTTGATTTTTTACTATTCTTTTTTCCAAAGTTTGTAAGTCGGCAAAAATTAATTCAAGATTAATTGTTTCTTTATCACTTTCAGGATCAATTTTACCGGCAACATGAACCACATTTTTGTCACTGAACTGTCTGATGATTTGCACAATCGCATCAACTTCTCGGATGTTGGCTAAAAACTGGTTGCCGAGTCCCTCGCCTTTGTGGGCGTCTTTGACTAGACCGGCGATATCAACAAATTCAATGGTGGTATAGATAGTTTTGGCTGACTTTGACATGATGGCCAGCTTGTCTAACCTTTCGTCAGGCACAGCAACAACACCGACATTCGGGTCGATGGTACAAAACGGATAATTAGCAGTGTCAACTTGTTTTTTAGTTAAGGCCTTAAACAAAGTAGATTTACCAACATTGGGGAGCCCAACTATTCCGATGGAGAAAGACATAGAGTTGATTCATGAAAGCACAAGAACAATTTGTTTTTTTGTTTAGGCTAAAGGCCGTATGTTTTTGTGCTTTTGTGTTTTTGTGATATTAGTGTTTTCAGTTTAGCCCAGAATTATGGAATTGACAAGCCGTTGATTTCATGATAAATTAATTTGAGTTTTGTTGCTTTTATTGAGTGAGCGGACAAAGAGAAAGGAAGGATAATAGGGAGGCGACAATCTCCCCACTCAATACATCATTAACAATCCAAACCCAGGAGAGACGAAGATGAATCAGATGAAAGTCAGGATCTGTCAAGACGCTGCTACGGTTGCCAGAGTAGGGGCAAGCATGATTGTCGAACTGGTCCGCGAGAACCCAGCTGCAGTGTTGGGCTTGGCCACCGGCTCCACCCCGCCGGCTCTCTATCAGGAGCTGATCCGGAGGCACAAAGAAGAGGGCCTGAGTTTTTCCCAGGTTACCACTTTCAATCTTGATGAATACGTCGGATTGTGGCCAACTCACAAGCAAAGCTATCACTTCTTCATGTGGGAGAACCTTTTTCGCCACATTAACATTGATCCGCGCCGTGTATTTATCCCGGCTGGTATTGCTCCAGACATGGGGGAGTATTGTGAGTGGTACGAGAATGCAATTCGAAGCCTTGGCGGCATTGACCTTCAGGTGCTTGGTATCGGCCCGGCGGATGACCCGCACATTGCTTTCAATTGTGCGGGTACCTCTCTGACTTCGCGGACGCATGTGGTGAATCTGCATCCGGCAACGATCAAAGCCAATGCCCGGTTTTTCCCGAGTGCAGTCGAGGTTCCCCGACAAGCCATCACTATGGGAGTTCAGACGATCATGGAGGTCAGGCAGTGCCTCCTGCTTATTACCGGTAGTCATAAGGCCGTCAGCGCAGTCAAGGCGATCGAAGGACCCATCACTGTGGATGTCACTGCCTCTGTCTTACAGAACCACCCCAACACGGTCGTACTGCTCGACGAGCCGGCTGCTTCCAAGCTGAAAAGAATCGGCCAGTATGAGCTCATCGCGGCCGACGAAACAACGGTCATGGTCTAGAACTCTATGGAGGAGGAATAAATTGGATTGATGATAGTCCCGGAGAGGAAGTTTCTTCTCCGGGTATTTTTTTACCCATGTTTAGAGTTGACTTAATTAGGCGATTTTGTTAATTTTAAATTACGCTTTTAGCGTAAAATGAGGCTTTTTCTTTGGGGAGGGGCCTCTTGTTTTTTGACAAAATCTATAGAGAAAGAGGTGAAAGAGATGATACCACGTTACACTTTACCAGAGATGGGAAGGCACTGGTCTGAACTGACCAAAAAGCAGTTATGGTTTGAGGTTGAGGTAGCTGTCTTGCAAGCCAAGGAAGAGTTTGGTTTGATCCCAGAATGGATTGCCGACCTGGCTCGCCAAGTTACAATTGATCAGGCGATTCTGGATCGGGCTGACGAGCTAGAGAAGACTAGCGATCATGATCTGATTGCCTTTATTTTGGCCGTGACTGAAAAACTCGACAATAGGGTTAGGCCACATTTTCACACTGGCTTGACTTCTTATGATGTCGAGGACACTGCTTTGGCAATGCAAATGAAAGAGTCTCTTGGTCTTTTGATCTTCCAGTTGGCGAGGCTTCAGTTTGCATTGCAGCACCAGGCCCAGCAATATCGGCAGACAGTGATGATCGGTCGAACTCACGGCATTCATGCCGAACCAATTACCTTTGGGTTGAGGTTACTCAACTGGCTGGATGTCATTGGCCGTCACTCTGAACAATTGGAAGCAGTCAAAAAGACTGTAGCAGTTGGCAAAATTTCCGGTGCAGTGGGCGCTTTTGTACTTGATCCTCAGGTTGAGGAAATAGCTTGCCGTTGCTTGGGATTGACTGCAGCCAGAAGTTCAACCCAAGTGATCTCTCGGGATATTCATGTCAAGTATGTAAGTGTTTTGGTTGAGGTTGCCAATTCCCTTGATCGGTTTGCTATCAACATCCGCCGGTTGGCTGGTACTGATTTCGGCGAAGTGGCTGAATACAAAAAACCCGGAGCCAAAGGTTCATCAGCGATGCCTGGCAAAAGCCGGTTGCGCAACCCAATCAAAAGCGAAAATGTTTCTGCCCTGGCCAAAGTGATGAGGGGTTACCTGCCCATGGCTTTAGAATGCGAATTGCTTTGGGATGAGCGCAGTTTAGATAACTCAGCTGCGGAGCGGATCTTTTTGCCTGATACTAGCATTCTGTTAGACTTCATGCTTCAGCGTTTTACTGACACCGTGGAGAAGCTGGAAGTTTACCCCGATCAGATGGTGGCCAATTTACGCAAAACCGGTGGGATCGTTTTTGCCCAGCGGGTGATGATGGCTTTGACTGAAACTGGTATGGAGCGTAAGTTGGCCTATGATTTTGTTGAGAGTATAGCTTTGACAGTAGCCCCCGGCACTTTCGTTGATTCTGAAGGTCGTAATTTCGAACAACTGGTGCGGGAGCATCCGGAAATTACCAACCGACTTTCTTCTGCTCAACTTAATGAGTGTTTCGATCCAAAGCAGAGTCTGAAGCACGTGGATGCAATCTATGCCCGGTTCGGGCTATAACAGTTTCAGGAAAGACAGAAAGGAGTGAAAGAGAAGATGAAAAGAGTAAAGAAGAGGAAAGAGCAGAATAGTAGAAGGGCGCTACTCAGCGTCTACTATAAGGAAGGGATCGTTGATTTCGCCAAAGCCTTAGCGAGACTGGGTTTTGAGATCGTTTCTTCAGGCGGAACTTCCAAGGCGTTACAGTCTGGCAAGGTTCCCTGTCTGAGTGTTGAAGACGTCACCCGGTCTGCGCCGATGCTTGGTGGACGGGTCAAAACCCTCCATCCCAAGATTTTTGGCGCGATTCTGGCAATGCTGACTAAAGAGCATGAAGCTCAGCTCAAAGCGCGAGGCATCAAGCGGATTAAACTGGTCTGCGTTGACCTTTATCCGGTTTGGGCAGCATTAGTCAGCACGGGTGTGACCGTTGCCGAAGTGCTGGAACTCATCGACATCGGCGGCGTGGCACTATTACGAGCCGCGGCCAAGAATTTCAACAATGGTGTGGTCGTGATCTGCGATCCGGCTGACCGTCAGCGAGTCATTGACGCTTTGGAAGCCAACGGTGAAGTCGGCTATGATCTGCGGCTGGAACTGGCAGGCAAGGCTTTTGCCCTGACTCGCTACTATGATTCGCTGATCGAGCGTTGGTTTGCCGAGCAGCAGGGCCGGGTCGTTGAAACAATTACAATGGAGCGAGTCCGGACTCTACGCAAAGCCGAGAGTGAAGATCGGTCGCCTTCGGAATTATTCCGGGGCACTAACAGACCTTACAATGATCCGCTGGCCTGGGACAAGTGGACGTTTGTTTCGGGTAATCCCGGCCATGTCAATCTTTGCGGCGGCGATAACGCTTTGGCAGTGATGTGCCGCTTGGCCGAAGCTTGCCGAGTCAATTTCAAGGGCAGAGTGCCTCACATTGCTATTGCTTGCAAACACGGCAACCCTTGCGGCTTAGGTGTTGACTGGCAAGACCCAAGTAAAGCTCTTGAGCGAGCGATGTTCGGTGATCCAACAGCGGTCATGGGCTCAGAGGTAATGACCAACTTTGTCATTACTGGTCAAGAAGCAGCAGTGATGCATGTTGTGCCCAAGCGCGCTTGGAGGCAGGTTGGCCGTGATTTTTGGGGACCGGATGTCATCTACGCTCCGGCCTTCAACGAAATCGCCGAGTCGCTGTTGACTACCAGAAAGACGGATCGGTACTTGGTCGCCAACCCGGCTTTGGCCAACCCGACAATGCCGCCATACGAATACAGCCTGCGTCAGATTCGTGGCGGTTGGTTGCGCCAAAAGGCTCCTACCTTCATCCTCAATCTGGATAATATTCAGGAACTGATTGGCAAAAAGCGGCTGGCTCGAGATGAGAAAGTCACTTTACTGATCGCCTGGGTGGTCGCCTGGGAAGGAGTGAGTAACTCCGCTACACTGGCCAAAAACCTGATGCTGATTGGTACTGGCTTGGGCCAGCAGGATCGACGCGGGGCCTTTATCCTGGCTCTACTTCGGGCTGAAACCGCTGGACACAATCCAGAAGGTTCATTCTGGGGTTCAGATGGGTTTGTTCCTTATGCCCGGCGTAAGGAACAGGGAGATCCTCCTGAACCAGTGGAATCGATGATTGAGAAGGGTTGCATTGGTGGTGTACTGCCGGCTGATGGCAAAAACTGGCCAGAAGTCCGCGCTCTACTGGAAGAAAGTGGGATGTTTGTTGCAGCTGTTGGCGCTGAACATCGCGGCTTTAACCGCCACTAGGAGGAGGGTTTGTAATTTGTCATACAGGACCAATGATTTGCAAGAGTCATTGGTCCTTTTCATTTTTGTAAAGTTAATTGACAAATTAGATTATTTCCGGTAATTTAAGATTACGTTTTTTGGCTTTTCCTAGGAGGGGGAAAGCTTTGCTATTTACAAAAACCAATTCGGAAGAGTAGAGGAGGTGAAAAAGAAAGATGAGAAAACCAAAATCAGAGTTTATTAAGCGTCAGATCAAACGCGCCCTGAAAGAGACCAACTTGCTTTTTGGGCAGAGAAGTCAGGGAAAGGTTTGTGATGTCTATGACCTTGGTTTTGTTCTGGTTCTGGTAGCCACTGACCGTCAGTCTGCCTTTGACCGGGTGCTCTGCGCTATTCCCTTCAAGGGGCAGGCGTTAAGTCAATTATCAAAGTGGTGGTTTGAGCAGACCGCTGACATTGTATCCAACCACCTTTTGGCTGTAGTTGGTCCTAACGCCCTGGTGGTCAAGAAGCTTCGTCGCATTCCAGTTGAAGTGGTAGTACGCGGATACAATACGGGCTCGACTGACACCTCGGTTTGGACCGCTTATGCCCAAGGGGTGCGGGATTTCTGTGGCAATAAGTTGCCGGATGGGATGGTTAAAAACCAGGTCTTCGGGCAGCCGATCATCACCCCGACCACTAAAGAAGGCAAACACGATGAACAACTACCGGCGGCTGAAATTGTGGCCAGTGGAATTCTCACCCGAGTGCAGTGGGACCAGATCGCCTCGACAGCTCTTCAGTTGTTTGCGCGCGGGCAGGAATTATCTTTGCGCGGCGGGCTGATTCTAGTAGACACCAAGTACGAGTTCGGCTATGACGAAGAGGGAAACCTCTGTTTGATAGACGAGATCCATACGCCGGATTCATCCCGGTTTTGGATTGCCAAGACCTACCAAGAGCGTTTCAGCGCTGGCCAAGAACCCAACCAGGTCAGCAAGGAGTTCCTGCGCTTATGGTACAAAGATCACTGTGATCCGTACCATGATGAAGTGCTCCCAGAGGCGCCGGAAGACTTGGTGATCAGAATGTCGCTGCTTTACATTGACTGTTACCAGCGGATTACTGGTCAGCAGTTCGTGTCAGATACTGGTCGTGACCTCGAGGAGCGGATCGCTGCTAACCTTAAATTCTTCCGACCCGAAAATCTGGAGCGACTGCCTGAAACCAGAGTCAGAGTGTTACTGGGCAGCTGGAGCGATTTGGAACAAGTTCGGACCCCAATTCGGTTCTTCAAGGCTTTGCCTCAAGTGACTATCCAAACAGATGTGCGAAGTTGCCATCGCAATCCGTGGGAGGTGGTCGGTCTGGCTGAAGTATTCGGCGATTTCGATGGCGTGGTGTGCGCTGGCAGCAAAGCCTTTCAGCTACCCGGCGTACTCAAAGCCTTTCTGGTCGCGGAAGATCAAGCCAGTATTCCAGTTTTTGCCGTTGCTCTTCGCGGCCGGACCGAAAAAGCCACTTTGGCTGCCCGGCTTTCGATCGAAGAAGTGCCGGGTCAACCGCTTGAGATGGCCGGGCCGGACGAAGCATTCTTCGGCCCTCTTGGCATGTTTGCCGCTTTGCGCTCGCTGGTGGAACGCCGGTTTACTGAGCGAACCATTAGCTACAAGTCAATGGAGGAAAATATTGAAGTTTGATGGAGGGTCAACTAGACCATGATATTCTGGTGGCCAGTGAGTCCTTGACGGATTTGCTGGCCTCTTTTCTTTTTAAAAATAGTCTGCTATAATGAAATTGTTTAAACATAAAAAATATGGCAGAAGAGACTCAAACAACCGAAAGCCCAGCGATTCCCAAAGGTAAGCAGATCGGCAAAATCACCCACTTTTTTAGTAAAATCAGCGTGGCTGTTGTTGAATTAAGTGATAAGCTAAAAGTAGGTGACAGCATTGTTATTACTGGTCACAGTAAAGAGTTTGAACAAGCCGTTGATTCAATGCAAGTCGAGCATGAGCAGGTGACAGAGGCTAAAAAGGGTGATGCGGTTGGAATGAAAGTTGACCAATCAGTCAAAGAGGGCGACCTAGTTTATTTAAAGGGCTAGTTTATTTTTCAATCCAATCAAATTAAGTCTCGCGCAAGGGAGTAAATTTTAGGCTATACTCCTTTTTGTTTTGCTTGAAAATTGTTAAAATGGAATTAGATATGGCGCTAGGAAGATACAAACAAAAAAGAAGATTTACTGAAACTCCAGAACCAGCTGGTCAAATCAAGACCAAAGGTTCAAGTCGTTTTGTCGTTCATAAACACCAAGCTTCACATCTGCATTATGACTTTCGGCTGGAACTGCCTGCCTACGCCCCCTGGACTTCGGCAGGCAAACCAAAAAAAATTGGTAAAGGTAAAATTGTTTTGAAATCATGGGCCGTGCCCAAAGGGGTGCCAGAAAAACCTAGCATCAAACATCTAGCCGTTGCTGTGGAAGATCATCCAGTTGATTACCTTAATTTTGAAGGAATAATTCCTGAAGGCAATTACGGCGCTGGTAGGGTTGAAATTTGGGATAAGGGAAAATTCAAGCTGATTGAATACACTCAAAAATTTTTGGAGTTTGAATTAGAAGGGAAGAGATTGAGAGGCAAATATGTATTAGCTCAGTTTACTGATCAAAAAAAGAATTGGTTAATTTTCAAAATGAAATCATAGTTTTTGATATTAATTGAGTTTCTGGGTAATTGGTTTTTTTCCAAGCCTTTTTATTGTATAATTAAAAGGAGGGTCTATTTTATGGCAAAAGCTTTATTAACTTTATTTATTAGTAGTTTGATATTAGTTGGCTGTCAGCAGAATGTCCAAAAAGCCATTCAGCCATTAACTAATACTTCAGAAGCAGTCACCGAAAGATATGAAGCCGAAAGGCAGAAGCAAGAAGTAAAATCAAATGCCATGGTCAATTGTCAGGAATTGTGTCAACAACAACTTTCCTCTGACGGCCAGGATTTTAACCTCGGACCATGTTTGAGCAATGAAATTGCCCCAGACTGGGTTTGTGATGCAGCCCATTCGCCACGGCAAGAAGTTGACAATGATCCGGCTAACCAGTGCGAGTCGTTTCGACAAGGTATTACTCACCATTTTGTTGAAGTTGATGGCAATTGCAATGTAATTAAAGCGCGATAAATGTTAGTTTCGATTTCTGTCACTTGCAAAAACAAAAAAGAAGCAACAAAAATTGCTTCAGCCTTGTTAAAAAAGAAATTAATAGCTTGCGCTAATATCTGGCCAGTTGGCTCAATTTATTGGTGGCAAGATAAGATTCAAAATACTAGGGAAGTGATGTTAGTTTGTAAGAGCCTGAAGAAAAATGTTAGTAAAATTGAAAAAGAAATTGAAACCCTGCACAGTTACGAGGTGCCAGTGATTATCGTTGAGGTAGTTAACGCCAACAAAAAGTGTTTGGACTGGATTCGAGCAGTAATTAAATAATATATTTAAAAAATAATTAATACGCTTATGATCAAAGATTGGAAATTGGCAGTTGGCTTTGCCGTTGCCTTGTGGGTACTAATATTTGTCATTATTTCCGCTTTAATGGTAATTCCAATGCCCGCTTTACTTCTAACAATTCTTGGACTTTTGGTTGCTCCGATTGTTGCATTTTTTCTAGCTAAGATTTATTTCAAAAAGAACCCAGGCGAAATCAAAGAAGGAGTTATCTTAGGTGTATTTTGGTTGATTGTCGGCACGATTTTGGATTTGCTGGTTACCATTCAGTATGTCAAAGAAACCGGCACTTACGTTGATGGCCTTAAGGAGTTTTACGGCGCTTGGAGTCTTTGGGTCAGCTTTGTTTTAACCATTATTGTGGTTGCCTTGGTGGCTAACATGACTCGTGGTGGGGAAATGATAGAGAAACCGTCTGTTTCGCCAAGTGCCACACCGCCACAACAACCCGGCATGAAAATGTAATTTTAAATAAAAATCAACAATAAAGCCGAGGCATGGAAGCCTCGGCTTTTAAGTTTATTTTCAAATTTCAATGCCAAAAAATATTCTGATTAGATAACCAATACCAAAAGTTAAAACCGCAACACTAAGACTAATAGCGGCCATTTCTAAAAATCGTTTTTTGAATGGTAAATCTTGGGCCACTGAAGTATAGAAAGTAAAGAAAAAGATAACCAAAACAGCTACAATTAATGTTAAGCCAAGTGACAAATAGAGGTTGGAAAGAAGTAAGAAAGGCAGAATTAGAAATGTTACTACTAGAACATAGGCAACACCAGTATAAATTGAGGCTTTGAGCGGTTCTTTTTCGCCCCCTTCTGATTTAGTGGCTAGATATTCTGAGGCAGCCATTGAAAACGAAGCGGCCAGACCGGTGATTAAACCAGTCATCGCAATCAATTTCGAGTTTTGCAAGGCTAGGGTGAAGCCCGCTAGAGCACCAGTTAGTTCCACTAGAGCGTCATTAAGGCCCAGAACAATTGAACCAACATATTTTAATTTTTGTTCATTAATCATTTGAATTAATTCCTGCTCATGTTCATGTTCAGCCGCTGAAATTTGGGCCGCTTCGGGAATAGTTTTGGCAATTTCATTGTAATTAATTTGGGCGTTTTCCTCGCCTTTTTCCATCAGTTTGATGCCAAAGGTCAGGCCGAGAAGCCGGCTGATTAAATAATAGCGCCAGATTTTAAACTGATTCGGGTTGACTTTTTGGTTAGTTTTGGTCTGCCAAAAATCGTGATGGCTTTTTTCATCACTCGCAATTTTTCTTAGGACTTTTTTATTATTTTCGTCGTTCATCGAATCAGCCAGTTTGTTATAAACATAATATTCGGTAATTTCATTTTTTTGAGCCTTGATTAGTTGTTGTTTAATGTTTTCCACCATAAATTTGTTAGCTTTATGACTTTTTTGCTAGTTCATAAGTATTTTTTAAAAGCATGGCGACAGTCAGCGGACCAATACCGCCCGGCACCGGCGTCAACCAAGCAGCCACCTCGGCGACTTTTGGATCAACGTCGCCAGCCCATTTATTTTTACTAATTAAGCTTGTTCCTGCATCAATTACCATTGCGCCTGATTTAACCATCGACTTTTTAATAAAGTGGATTTTGCCTACCACCGAAATTAAGATCTCTGCCTCCTTAAGCTTATTTTTTAAGTTTTTATCATCAGGTTTAACCAGATCTGTTCTAAGGCCGTTTCGCGTTAGTACTTTTTTTAGAGGATTAGAAAAAATCGGGCTTCTGGCAATAATTACTACCTTTTTATTTTTCAGATCTTCTTTAGTATAAAGTAGCACCAAATTTATTGCTTCAATCAGAGGCGGAATGACATCACCCTTGTTTCTGGGGTGAAACCCGTCAACATCCTTTTTGGGATCAAGTTGATTGATGATTTTTTGAGTATCAAATTTTTTTGGCAGCGGCAGTTGAATAATAATACCGTCAATCTCATCATTTTTATTAAGCCAATTAATCATTTTGATTATTTCAGGCTCAGTAATATTAGGATAGCACTTTTCACCGTAGAGATATTCATGAAATTCAATGCCGACTTTTTGGCAGGCCTTTTTTTTGTTTTGAACATATAAATGAGAGGCTGGATCATTGCCGACTAAAATTGTAGCTAGACCAGGCGGCCGGTCAAGCTGGGCTACTTTGCCTTTTAACTCAAGTAGAATTTTTTCCGCCAAAGCCTTGCCGTCAATGAGTTGAGCAGTCTTTTTCATAAGTATGATACTAATCTACGAATTTATCCGAATTTACGAATATTCCCCTCACCCGGCCTTCGGCCACCCTCTCCCCAACAGGGAGAGGGGTTGGAGGTGAGTGGGTATCTAAATTTCCATCCCAGCGTAAACCGGAAATTCTTTGGTTAGTTGAGCCACGGTGTCTTCGAGTTCCTTCTTAACACCTTCGTCATCAATATTTTTCAAAACTTTAGCAATAATCTTGCCGATTATTTCCATTTGTTTTTCTTTCATACCACGGGTCGTCAGCGCTGGAGTGCCAAGGCGGATTCCAGTTGGTTCAAAAGCAGAACCCGGATCAAAAGGAATGGTGTTTCGGTTAGTATAAATTCCACCTTCAGCCAAAGCTTCGCTACCAACTCGTCCAGTGATTTTAAGGGGGTTACAATCAATTAACATCAGGTGGTTGTCAGTACCGCCAGAAACCAGACGAATTCCTTCATCAATTAAAGTTTGAGCCAAGGCTTTAGCATTCAGGACGATTTGGTGCGCATAAGTTTTGAATTCCGGTGTCATTGCTTCGGCAAAACAAACTGCTTTGGCGGCAATCATATGTTCAAGCGGACCGCCTTGGGTGCCGGGAAAAACTGCCTTGTCAATTGCCTTAGCGTGTTTTTCTTTGCAAAGAATAACAGCGCTTCTTGGACCGCGCAAGGTTTTATGAGTAGTAGTCATGACAAAATCAGAGGCTGGGAATGGATCAGGATGGTCGCCGGAAATACACATGCCAACAAAGTGGGAGATGTCAGCCAAAAGCAGGGCGCCGACTTCGTCGCAGATTTCTTTAAAGGCATCAAAGTCGAATATTCTTGGATAGGCAGTCGCACCAGTAACTATCATTTTTGGCTTTTCTTTTTTTGCCATTTCTCGGATTTCATCCATGTCGATTAATTCAGTGTCTTTTCTGACACCATACTGAACGAAATTATAAAGTTGACCTGACAAATTAACCGGATGGCCGTGAGTCAGATGTCCGCCTTGGTCGAGTTTCATACCCATTACTTTGTCGCCTGGTTTTAGCATGGCCAGATAAATTGCCAGATTAGCCGGACTGCCGGCATTGGGCTGGACATTGGCGTGCTCAGCGTTAAAAAGTTTCTTGGCCCGGTCAATAGCCAGGTCTTCGATCTGATCAATATATTGGTTGCCAGTATAGTAGCGTTTGTGAGGGTAACCCTCTGAGTACTTGTTTGATAGCACCGTACCCATTGCTTCCAAAACCGCAACCGAAGCATGGTTTTCTGAAGGGATCATCACCAAACCGTCTTGCTGGCGGCTGATTTCTTTTTGAATTAACTCAGCAATCTCAGGGTCTTGTTTTTTTAAAACGTCGTATTTCATAATAATTTGTTACTAATTAGTCAAGTTAATATTAACAAATAAAAAACCGCCTGTAAATTTAATAAAAACACGCGGCTGTCTGGTTTGCTATTTGAATTCCAATGATTCAAAAATCATATCAATTATTTATATAATTTTTTATAAGTCATTTTTTTAAGACCCTGCCACCAGCTATTGGTAAAGTCATCAATTGTTGATATTTCCTGAAGGATTTTTTGGGCTGAATCAGTCTCTAAGGCTTTGACAACGTTATCAATCCAGTTTTGGGCGAATTTATATCCGTGTTCCACCAAGATCTTCGCTTGCAAAGCTACTTCCAGCCAATCAGCATCACGGGCCACAATTCCTTCTGGTGTATTTCTTTTCTCATGTTGCTCAATGAGTTGATAAATTTTCTTGCCAATGTTGGTTGGTAGGTTTTGTAATTGATCTTTGGCCGCTTTTAATTCAGCTTGGCGAGCATCAAAATAGCGCGCTGAAACCTTATGTTGGTCAATAGTGCGGACTTCACCATTGTCATGAAATAAAACTATGGCCGCACATTTTTCTCCTGATAACCCTTCCATTTCACCTAACACGTAGGCAATTTGAGCCGCAATTGTGAGGTGATCGGCTAATGAATCAGGTTCAACATTAATCAATCGCCAACCTTCTCGTTTGTTGCGTTTCAGCATAAATATTTCCGCCAAGAATCTCGCTAATTTTTCCAGTTTTTTGAGGTCTTTTTTCATATTCCAATTATACTCTTGATATCACAGCTTGACTATGCCCGCGGCAAGCCCCAATGCTTGGCATTGGGGAAGGATAGCGGTAGGTTTGTGTAATCTTGAGCAAAAGTGCTAGTTGTAGTAAGGTTT
>Ga0209541_10010242_pt1 | contig 14993 bp, 21 predicted proteins | sample RifCSPlowO2_01_FD_184027 | JGI IMG/M metagenome (GOLD analysis project Ga0209541, IMG submission 184027) | Groundwater microbial communities from Rifle, Colorado - Rifle CSP2_plank lowO2_0.1 (SPAdes) (version 2) | ecosystem: Environmental > Aquatic > Deep subsurface > Groundwater | place... | reverse complement strand
TATTTATAGGCAAGGAAACTAATTCTTGTAATAATCTTGCCTATATTCCAGCGGAATTTACTAATTTAGATCCGAATATTAAATTCCGCTCGTATAATGATATTTGCTATTATAGCAGAACGCACAACAGCTCAATTCTTAATGCGTTCTGCTATTACACATAATCAAACTATATAACAAAAACAACACTGACTCGTTACAACTATTCCGACATCAGCTTATCGTAAAAGTTAAACACGTTGGTGCACAGGTGATGAAAGTGGCTTGCGCCCGCAGGCTTCGAGCCAATCTCACCAAAACTGCAGAAACCAAACGTCGCCGTGGATGGCAGTTTGTTTAACTCAACAAGTTCTTTGCTCGAGCTTTTCGGATCTAACACACGTCGCCGTGACGAACAGGAAACGACAAAACTTATCTCGGGCTTCATCGCTTTCTGCAGGTGAACATTCATGTCATTCAACAGTTCTGCATTCGCCTGAAGCAATCGTTTATTATCCTCAAGATTCATCAGGAATATCGGTGTATTCACTTGCAGCGGTGCGATATACGAGAGCCATTTCTGGTACGGCACGCCGCCCGCGCGCATGATGATATTTCCATAACCGTCAGGAAAACCCATCGGATGTTTTTGCGTATAATATAATATCTTCGACATAAATTCTTTCTTTGATACACCGACTTCTTTCGCATACCAGTCCATGATATCCATGCCGCTGACTTTCTTAACGACAAATCCGCCGTTGTCAACTTCGGAGATATATCCCATCTTATTCAGCGGGTGTGCACCATGCGCGTACGAGTTTGCGTACTTCACATCAGAAATTGCAAAGACCGTGATTAAGCCATCCTTCATGACCTTGCCGGAATGCAGCGAAATAATGTTGTACGGCGTTCCGTTGAACACATAATCCATGTTCGACCCTAAACTTCCGCCAAACACCGGAACGTAATATCCAACTTCTTCCTGAATGCCGTCGATAATCAGATCTTCATTACCCATTTTCGCCGGCTGAAATCCACGCGTGAGTGCAAACACAAAAAACGCGGGCATGCGAATGATATCGGTCAAGTTGCCCTTTTTGACACGGGTGAATGCCATGTACGAGTCCACGTAATGGTCGATTTTTATCGAGCTGACTGCTTTTTTGATCGCTTCTTTCGCCAGTTTCTTTGGATCGCGCGACACATTTTCAACGGACGCAACGCCAAAATGCACGTAATCGGAGTAAAACGATGCAACAACAATGCCTTCAGTATGGATCTGTCCGTTATAGACAACCCCATCCGTCGAACCGCCGACAAACTCCGTGCCGCCAAGATGCTCAACAAGCGCTTTGTTTATTGGTTCGTGATTTTCATACGGCTTGCCTGCATAAAAAATAAGGGATAAACTCGGTTCTTTTCCTTTGAGTTGTTTCAATGCTGCCTCTGCCGCTTCTGATGTCGCAGCATACGAATCATTATTCTGAGAAAAACCCACGCCTACCGTAATTAATTTACCCATGAGGTCACCTTTTTTTCACTTTTTATTTAAATCAGAAAAACATAAACAGCGGAGGAATGCTTATTTTGTTTATAATGGTTGCGGTGCTGGTAAGAAAAAAACAGTATTTTTCAAATCTTCTGGACTATAATCAAGGTGAACCAGCTCAATTTCTTCTACATACTGTCCAACCGATATCTGCTTTGTAAAAAACATAATTCCATAATGATTCGCCTTCAAACTCAAAAAATCTTGGTCATGGGTGACAAGAACCCGTTTTTGTTTTTCTGCAAATGCCAGTTGTGCCTCATCATTTTTATGAAGCATCCCAGCGTCCCGTGCAGTGATAATATCAACACCGCGTTCTTTCAACGCTTTTGCAACAGAAACATGCACATTTTCATCAGTGTAGAACTTAAGCATATATCGTGGGTGCCTTTAACTCTTTCCTCATTTTTTCAACAAATTTGCGATCATTATCGATTGATTCCTTTATCTCAGCCGTATGTTTATAGTAATACGATATAGCAGCAAAAACTGCATCAATATCAATCGCAAAGCCCTCGGCAATATCTTCAGGCGATTCTTTCAAAATTTTATAACGTTCAATAATATCAATGACCCTAATGCGAGTTCCTTCGATACATGCCTTCCCGCCGCATATTTTTGAATCGTGGGTTATGTTAACCATTAGGTAATTAAAGAAAATGATGTTTATAATGGTTGCGGTGCGCTCGGGGTTGGTGCGATGTTTAGAGTTTTGACTCTGACACATCTTCGGCTATTGCCTCAGATGAACTCGCTTCGCGTCACCGCCATTCGCTCCGCCGATTTAGGAATATCAGTCAAGTTTATGTCATGCACAAAATTAGTTCAAAGAAATCGGTCCCAGCGAATCTCTTTCAGTGTGCATCGCGTCGCTCAATTAAGCAGGCGGTGTACCATTTCGCACCAACCCCAGTTACCACTTTTACTTATACTACTTAATAAGCCATTTAATAAGCACACCCCTCTTCTATAGAATATGACTAAAACAAAAGATCAAACAATCGATTTTCAAAAACTCGTCATCGAACGGGCAACCAATAATCTCTCCGTAGACGGACTTTTTCTCGGAGATGATTCTACTACCCGCGTAGCGCTGGATTTTGACGCGATATATGATGTAAAGCTCCCGAATGGTACGGTTTACGAAGTATGCACGCTCTGGCGTCGTGGACTTGTCGAACCGGTAGATGCATCCGAGCCCGTACATAAAGAAATGCGCCGATTTAGGACTGCCGAAAATCTGCCCAATGATCTCGACGACGTGGGATTGCAATTCAAGCTGAACCCAAAAGCTACTCAAGAGAAAAAGCTGTCTGAAGTCGATACAAAACTCAAGCCTTTATATCAACAGCGCATAAAGCTTGCACAAAAGATCAAGGTGCTTGAATCGCAGCGGGCAAACTGCGGATAGCTACTCCACAACTTTCTTCACCGCAACAATCGCAACCTCGATCATCGAGTCGTCCGGCTGTTGCGTCGTAATCTTCTGAACCCATTTGCCCGGCGCGATAATGATGTTCATGATCTTGCTCTGCTTGAACCTACCCCCAAGTCGAAGTATCTCATACGCAATGCCCGCAACAACCGGCACAAGTGCAATCCTCCAGATGAGATTGACATACCAGAACGGCGAATGGATGAATGTAAACATGATGATCGAAATGGCCAAGACAAGCATGATAAAACTCGTTCCGCAGCGTGGATGCACGGGGCTAAATTTCCGCACATTATCGACCGTCAATTCTAATTTCGCTTCGTGGCAATGCACGGCCATATGTTCTGCGCCGTGATACTGGAACATGCGATGGATATCTTTCATGAATGAAATTGCGTAAATATAGCCGACAAACAGCGCAACGCGCACAGCACCTTCAAGAACATTAAACCACAATCCCATGGCGCCGACGACCGAGCTTACAACGAACGGTATGCCGACAAAAAAAAGCATGCCGAACCCCAGCGACACGATTAAAATACCAACAAGCTCGCGCGTCGTCAGTTCTTCGTCCTCATTCATCTGCTGATTGGCGCTCCACATCAATGCGCGGATACCAATAATAAAAATATGGATGAGCGTCGCACTGCCGCGAACGAATGGCAGCTTAAAGAATTTCGGAAGTGTTTTGAGATGTTCTTTCTTGACCTTGATCTGCCCGTTTTCCAGCCGTACCGCAACCGCAAGCTTCTGTCGATTCTTAATCATGACACCTTCAATAACAGCTTGGCCGCCAATGTCGAGTCCGTGTGGTTCAGGCATGAGCGTGCAATCAACTGAGAACTATAAAATACTTTTGTTATATGGTACTTGTTTAGGTAATTCATAGTCTGTAGAATATATTGTTATCCACTTTTCGACTGAAAATCAGCTAATGGGGACAGCAACACGACGAACAAAAGTTCGGGCGCCGCGAGCACCCCATTAGTTGATTATCGACGTAAAAGTAAAAAGCATATTCTCCGATACTCACATCAGCTAAATAAGTACCGTCTACAGCCCCATCCACTGGTCGATATCCTTAGAAATCCGTTTCAGATTCTCAAACATCTTTTCTGTGTCGCGCTGCAATTCGCCGATCAGTACCTGCAAACGCTCAACCCGAAGTGCATAGCCGCCGCGCTCGTGCGTGACAATGCCTGCTTGCATCAAATTATTGATGTGGTGGATGACTGTTCCGCGGCTCAGGTCTAATTGGTCTGCGATCTGGTCGGATGACAATGGTTGTCGTCTGCCATCCTTCACGAGTGTAATAAAAACCCGAAAACAGCTCCGGTCTTTATCCCTATCACCAAACAATCCTAAAGAATTTCCAAGCCACTGCAGCTCAAAATTAACATCATGTCCTTTCGGCAAAGGAAGTTCGACAATCGTAATCTGTCTTCTCATGCCTCTTATAATCCAAAACTCGTATTTAAGTCTTTCGAGCACCAAACCGATAAAAACAAAACGTTTAAATAGTAGTTATGTTCTACACTAACTCTGTTGACGTTAAGTCAACGAAAGAAACCGATTACACTGGTGTGAACCGAATGACTGACAAAAAACAAGATACAAAACAAGACACCAAAGATCAAAAACACGATCAAAGCAAAGCGGAGCAGCACAAAGCGCCAGAATACAAGAGTGACGCCGAACTCGTTGCAATGCTTCAGCGCCTGCAGGCAGATTTTGAAAATTACAAGAAACGCATCGACAAGGAAAAAAGCCAGATCGTCATCGCAACAACCGCAAAAATCGTCTCGCTGTTCCTTCCGATAATTGATGCCGCAGAAATGGCAGTCAAGCATGACAAAGATAACAAAGGCTTGAACATGATCAAATCAGAATTGCACAAGACGCTTGCATCATTGCACATAACTCCAATACCTGCAATGGGCAAGCGCCTTGACCCACTTCAGCATGAAGTATTATTACAAGAAGAGCGCGCTGATGCCGAGGATGAAATCATCCTGGAGGAATTGCAGCGCGGATATAAGATGGGCGATTACATCATCCGAACATCAAAAGTCAAGATTGCACGGAAGATAGAACCAAAACCAAAAGAGGATCATGAACACGGAAATCAACCTCAGCAAAAGCACGCCGTTAAGTGATGTGCTCAAACTCGCTCCATCCTGCGGCTGCGTAGCATGTTCGCACGGCTGTACCATGGGCAGCGGATGTTTTGCTGACGGCGAAACAAAAAAACTCGCCCAATTCATGGGCATCACCGAAGATGAACTCGAAAAACACATTGAAAGCGTTGAACTGTTCAACAAAAAAATGGTGCGCCCGAAAATCGAGCGCAAAAGTACAGAAAAGCCTTATGGCAAATGCACATTTTATGATTCAAACAAAGGCTGCACCGTCCACCCGGCAAAACCGTTGCAGTGCAAGATCAGCATGGGCTGCAAGCCGTACAGCGCCCAGCTCACCAGTTGGTTTACACTTAATCACATCCTCAATGTCAACGATCCCGAAGCGATTCGGCAATACGCAAGCTTCATCGAGAACGGCGGAAACGTCATTGACGGCGGAAAACTGGAACAGCTCGTTCCCGACGAAACAATGAGAAAAAAAATGTTAAATTACGAGGTGCTCAAATAATGGTGCGGATAGACATCAATTTTACGCCTGGAAAACAGCCGGAGATCAAGATAGCAGGACAACCGGTGCAGCCGAACATTCACAACATCATCCATGCAAACATGCAGCCGGTCCAACCCGTCCAGCACATGCATACACATCCCGCTCAGCATCCGAATGAGAAAGCACAGCCACAATCAGAACAGTCACAATCAGCACAGCCAACGCAGCCCAACGCAGTATTCCTGAACTCAGAGATGCTGCTGCAGTATCTGCTCGGCACAAACGATCAGGTTGAAACGCTCATCTTGTGCAAGCCGAATAATCTAGAACTCGTCACAAGCGATTTCAACTTGTACGAAGCATTGGGCAGCGTCAAACAACCAGACAACATCACATTCAACAAAATCACAAAACTGCTTGAAGCTGTTGAAATAACATCATTCAAGGAAATAACTAACGCTAACAAACCGATTCTCAAAGAGGATCGCGTTGAAGAACTGCGAAACGCAGTAAAACAAAAAATAAATCCCACTGGAGGAATCTAAAATGTCAGAAAAAACACATAAAGAAAAAATTATCGGTATTGATTTAGGTACATCGAATTCCGCAGCTTCAGTGCTGCAGGCGGGTAAACCAGTTATTATCCCAAGTGCAGAAGGCGCATCGCAGTACGGAAAAGCATTTCCGAGCGTTGTCGCATTCACCAAAGACAGTCAGCTTTTAGTCGGCGAGCCAGCACGGCGCCAAGCTGTAAGCAATGCAGACAGAACAATCATGGCTGCAAAGCGCAAGATGGGCACGTCATTCAAGTATAAACTGAATGACAAAGAATACACGCCACAGCAGATCTCTGCATTCATTCTGCAAAAAATAAAGAAAGACGCAGAAGAATTCATCGGCGAAACAATTTCAAAAGCTGTTATTACCGTACCAGCATATTTTGACGACAACCAGCGTCAGGCAACCAAAGATGCAGGCACGATTGCAGGTTTGGAAGTCGTTCGTATCATTAACGAACCAACGGCAGCTTGTTTAGCATATGGCTTGGACAAACAGGACAAGAACGCAACAATCTTAGTCTTTGATTTGGGCGGCGGCACGTTGGACGTTACCATCATGGAATTAGGCGACGGCGTATTCGAAGTCAAGTCAACATCCGGCGACACGCAGCTTGGCGGAACAGACATGGACAACGCAATCGTTGACTGGGTTGTGAAAGAGTTTAAGTCCAAAGAAGGCATGGACATTTCAAAAGACACAACCGCAATGCAGCGTGTTCGCGAAGCAGCAGAGAAAGCAAAGATCGAGCTTTCAACCGTCATGGAATCAGAAATCAATCTTCCATACCTGACAGCAACAGCTGATGGTCCAAAACATTTGCAGCTGAAATTCACGCGCGCAAAGCTTGAAGAGATCATCGACCCAATTATCCGTCGCTGCAAAGCGCCATTGGAGCAAGCAATTAAGGATGCAAAGCTCAAGCCAAGCGAAATTCAGAAGATTATATTGGTCGGCGGCCCAACACGCATGCCGATTGTTCGAAATTTCGTCGAAAAGCACACGGGCAAACAAGCTGAACGCGGCATCGATCCGATGGAATGTGTCGCTCAAGGGGCAGCAGTTCAGGGCGGTGTTTTAGCTGGCGAAGTCAAGGACATCTTATTGCTTGATGTCACACCATTAAGTTTGGGTATCGAAACGTTAGGAGGCGTGTTTACGCGATTGATCGAGCGCAACACAACAATCCCTACAAAAAAATCCCAGACGTTTTCGACCGCAGCAGACGGCCAGACCGCAGTCACCATCAGAATCGGCCAGGGAGAACGTTCAATGTTCCCCGACAACAAATTGCTCGGCCAGTTCGACTTAGTCGGCATACCTCCAGCACCGCGCGGTATTCCGCAGATTGAAGTCACGTTTGACATCGATGCGAACGGTATCCTGCACGTCACCGCAAAAGACATCGGCACAGGCAAAGAGCAGAGCATCCGCATCACGGCACCGAACAAGCTGAACGAAGCTGAAGTCGAGCGCATGAAGAAAGAAGCCGAAGCGCATGCTGATGAGGATAACGCGCGCAAAGAAAAAGTCGAAACCATCATCACGGCTGATGCAACAATCCATCAGACGCGCAAGACACTTGAAGAGTTCAAGGACAAGATCGCAGCTGACATCAAGTCTAAGATCGAAGAGAAACTCAAAGTGCTTGAAGACGCAAAGACACAGGAAGATGTGTCCGCAATGAAATCAGCGATCGAAGACCTGAACAAAGAAGTCATGTCGATCGGCGCACAGATGTACCAGCAGGCACCCGGTGCGTCGGGTGCATCTGAATCAGCCGAAGGCAATGGCAAAGCAGAGAAAGTCGTTGACGCTGAATACACAGAAACAAAGAAAGACAAGAAGAAGTAAAATTTCGAGTCGTCGATAGTATTCGTAGGCGGCAACATGATGGTGGAGATACGACTGGGGTTGTCGCTGAGGAACGACACGCGACTAGCAAAGCCGCGCTTTGCGTTGGGCCCGACGGGCTGTCGCATAGGGCAAAGCGAAGTTTGTCGCCGAGACAACAGTCGAGCGAGACTAGCAACGGCTACTTTGCGTGTGACCGTCTCCCATCATATTTGTTGCCGCCGTCAGAATATTCAATGCAAACGAGACCTATCAATGAAACTTCCAAGCGTCAAAGAATGCGAAGCGCTGTTCAGGCAGTACCATGTGCCGAAAAATATCGAAGCGCATTGTAAAGCCGTCAGCGTATTTGCTTTTTCAATTGCACAGAAGCTGCAGGAGAAAAGCGTCTCCATAAACATCGAGCTGGTCAAGATCGGCGCACTGCTGCATGACCTGATGAAAGCCGTCACACTGGAATCGCTTGATGGAACCGGAAAGTTTGCGTACACGCCGAACAGCGACGAGATTGCGATGTGGAAACAACTCAGAGTACGATATCCAGGGATCCACGAGACTGAGATAACGTCGAAGCTGTTATCTCCAAACTATCCGGAACTCGCAAAATTCCTGAAAGATGAGGGCAACGCATCGTTGACGCCCACATTTACATCATGGGAAGTGAAAGTCGTTCATTATGCCGACTGGCGATTCATCGGCACAACATTCGTCCCGCTGAACGTGCGCATGGATGATATTTTCCAGCGGTATGCGCGAAAGAACAAGATCGGCGGCATCAAGGACTGGGACATTTTCGTGTCTGAACAGCGAAAAGCTGAAAAAGAGATAAGTGATGCATTGCAATGCAGTCCTGAGGACTTATGATTCAAGAAAAAACCCCTACAACTTCCAACAGCATCAAAGCAGTCATATTCGATTACGACGGCGTATTAGTCGATTCTAGAAACATCGGTCTGGCATCGTACAAAGCCATCGCAGAGCATTTCGGCGCGGCTGGCTATCTGTCGCTCAAAGAATTTCAAGTCGACCAGAAACGCAGATATAAGCAGATCCTGCATGAATGGGGCGCGACAACGCCTGAAAAGATAAAGCTTGCAGAAAGCATTTACAAGACGGTTCACGAGAAACATCATCATTCTATTGAATCGATTCCCGGCATAAAAAACGTTCTTGACACTCTATCAAAGAAATACAAAATTGCGATAGTATCAGGGACATACCGAGCAATCATCGACGCCGGATTGAAAAAGAACAATCTCCATCACTATTTCCAGCACATCATCGGCGCAGACGACGTCTCCGAAGGAAAGCCATCACCGGAAGGCATGCTTTTATGTCTGAAAAAGCTGAACATAGCTCCTGATGAGGCGCTATACGTCGGCGACATGGTTATTGACATCCTGGTGGGGCGCTCAGCAAACGTCAAGACGGCGATTCTTACTTCTCACAGCTGGAATGCGCTGGAAGATTTAAAAGCGCACAACCCTGATGTTCTTCTTGAAAAACCAGAACATATCATGCAGGTGCTCCAATGACAAAAGATTATTACAGCGTGCTCGGTGTCCAAAAAGGAGCAGCGACTGACGACATCAAGAAAGCATACAAGAAGCTCGCAAAAAAATATCATCCTGATTTAAATCCAAACAACAAAGAGGCAGAGCATAAATTCAAGGAAATCAACGAAGCGGTCTCTGTTCTTGCAGACGCTGAAAAGCGCCAGAAATACGACCAATTCGGCACGGCGGACGGCCAGCAGTTTAGCGGATACGATTTTTCAGATTTCATGAAACAGGGCAACTTCAGCGATTTTTTTTCCGGGTTTGATGATGTATTCGACCGGATGTTCGGCGGCGGACGGCGCCGTCAAGCGCGCGGCCAGGACATCGCACAAGAAATTGAAGTCACATTAGAAGATATCGCACACGGCACAAACAAGACGCTTCATCTCAACAAGCTCGACATGTGCGGCGCATGCAATGGTTCTGGCGGGAACCGTGAGACATGCACGGCATGCAAAGGCACCGGCGCACAAATTATTTCGCGCCGCACGCCATTCGGCGTATTCCAAACCTCAAGTGCATGCAGGCAATGCGAAGGGAAAGGTTCAACCCTGAAGAAAGCATGTCCGAAATGCGACGGCGAAGGCCGGGTGCGCGTCAAGAAAGAGATTGAAATCACGATTCCCTCAGGCATCGATGAAGGAACACAATTGCGCGTCCGCAACGAAGGTATCGCCGGCGAGCCCGGTACACAGCCTGGCGATTTGTTCATCATCATTCACATAAAAGAACATCCAATATTCAAGCGCGACGAAAACAATATCATTTTGGACGTTCCTTTATCATTCACACAGGCTGTATTAGGCGACACGATTGAAATTCCCACATTAGGCGGCAAAGCAGAGCTGACGATTCCTCCGCACACGCAGAACAATACAACATTCCGCATGCGCGGCAAAGGCCTGAACAATCGTTATGGCGCAGGCGACCAGTTCATCAAAGTCTGGATCAAAGTGCCCGAACGTATGTCAAAGAAAGAACAAGAACTAGTGGAAGAACTGCGCGAATTAGAGCACGAAAAACCGCAGTCGATGTTTGCACGGTTTTTCAAGTAGATTTCAATTACATTTTTAAATAGACGACAAAGAATAAGCTGAATGTTTGAAAATCAACCTCGAAACTTAGTTGAACTCGTTGGCGTATCTGACATCTACAAATATAGCCGGGGCTACCGCATTAGAGAAATTGCTGAAAATGCAGACGAAGTCGCAGGCGTGTCAACACTTACTCCTCTTGTCAGCGCATTAGAGGATATCGGCATTACGGAACAGGCAGTCGAACCCTACATGTCATTAGCCAAAAGAATCAATGGAATCTCAAATAGATTGACGCTTGTGTCAGTTGATGAAAGAAGTCGAATGAGCATGCAGAGAAATTATCCTCTCGTTCAAGTCTGTACAACAATTGAACATATCTCTGATACCGCATGTCAACTTAATTTAGACGATTCTGAAAATCTCGATTTCACATCATCAGAAATGAGCAGATCATTTGTAAGAAATGCGCATTCTTTAACTGATAATGGCTTGATGTTTTATTCAGGTCTGCTTTTTCTCGGCTATATTCATGCAAAGAGCCACATCGCTCAGCGTAAAAGATACGATGAGCACAATGGAAAATTCTTTTTAGGCATGGTCTTCGGAACGCCGCGAATTGATCATGATTTCCCTCCAGAAGTTGTCACAGATTTGAAAGATTTAGCCTCACACATTGGAGACGAGAGATTTGCAAAGAATGTAGCACGAAGATATCTCAACATTGAAAAGCATATCTAATAGCAGAACACATTAATAATCACTTCTTCCTCAGCACACGTTCAATCTCCTTCACCGGCTGCGTATTCAAGACATCTCGAGCTTCAAGCCATCCGCGCCGCGCAATGGATTCCGCAAGCATCATCGAATGCAATCCTGCAGCCGAATGCGCGTCGGTGCTCAACGAAAACTTGCACCCGGCATCTTTCGCACCTTTCACAAGATTATACGGCAGATCCATGCGTTCCGGACTGCCGTCAATGTCCAAAAATGTATCTGCCTTCTTCACCGCATCAAACACCGCATCGAAATCAAACGTAAATCCTTCGCGCTGATTCAGCAAGCGTCCGGTTGGATGTCCAAGAATGTGCACTCTATTCGACTCAAGCGCAGTACACACGCGTTTCGTCATCTCATCCGTCGTCATCTTCGTCGCCAAATGAACCGACGCAAGAACAACATCAAGCTTTTTCTGCCACGTCTTGCTAAGCGCAAGTTCGCCACTTTTAAGAATGTCAACTTCAGCGCCGTGAAAGATGCGTATCTTCATCTTGTCATTCAGCTTCGCAATCTCTTTCGCCTGCTGTCCTAATCTTCTTTCGTCCAGCGGATTTGCCACTCCAATCTGCCCAACATGATCCGTAATAGTAATAAATGCCCATCCAAGCTTCTGCGCAGCAACAGCCATCGCTTCGATCGATTCAGTGCCGTCACTCCACGTCGTGTGCGTCTGAAAATCACCCTGAGCTGCACCATATCCAATCAACTTCGGCAGCTTATGCTTCGCTCCAAACTCAAGCTCGCCCATGTTCTCGCGCAGCTCAGCCGGCATCACATCAATGCCCAGCTTCTTGTAGATATCATCCTCTGTTTTGCCCGCAACCCACATCTTATTTTTCAGTGTAAATAACCCATACTCATTGAGAGTTAATCCTTTCTTCAAAGCAATCTGGCGCAGCTTGACGTTATGCTCTTTGTTGCCGGTAAAATACTGCAATGCGCTGCCAAATTCTTTTTCCTTGACGACGCGCACGTCAACCTGAATGCCACCACTGAGAACAACCGATGTTTTCGTCTCGCCGCGCGCAAGAACATCTGCAACTTCGCTCATCGATGTAACAAATTCCATAACCTCTTTCGGTTTTGAAGATGTCACAAGAATATCGATGTCGCCAATGGTTTCCCTTTTGCGTCGATACGAACCAGCAATCTCAACCCGCCCAACCGCCGAATGTTTCTCCAGTCGCAAACGCAATTGCTCAACAAGCGGCATGATATACCCAAGCAATGCACGGCTGTGATCTTTTTTCGCGAAAGTAATGCCTTTCAGAATATCATCCTCAACTTTCGGTCCCAAACCTTTAATTTTTTGAATTTTATGCACTTCAGCAGCTTTCTGCAGATCGTCGAGCGTCTTGATCTTCAGCTGTTCATAAAGCAGTTTGATGCGCTTCGGCCCTAACCCCTGAACACGGCTTAATTGTTCAACATCCATCGGCAGCTTTTTCTTCAGTTCGTCGTAATACTTTATCTTGCCTGTCTTAAGGAATTCATCTATGCGCTCCGCGATACCTTGGCCAATGCTCGGCAATTCTGTAAGCTTGCCTGCCTTCCATACGTCCTCGATGTCATCAGATAAGCTTTCAATCACTCGTGCCGCGTTCTGATACGCGCGCGGCTTGAACGGAACATTCTGCAATTCCAGCAGTTCAGCAATGTCAAACAGAAGTTTAGCCAGCACGCCGTTTTTCATGGATTCTAGGAAGTTATTGACGCTTAAAAACTTGTTGGAAATAATTATATAGGACAAGAAAATCTCCTCCAAGTATGTCATGGTGGAATCCCGTAAGCTGGTTCAGCAGCAGTCCTCGAACAATGGACTATCAAGATCCAAAACCAACACTTCGAAGCTTCATTCGGACAATAAATCATTCGGTCGCTGCGCTTGAAACATACGCAAAACAAAGAAACCCGAACAAAAGCGCCGTAAGAGCCGAATTTTCAGCAATTTCTGCGCAGCTTGGATACATGCTCACCACATTCAATACACTTGAGGGACAAACTACTATCGCTGCGGTCAAAAGTCCATCAAAATTCGCAGCAGGTCTCATCGCGAACATAGAAAGCAGTGCATTCGAGAAGTTCGGCACAATAAAAGACGGAATTGCAGCGCTCCAAACGCGCCTTCAGGGAACGCTTATTCCTCAAATTGAAGGTTTAATTGAAAAATTTCAGCGTAATGAGTAGTATTGACAATTACATCTTCCGTTATAGTTATATAGGACAAGAAAATCTCCTCCATGTATGTCGTGGTGGAATCCGTTCTCATGGGGTAAAAATGAGTGGCACTCTTATCAGCCGAGAGGTTTTCAGCCAAAGTCCGAAATTCAAAAAATGATTCAGGTGCTTGGTGCATTCTGTGATGCGATTGAGCAGCGTCTTAAGTATGAACATTGGGATAATGCTTTTGCAAATGTGCAGGGAAGCTTTGGATCGATGATGAACATGCTTAGAAACATTGAGTCAAAATATCCACCCTCAGAGAGCGCACATGAGACTATGCAGGATATACTTGTTGACATAAAACAAGGAAATTATCAGCGACAGTTTCGAGACACTGAAGAAGCAATGGAATCCATCAGAAGATCAATTCAGCGCACAATCATTCCGCAACTCCGGAATTATCTGCGCGAACTGCGTGCGTAATAAGTCGTCGTCAATTAAAGTCTCATAATCACCCCCGTGACGCGGAGCGAGGCGACTGCCGAGCGGAGGGCGCATCGCAATGCGACCGACCGCCGTCATGGAGGGGGTGATTATGAGAACAAAATCAAGATAGAATAATTACATTCCGAACTGCCATACCATTATATATTGCCTGCACAATCATGCCGTTTATGGAGCTTGGTGAAGTGTCTCAGGGAACAACCTATTCTTCTCACGATATTCACAGCTCAACATTCATACCCCTTAACGTTCCTGTAAGCGATAATCTGTATTTATCTGATCTCTATCGTCTTGATGACCGGACATTAAGCAGTCTCTGTTCTCAGCATCCAGCTCTATCATCAGAACTGATTTTTTCTATTCATCGCAGACATGTTGACAATCTTCTTCCAGCTGAGCAAAGTCATATTCCTCCATTCACGCTCCATTTAGTAAAAACATTAGCTGAAAACGCAACAATTGAAAGCATCTTAAGTCTGATTGATCATTATGTCGTGCGAAGTCCACATCAATAAACCATAAATACCCCAAATCTATTCCTTCTTAAAATGAAGCGGCGCATTCACATAACCATCACAGGCAAAGTGCAGAGCGTCAGTTTCCGTTCTGAAGCGCGATTACAAGCACGCAGCGCCTATCTCAAAGGCTGGGTGAAGAATAATCCATCCGGAACCGTTGAGATTACTGCTGAAGGCGAAGAAGAGGATATCAAGGAATTCTTGCGCTGGTGTGCGCGCGGCCCGTTGAATTCCATCGTCGAAAAAGTCGACCACGAATGGCAGCCGTATGTGGGCGAATTCTTGCAGTTTCAGGCAGTGTAGGCACCCCCAAAGCCAAGTTATCAACAACCTTTAAATACCTCTTCTTAACAATTGTTAATTATGTCTAAATTAGCTCAAAACACCCAAAAGCTTCTCTTCCCGCAGGAAATCGAAGTCTGGGTT
>Ga0209541_10010241_pt1 | contig 14993 bp, 12 predicted proteins | sample RifCSPlowO2_01_FD_184027 | JGI IMG/M metagenome (GOLD analysis project Ga0209541, IMG submission 184027) | Groundwater microbial communities from Rifle, Colorado - Rifle CSP2_plank lowO2_0.1 (SPAdes) (version 2) | ecosystem: Environmental > Aquatic > Deep subsurface > Groundwater | place... | reverse complement strand
CGGAACGGGTGCATCACGCGTTTAATAACCGCTTGTCTCCCGTCCAATTTATGCTATCGTTACAAGGTCAAAATATTCCTCATGTACCCGTGGAATCCAAAAGTGGGTGGCATCATACAACAAATTGATTTCATCTTAACGGCAATGCTATGATGTAATCGGGTTATTTGGGGGACTTCGTTATCTTGCTCAACCGATAACTTCATTGACTCCGTACTAAAATTTATATTCGATAAATTCAGTATACGTCCGCCCTTAGCTCAGTTGGTAGAGCAGCTCCCTTTTAAGGAGATGGTCGCAGGTTCGACTCCTGCAGGGCGGACAAAAAAACAAAACTGATCCGCCTTCAACGGGCCATGAAGCAATAAAGTAAAAGTAATAGTGGTAGTCCGTCCAGCTTCTTTACCGTACCGGGGTGTAGTATATCGGCAGTACGCATGCATGGGGTGCATGTAGGCCGGGTTCGATTCCCGGCACCCCGACCAATTCAGACATTTTGAAAATTGACTTTTTCGGATTTCTGCTATACTATATCGTGAGTCCATCACCATCGTGATGGAAAAGCTGTTCTTTGAAGTCTTCAACAAAAAGGAGAATGCCCATGCCACAGAAGACGGTTCTTTCGCTTTTCGGACTGCTTATGTTTGCGGTGGTTCCATCGCCACTCCGCGCACAAGAGGGCATGTGGCCCCTGAACCAGCTGCCGACAGAACTCCTTGAAAAGACGTATGGTTTTACGCCAACCCCAGAATGGATTACACGCGTGCAAAGAGGCGCTATTCGACTTCCAAACTGCTCCGCATCCTTTGTGTCCGCTTATGGACTCGTGATGACAAACGGTCACTGCGCAGAAGAAGCGGTACAAGCGCTTTCTACCGCAGAGAATAATTTTTACGAAAGCGGTTTTTACGCCCCTACGCGCGATAAGGAACTGAAAACGGGTCTTGCGCTCATGCAGCTTCAAAGCATCGAGGATGTGACACGGGAAGTAAATGATGCGGTTGCGAATGCCATGAATAGCGGCGTCGGCAATCCGGCTGTAGCGCGGCGCGGCGCCATTGAACAGATTCAAACGGCATCATCTCAAACGACTGGCCTTACGTGCGAAATTGTCATTCTTTATCAAGGCGGCCAGTATCACAATTACTGTTATAAGACGTATACCGACGTCAGGCTCGTGTTCTCGACCGAAAAGCAGACATGGTTTTTCGGCGGAGATGCCGACAATTTCGAGTACCCCCGGTACAATCTTGACGTATCTTTTTTGCGCGCGTATGAAAACGGCAAGCCGGCAGAAACGCCGCATCACTTCACATGGAGCGCGTCCGGCGCATCCGAAAGCAGCCTTGTATTTATGGCAGGGCATCCGGGACGCACGGATCGAATGTACACGACAGAAGCCCTGAAGACCGAACGCGATGTGAAGGCGCCTTTTATTCTCGACCTTGTCCGCAGGCTCGAGATCACGTATCAACAGTTTGCGCTTGAGGGACCCGAGGCGAACCGCATTACCGAGTCCGAGCTTTTTTCATGGCAGAATGCGCGGAAGCTTTACGTTGGTAAAGTCCGCGGCCTTCAGGATCAAGAACTCTTTGCTCGCAGAGCAGCATCCGAGGCAAAATTGATTGCCGATGCGGAGTCAAAGGACCCTGCGCTTGCCGCGCAGGTTCGCGAAGGAATTACGCTCGTTGCCGAAACGCAACCCGCGATCCGCGAGTTGTATCCGAAGGTGTTGCTTGTTGCGAGCGGTTATGGATTCAATTCTACGCTTTTCGATTATGCGGTAAACCTTCTTGCGGACCCCGAGGAAGCTAAGAAAGAAATCGAAGGTCGGAAAGACCTTTCACCGCTCGAACTACGGCTTGAATGGTTTAAACTTACCGATGCGCTTACGTTTTTTGCAGAGACGTACGGCGCAGAAAATCCGTTCGTGACACAGGTGCTTTCCGGCAAGGGACCGGCAGATCGCGCACGCGAACTTATCTATGATACGCGGCTCGGAACGATCAAGGGACATCGCGCGCTCGCGGACGCAGGAACCAAAGCAGTAAATGATCCAATTGTTTCGCTTGCCGGGATCGCGCTTCAAGCCGGAGAGGAACTCCAGAGAGAATACGGCGCTGCCGTCGAAAAAGAACGGCAGGGATATGCGAAGATCGCGGATGCGATTTTCAAACTCTACGGCACCGAGCAGTATCCCGATGCCACATTCACCTTGCGGCTCGCGTTCGGAAAAGTGCAGGGATATGAAGAATACGGAGAGAAGATTGCGCCATGGACGACTTTGGACGGCGCGTACCAGCACGCGGAGTTCTACGGCAATGCGTTTCCATGGACGCTTTCCGAGCGATGGCTGAAAAACAAAAAGCGCGCGGAGCTCGATGCGCCCCTGAATTTCGTGGCAACGCTTGATATCACCGGCGGGAATTCCGGAAGTCCCGTATTCAACGAAAAACTCGAGATCGTGGGGCTTGCATTCGACAGCAATATCCACGGACTCGTTTCTGACTACGATTACAACTATGATCCGCGCGCACGAGCGATCCTCGTACATTCCGCAGGTATCGTGGAAGCGCTCCGTTCGATCTACGGCGCGAAGGCGCTCGTTTCAGAACTTCTCGGATCGAATTAAGTACCTCAACCCTTGACGCATTATGAAAATGCGTCAATTTTTTTGACTTTCGTAAAGTTGATAAATTAATTTCAGGCAAAAGAACCTTTACAACGGAGGAATAAGCATGAAACTAAAGAACATGATTGCGCTCGTAACCGGCGCTTCTCGCGGCATCGGCAAAGCCATTGCGCTTAACTTTGCCCGCGAAGGAGCGGATGTAGTGATAAACTACGTCGAAAACCGCGATGCCGCCAAGGAGGTCGCGGAAGCAGTATTGATCCATTATCAGCGCCGCGCCCTGCTCGTGAAAGCCGACGTCTCGCGTATGGCAGATCGTCTGCGTCTCATAGAAGAAGCTTTAATAACATTTGGCCGCATTGATATTTTGGTCAACAATGCGGGGGTTCTGCTACGGAAAGAATTCGAAGAAGCCACGGAAGAAACCTGGAATAAAACGCTTGATACCAATTTGAAGGGCGTTTACTTTCTTTCGCGTTCGATTTCCGGTCCGATGATCGAACAGCGGTCTGGAAAGATCATCAATATCGCTTCACAGTCCGGCGTAACCGCAATGAAATCCTCCATTGAATACGGAGTCTCGAAAGCGGGTGTGATATATCTCACCCGGTCTCTGGCCCGAATTCTTGCACCATACAATATCAACGTAAATTGCATCTCTCCGGGCCGCGTATCAACCGATATGACCGGCTACGAAAAAAACCCGAAAAAGCGGGCAAAACGCGAGAGAGAAATCCCTCTCGGAAGAATCAGCGGACCGGATGACATAGCTCATGCGGCAGTATATTTGGCGTCAGAGGAAGCACGGAACGTAACCGGCCAAATCTTGGCCATAGACGGAGGGGAAACCCTATGAACCCTTACGTCGGAATAACCGGGGTTACGACGCCAGAACAGACGGCCTCTGCGCTCAGTGCATTTCCCAAAGATGGAAACCGCAAACTCATGGTGGGTGTGCTCGCAACATGGAAGTCGCTGCACGGCATTCCTATGAAACCGAAGTGGGCGAAACAAACGCCGGATCCTAAAATAATCAGTGCCTTATTCACCAGTGATGAGCGCGTGTTGAATCTTGTACACTTTAGCACCGAAGAAGGTCAAGAAAATTCTGTTCTCGGCGATATGCTCAAAATCCACGAACTCGCCGGCCCGAACTTCCACGGATTCCAGCTGAACCTCGTTTGGCCAGGAATTCGGTTGCTCAAAGAGTATCGCGAAACGGTTAGCAGCAACTACCGTATCGTACTCCAGATTAACCGCGAGGCGGTCAAGGTTGCGGGCGAGATACCGCACGTCATTGCCGTACTCTCTCATTATGACGGGGCCTCATCACTGATATACTTCTCGACCCGAACGGCGGTCATGGCAAGCCATTCGACACCGAACGCGCCCGCGCATATCTCTCCGCCATCAAAGATAAGGGCTGGGACCTTGGCCTCGGCGTTGCCGGCGGACTCGGCCCTGACTCGCTCAATCTCGTCGAACCGCTCATTGCGGAATTTCCAAGCTTGAGCATTGATGCGCAAGGACGGCTCCGCAACGCAGAGAACAACCTCGACCCTAACGCGGTGAACGCTTACCTCACCAAAGCTCTTCAGTTATTCGCCTAAACGGCGGGTGTATAATATTTCTTCCATCCAAAAGGATGGAGGTTTTTTTACACTTTACGGGGCATAAATTCTGCAACATGGATTCTGTCGGAGAACTTAAAAACAGAGCTATCCACAACTTATGACATAAAAAATGCTATAGCATTTTTTATGTCATTGTGACGAGTGCCAATCCCTTGCTGTTTACAAAATTATTCCTATAATTAATTTAGTCCCTTAAAGTTCTGCCGCTTTACTACGGAGCGAATCGATAATGCGACCTGCGGGAAAATTAGCGCTTTTCGGTTTCTTGGCGTTGGTTCTAATGACGTATGTCGTTTTACGCACAGACCCCGCAGGTGATATGAAAGACCCTGCCGTGGTAGCTTGGATTGTTGTTGCGTTCTTAACGCTCCTCTTGGTTCTGGGTTGGATCATCGATAAACTCGAAGCATCAAACCGGAATAAAAAGCGAGCTGACCAATGAAAATCCTCCTTGCGCGGCCGCGCGGATTCTGCGCGGGCGTTGATCGCGCGATTAACATTGTCAGGGAGACGCTTACAATTTATGGGCCGCCGATATACGTAAAACATGCCGTCGTGCATAATAGGCACGTGATTGAATCGTTAAAACAACAAGGCGCTGTATTTGTAGAAGAAATACAAGAAATTCCCGAGGGCAGCCGAGTGATTTTTTCCGCACACGGCACAAGCCCGGCCGTATTCGACGAAGCTCGAAAACGAAATCTCGCCATCATTGACGCGGTCTGCCCATTAGTCACCAAGGTCCACAACGAAGTGGTGCGCTACGCCAAAGAAGGATACACGATTCTTCTCATCGGACACAAGGGTCACGTCGAAGTAATCGGCACAAGCGGCGAGGCACCCGATAACGTACTGGTAATAGAATCGGCCGAAGAAGCAGAGCGGATTGAAGTGCCGGAGCCGGCCAAACTCGCCTATACCACCCAGACAACGCTTAGCGTTGACGACGCGAAAGACATCATTGCGGTGCTCCGGCGACGGTTCCCGCATATCGTTGGCCCGTCGAAGTCAGATATTTGCTACGCGACGCAGAACCGGCAAGAGGCAGTGAAAAAACTGGCAGAGCGCGCCGATGTCATTTTCATCATCGGCTCTCGCGAAAGCTCCAATTCCAACCGAATGGTAGGGGTGGCACGCTCCTGCGGTACAAAGGCCTACCTGATCGACGGCCCAGCTGACATTAACCCAGAAATGTTTAGCGCGGATACGACAGTCGGCATCAGTTCCGGCGCCTCCACCCCGGAATACGTCGTTCAAGAAGTAATTAAAAGATTGCGTGCCTGCGGCGCAAGTTCTATTGAAAAACTTGAGGGCAAAGAAGAACGCATTCGCTTCCCGCTTCCGGTTATACAATAATCAAAATAAACGCACATCTGTTGATGTGCGTGTTTCTTTAAAAACAAACTCGCGCTGTGCAGGCGCGAGAACGAAAAACAATCGACTGAACAAAGCACAAACGTATGCGACGCAATGGTTTCGAAGCTTCTCGATTTCGTCTATCAGCGACTTTCCGCTGATGTAATCTTCGATTTTCACTCATGGCATCTTTCATGAGAAGTTTCTGGCTCGGAAGAGATGCGCCATCTCCATTTTCATGGGTAAGCCAATACCAGAAGACAACGCACACAAATGTACTTATCATCGCCGAAGCCCAAAACCCTACTCCCGCTAAGTAGATAAGCAAAGCAAAGTTGCTTATCCGATGAAATAACCAAGCAAAGATGGCGACACCGCCCGTAAGCATTAAAAAGGTATTTGCCAAACACAGCAGTAACTTTTCCCTCCTGCCAAATACATTTCTCAACCACCGCTTCATCGTTCCTCCGATGCGAACAGATGTGGATTGATAAAGTCGTGAACCGAATATATTGTAGCACGAGCAAAACCAAAAACAAGGTCCAACAAAAAAAACGGATGCCGCCTTGGACATCCGTTGATTGATGTAAGCTTACGCGTTAAAAACTGGTTCCGAATCCGATGCCGAACGTGCTGCGATACGGGAGTTTGTAGCCGGTGCCGAGCGGGAATAGAAACATGCTTCCCTTATCCAACGTCAAGGCGCCGAACCCTGCAAACGGAATCTTTACGCGCACACCCCGACCTCCGTAAATCGGTCCAAGATTATTATTCCTAAACCACGCCTGCGTCATATCAAAGAACAATTCTCCCTGAATGCCGCGAATGAAGTCCTCCTTGAAAATAGGAACAACGTTCGCGAGAATCTCCATCACAGGAACGCTCATACGAGCATTAGCCATCCATCCCCTGCTCCCGTAGGGAGAATTCCAAGGATAGAAAGCGGCCATTCCGTTCAACTTGCCGAAACTCACGTACGTGGGAACTTGACCATCGCTGTAAAAGCCGTAAAGCCGAAGACCAAGCGTAGAGAGAAGGCCGAGTCGGACGTAATATCTCGCATCTCCGTGCAGGATAAAATTGGTAAGGGGGCTCTGCTTGAAACCATCCGGTTTCTCCGAGAAAAATCCGGGGGGCGCAAGATCATTTTCCAACCGCACAAGCCTCGATAGATTGACGGTTGCAAGCGCGCCAATTCGATAACGGTATCCCACCACAGGCCCTGTCTGAATACCAAGCGCGTTATCACCGACAAGCGAAGTGCCGGCGGTAAGAGTAACGCCCTTCAGCTTAAAACGCAGCGTGTCGGCGGTATGATTGAGATCGTACGGATTAGTCCAGTCGTAAAGGTCACGCTGATTGACGTATTCTATGCCGAGATTAGTTTCAAGCCGCAGGAATCTCGAAAAAGGATGGAAGAAAGCGCCGGCGACTCCGACCGCAGTCTGATCGAATGCGTGGCGAATCGGAATATCAATCATGGGGTTATTCTGATAGTAGGCGTATATTGCGTAATCGGTTATTCCGCCGATGTCCACGAAGCCCGCGCTGACATTAAATCTGCCCCTGCCGGGAACCCAGCTGTAATTTGAGGTTCCAAAAGAAGCAAAATACCAATGGTCGTCGAAAAAGTCGGTGACTGCCAGGCCGCAACCGGTCCCGTAACCGTATCCGGCTGCAAGCGAAGCCCCGCAGAATCCGTCAACGCGATGTTCTCCGCTGTATGGCCCTTCGACTACATCGCGATACCACTTGCTCTGTGAACCCTCCCACTGCCATATCGGATGCCACGCGGTATCCGAAACGCTTAACGTAATCCGCTCGGGGTTATTTTTCAAATTGGAAACAGGCAGATCCTGGAGAAAAACACCCCACGTACCTTCATAGAAACCGAGAAATAGAATCGCGCTGTCTCCTGGAAGCGAATGCGCAATCCACGTACTGCCCCAGTACTTTGTCAATCGCTCACTAGAACGGTTCATGTCAACTCGAAACGCATCATAAGTGCCTTTTCTGTCCGATCGGAATACAACGTAACGTCCGTCTTGAGACCAGCTCGGATAATTGTCGTGCCAATCTCCGCGGGTAAGATAACGTCTTTCCCCGGAGTCAGGATCGAGGAGAAAAAGATTGGTGTAACCCATATTACCGTTATCGGTGCCGTCTGACTCGAACACAATCAAATTACCATTAGGCTGCCACTGCGGGCTTCCGTCATAGTACACATCGCGAGTTAACCGCTTAAGTATATCTGTGTTTCTCTCATATAGGTAAATATCTGGTACGCCAGCAGAATCTGAATCCAAAGCTTTAAACGAACCCGAAAAAACAATCCGCGAACCATCAGGGCTCCAACTGGGCGAACTGATGATTTGCACATTTTCAAACCTGCGCCGTATGATCTCGGTATTCTTTCGGATATCACGAACTACGAGAACATACGATTGTTTGTCCTTGACGGCCAATACCAACAAACTATCAGCAAAGATGTCGGCCTGAGGATCCACGCTTTCATGTCCGTTCCCGCCGCCACGGAATACCACTTGAACAATGCTATCAAGCGGTACCGAATCTACGTTTGTAGAATCTTGTTGGGAAGGACTGTCAGGCACCGCTTCGTCTGTACGCATGGAGTCTTGCAATGCTTGGTTATTACGTAATACCGAATCTGCAACAGCAGAATCACGCTCTGGGATCAAAACCCGATAAAACGTCGGCTGGCCGTCATATTCCGAAAAGAATAACGCATAGGTTTTATCGTTATGCTGATACACGCGAATCGGAGTTGACCCTTCGGGAACGAAAGACAACGAATCAGCAGAAAGTTCCATCGGGAAATGCGCCTCGTCATACTGGGGAAGATATCGAAGCCGAAGATGACGAAGGAATTGTACGGAAAACTTTTGAAGGTCAATTCCATACGTTTTCTCAAGCGCAATTGCAAACGCGTTGTTAGTTACATTTGCAAACGCGCTGCCAGTTACATTTTCCAACGAATCTTTTACCAACCCAAGGTTTCGGTAGAGAACGACATTAAGACTATCTCCATAGGTTTCAGCCAGATACCGATGCGCTTCAAAACCTATGATATAGTGCCCAAATCCCCACTGCGTGTTAGCCAGCTGGACAAAGGAAGGAAGTTTATTTGCCAATACAAGATCCCGCAACAGAATATCCCTAATAATCCCCCTGCACGTACCATGGTTGCCTGCCCGATATTCGGCTTCTCCTTCGGTCCACCAGAGCGGAACGCGATACACCTCATGAAGCGATGTCATGTCGTCGTCCGGTAAGAAACGCCGCGTAATATCTCCTTGAAAATTATGCACCAGCTCGTGGCGCAACACGCAGTTAAACCAGTGGTAATCGCCGGCAAACGGAGCTACTGTCCGCCGAAGATTATCTTCATCTTCGTACCATCCGGCTACATTCTCCGGCACAAACCCGTGCCAGATATTCGTTTCCTGCACGTGGCCCGGAGAATATACCACGATTCTCCTGCGCCCCTTGAAATCAACGCCCCCAAAAAGGCCTTTTAACGTATCCTCGCTCGCCTCTGCCTGCGCCAGGGCCGCTTGCGCAATCGCTTTGACTCCCGGACAATAGTACACATCCGCGTGCGTTCCTTTAAGCACCTGCCACTCGCAATCTTTCAAGTTCCACTGCGCCTTATTTGCGCCAAACCATTCAGAAAGACGGCCGTACTGTGCATGAAGTTCGGGCGTCGCTTGAAAGATAGAAAACAGCGCATAAACGGAAAAAGCAGTAACCAATCTGTTCATACGAACCTCCATATGAAATTGTTAACGCCTGCTGAAGCTGTGTATATCTTAACAGAATAAATTTCCGGTGTCAAATAAAAAACCCGCCTCCGAAAATCCGGGGACGGGAACATTCCTATCCTATCTTATATCCTTTATAGCATCCCTCGCAACATCCGAATTCATCCATGAAATGCTCTTTCTTAATATGTTCTTGACAGTCCGAACACCACTTGCATCCACATGCCGGATCGCACGGGGAATCACCGATCCCACAACTTCCCTTAGTATGGCAAGCGCAGCGACAAACATCTTTTCGCTGGCTTAGCGGAAGCATTGTGTTAAAACCTGGGGCTTGAGAATTGAATGCTTGCGCTAGTTACAATACCCCCATATACCACGGTCGCCTTTTCGGAAAACCAGTTAGAATCGACAGCTGACCACCGCGAAGCCCTCGGCGCATTGATCCATGTCGAGATAAAGACGCCTACGCCAAACGCAATGCGCCGCTTAGGAGCAAACGTTACATCCAACGACAGCTCGCTTATAGGAATAAAGGCTCGTTCGGGAGAGGGCACAAGATTATTCCGCTCAAGTTCCACATAAAGACGGGCGAGGCCGGCCAAAGATCCGTCTTCCTGTTCTCTCACAAACCACGAGTCTGAAAAATTGATCCACTCGCCGGAGTACTTCACGTTTCCGGTAAGGAACGATTGAGAAAATGATCCTTGAACTCGGAGCTTACCGGTTGTAATTGCTCCTGCAAAGCCAACCAAGGGCCCAATAAGCACGTCATAGTCTGCCGTGCTTTGCGCTCCTTGATATGAAAGCTGGTATCCGTCAAGCCCGGGAGTAGAATCAGTACCCTCCACATAATCCCGGACATACGCCTCGTTTTGAATAACATCAACCTGCGTGTTGTTCATGCTTCCCAGGCGTACACCCACTTGCACGGATGCCGAGGCCCTCGGATAACGATGAGTGAAAAGCAGATCCGTGGTCCATGCAAGACTGCGATTGCCGGAATACATAACAAGGGGAGAGAAACCGCTGGGGTCCCGGTCGTTGGGAAACGGAAAATGAAGCTTGTCCCACATGCGCGCTCCCGAGTAATATTGCTGGCCGGGTTCTGTGCGCAACGTATCCTCGATTGAGGCCACGCCGTTAAAAAACCAACCGCGCGCGCTAAGAAGCCACTGGCACTTGTGTACAGTCGTTCCTATTCCAAGGCCGGTAGACAACTCCCCCCGAAACGATATCCCTCTTCCGGCGGCAATAGTAGTGGGTACTCGCGTTTCTTCAAATTCAACGATGTTAGAAAAGGGGCCAAACTCTACATTGGCAGAAACATAATTCCGAACAACGTTATCTCCCCATACATTTATAGGAACGAACTGGACCTCAAGGCCTCGCCCTCCGCAATTACTAACCTCAGTCTTAGTCTGCGCGTGAAGCGAAGATGCCACAGCCATCAATGCGCTCACGGTCACAGCAGGAAAAAGAAAACGCGTCTTCATGGCACTACTCCTTTCATGCGCGGCGCGAGCCATTCGGCTACGAACGCGACCTCGTGATGCGTATTGGATGAATCAAGAAGCTGGCATTATATTAGCACCCCTTCAAGCCATTGTCAATATGCCATGCCTCGGTGGGTAAACCCAGTATCTGCAGATCCTCTGGCAATTGAATTCTCCTCCTGCCCTTCGTATAATGCGGAGGAGAAAAACATGACCACATTACATTCTTCTTCCTTCGAAAAAGACCGAGGGAGGGAAAGCTCCGACGCCGTCGCAGAGGAAATTCGGAAAGAATTCGAAGCCGCGAACGAAGACCGGGACTATTCTATTTATACGCGCTCTTTAGACGCTGCCCTTGAAGCTAAAACGCAATCAGTGCTCCCTCATTTCAATGCAGAAGAAGGAGACGTCGTTGTAGACGCAGGATCCGGCACTGGCGCATTTGCCGAGTATGCGGCTCGCCACCTAAGGGGCGTGCGCGTCTATGCGCTTGACCTTTCCCACGAACTCCTTGAACGAGCAGTAGAAAGAGAAACGCTCGCGCGCATGATATACGGAAACGTTGCAGAGCAGAATTTTCCGGATAACTCGATAAAAGTTAAAACGTTCTTAAGCGTTTGCCACGAGCTGTTTTCCTTCGGCGGAGAAAGCGCGCTGCGCCAAGCGCTTCAAGCTGCACTGCGAGAACTGGTTCCCGGCGGACGCACCATTATACGAGATTTTGCCAAGCCGGAGCAGCAGGAACCGGTATATATGAAAATACTGTCGCGAGCAGGCCTTGATAGAAGCCCGGAAGGGACGCCCGGAAATCCAATCGATTACAACATACTCTCCGCGCGAGCGCTTCTTGAGCGCTTCCGCCAAGAATTCAACGGGGGCGGCGCCTTTGCATACGAACTCATGAATATCGGCGGGGAAGAATACATAAAAATGCTGCCCGAATGGGCGCACGAATTTTATCTCCGTAAAGATTATACCGCAAACTGGCGGCAGGAGATTCGAGAAAAATATACTTTTTGGACCCCCGAACAAGCGCGACGATCCATGACAGAAATGGGATATACGAACATTCAAGTTATTCCCGCGCCCAACAACTATGTTCTCCAAAAACGCCTCCAAGGAAAAGTCGAATTATTCGAAATGAAAAACGGTGCTCTTGTCCTCATGCCCTTTCCCGCGACTCATATGATAATTGTAGCCGAAAAACCGCAGGCAACAACCCGCCCATCTGGAACGAAGCTCGCCCAAGAAAATTGGACGGCCCGCCCCTCTGCGGTCGAACGCGCACTTCCTAAGGCGATCAATTATGCGGAAATTTTGAAAACAATAGTGCATGACCCGGCGGCTCGATCGGTCCGTATTGGAAACAAAGAATTCCATCTGGAAAACGAAGAGCCGACACGAGGCAGTAAAAAGCTGATATTTACGCTGAAGGGAGAACCGGCCCGGCTTCTTAAAACAGTACGCCCTGACACGCTTAATCCGCATAATGCCTTCACGTCGCTTTTCCAAACTATCGAGCGTGAACGCATCCTCGACGACTACCATATTCCTCATACACGCATACAAGGGTACGACAAGGAGGGTCCGCCGTACCGCTACCTCATTCAAGATGCGACGCCGAAAACTGCGCAAAGCGCCGCCGATCTCATTCGCACCGGCACACTCACCGAGGACGACATACGAGAGATAACGGAATTTATCGGTATCTTTGAACAAGAGAAAAAATGGCAACTCGACACCAACCCGTTTAACTGGTTCCGAGTTGAAGAAGCAGGAAAAACTCCTCATCTCGTTTACGTGGATGGCAAAGTGTACCGCTATGATGAGCGGTGGGAATTCCGCCGAATCGGCCTCCTCCAATGGCTTAACCCCAATTACGTGGCGCGGGCCGTTGACAACTCTGCAGCAATTCCTACCGCGCAAGAGTCGCAGCGCCTCTCTGCCGCATGGAAGTCAAGCGCGCCAGGAGAATTTCATCCCGAAATGCTTGTCTGGTGGAAACGACATCTCAACCCTTCCATTACCCCTTGATTTGATATATAATTGTGGTAGCGTCTTACGATATAGAATATAGAATATGGGGGTTGCGAAAATGGGTCGCCCGCATGTACCGACATTGAAAACGTTGCTATTCATTCTGGTTCTACCAACCATGCCGCAATCGCTTTACAGCCAGGAAACAACCCTAACGCTCTATGCACAATATCCCGATGCTCTTTACGAGGAATGCTGGTGCTATGACACATTGCTTGTGGTTCCAGCCGAAGGCGTGCGCCTTAAAGCTGATGTGTACAAAAGGGCTGTTGCTTTTTGGAATGAACTGGGTCTGGGGGTAACACTTAGATCTGCTCGCGTTTTCAAACCCGAACAACGCGATTACGTCGTACTTGTCGAGAAAACCGAGGACGATCTCAGACAAGCAGATATATGTTCGCACGGACTTTGTACTCTCGCACAATTCCGTCGGGGCCCGGATGCGTTTCACGATGCCCGCTATGGGGGCTACTGCCACCCTAAAAGTTCAATGCTCATCCACGATCGACTCTACGAAGAAAAAGAAGAACGCATTATAGAAAGCTTCATCCACGAGCTTGGTCATGCACTCGGCCTGGATCATGTGGACGGAACGTTAATGCAGGGGGTCGGAAGCGGAGGACTTATCTTAAACGATCGCCAGCTTAAAGCGCTCCGCGCGGTGTATCCGAAAAGATGACAAGATCTTCTTGATAATTTTTACGGCCGTTTCTTTGTATCTAAAATTTCCCGCCGAAGGCGGGTTTTTCACAAAATGAATTTATCGAAAAATCACGTAAACAACTTTTAAGGAATAAGAAAAATTCATCTGATTTTTAGAGCAGAACCTCGCAAGTGTTATGTCCAGGTTCAGATACATACCGTCCACTTAGGTTTGTAATGTAATAATATCTTTGGTGGGCAGTCGACCTCGTTGCCACTTTTCGAAATACTCATAAGGAGTGAGTTGATTGAGCGCCTCATGGGGCCGTACCGTATTCCAGATCCGCTCGCGTTCTTTGAGGCGCGCATGCATGGTCAGGATATCCGTGGAAAGCGCTCCCTGCCGGTAAAATTCCCGTTTGTCGGAGCCATGGGAATTCTCCACATAGGTGTTCTGTTTCGGTGTCCGGGGATAAATGTAGTAATGCGGCAGATTCTTGGCTTTGCAGAGCCGGTCAAACTCTTTCAAGAACTCTGATCCGTTATCGGTCTGTACCGTCCGGATGGTAAACGGGAACGATCGTATGCATGCTTCGAGGAAAGCCGCTCCGTTCCTGGATGAGAGCGAGGGATAATAACGGAGAACCCGCCGTTTGGTCAGAATGTCGATTGCGGTGAACTGGTATATCTTCCGTCCTCCGAGGAGCGTCACATGCTTCGTATCCATTTGCACCATGTCACCTGGGGCAGAAATCTTGAATCCATGCGGGAATCGGGCTCTTGGATGCAATGCCGCCTTCCTGCGCTTGCGAGAAGCTTTCTTATTGATGAGTCCTCTGCGCTTGAGGACTCTCCCCACCGTACTCACCGAAGCGATGATATTCTCACGTTTCAGGAGAGCTCGGATCTTGTGCTTTGACCATGCCGGATACTGTGCGCGCAGCGCGACTATCTTTGATTCGATCTCGCGCGATGTCGTGGGCCGTCTCGTATGTTTTGGACGCCGGGACTTATCGACCAGCCCCAGGATGCCGTTCTCGTCAAAGCGTTTCTTCCATTCACGGACCGTTGCTCGTCGTAACCCGAAGTGGCGGGCAGTGAGCAATATGTTCTTCTCGTGCGCGCGGTACCAGTCAAGAATCTTGATCCTGTGCCGGGCCGCAGGAGTTATCTGATCGACCTTGTATGCAAAGCGAGCAATGGATGCCGCACCAGGAAGAATCGATCCATAGATGGTCATAGTGCGGCCATTGTATCTTCTTCTTTTCATGACGAGAAGTCCTAGGTGGACGGTATCATATGAACCAGCGCATGTCCTTGTATTTTTTCCACGTTATGCTATACTCATCACGGTTCATGCAAAATCGACCTCCAAGGAACCAGAATGGATTACGCTAAGGAATTTGCAATCCCG
>Ga0209541_10010239_pt1 | contig 14996 bp, 14 predicted proteins | sample RifCSPlowO2_01_FD_184027 | JGI IMG/M metagenome (GOLD analysis project Ga0209541, IMG submission 184027) | Groundwater microbial communities from Rifle, Colorado - Rifle CSP2_plank lowO2_0.1 (SPAdes) (version 2) | ecosystem: Environmental > Aquatic > Deep subsurface > Groundwater | place... | reverse complement strand
GAAAAGAAATAAAACAAGAATGAATGTCTTTTCCATGAAAAACCAAAGATTTTATTTTTTATAAACTTATCCAAGATAGCTTGGAACGTCTTTTGCTATTGCTGCCTTTGCCTGCTTCAGATAATTTTCCTCTATAGACTTGTACTTTTCAATCAACTCCTTTGACACTGACGGCTTAACTTTTTTCAGTGCCTCATCAAAGAATTTTAATTTCACATCTTTTGACTTTATGTCTTTTCTTAATGTGAGAAGGCCCGCTTCCCTGCATACTGCTTCAATATCCGCTCCACTGTAATCTTCAGTTTTCTCCGCAATCTTGTCCAAGTTCACATCCTTTGCCAATGGCATATCTCTTGTATGAATTTTCAGGATTTCAAGCCTCTCTTCCTTTGATGGTGTTCCAACAAATAACAACCTGTCAAATCTTCCCGGCCTTAATAAAGCTGAATCAAGAATATCTGGCCTATTCGTAGCCGCAATAACTACAATGTCATTCAATTCTTCCAGCCCATCCATCTCACTCAGTAAAGTATTGACAACCCTTTCAGTAACCTGTGAATCACCTGACAATCCTCTTTTTGGAGCCAAAGAATCTATCTCATCAAAGAATATTATTGACGGAGATGCCTGCCTTGCCTTTTCAAATATCTTTCTGACTCCTTTTTCCGACTCGCCCACAAATTTGTTCAATAATTCAGGGCCCCTTACCAAAATAAAATTTGATTCTGATTCACTTGCAACTGCTTTTGCCAACAATGTCTTTCCAGTTCCTGGCGGACCATACAACAAAATTCCCTTTGGCGCTTTCACCCCTATTCTCTTGAATGCATCCGGATGCTTTAATGGCCATTCTATTGCTTCCTTTAATTCCTGCTGAATTTCCTTGGAGCCACCCACATCCGACCATTTAACATTCGGCGTTTCTATAAGGACCTCCCTCAATGCGCTTGGCCTGACAATTTTCAATGCTTCCCTAAAGTCCTTGTCTGTAACAATCAGTTTCTCCAGAATTTCTTTTGGTATCTCCTCTTTTTCTCCTAATTTCAAATCAGGCAAAACCCTTCTTAAAACATTTATTGCCGCTTCCTTACATAAAGCTGCTATGTCTGCACCCACAAAACCATGAGTGATTTCCGCTATTTTATCAAGGCTTACATCCTTTGCCATGGGCATATTCCTTGAATGAATTTTCAAGATGTTCAACCTGCCCTCCTTATTTGGAACTGATATCGTTATCTCCCTGTCAAACCTTCCTGGACGCCTTAATGCAGGATCTATGGAATTTGGCCTGTTAGTCGCAGCAATTACAATTACCTTACCCCTTGACTTAAGGCCATCCATTACTGTAAGCAGCTGTGACACCATTCTCCTTTCCAATTCACCATATGTTTCCTCCCTTTTTGAAGCAATTGCGTCCAGCTCATCAAAGAATATTATTGATGGTGCCTGTTTTTCCGCATTTTCAAATATATCCCTTATCTTTTTTTCACTATCCCCATAAAATTTGCTCAAAACTTCCGGGCCATTTATAACAATAAAATTTGCTTCAACTTCATTTGCAACTGCTTTTGCCAACAATGTCTTTCCAGTTCCTGGCGGGCCGTGAAGCAAAACCCCTTTTGGAGGCTCTATTCCCAATTTGCTAAATATTTCCGGATGCTTTAATGGAAGCTCCACCATCTCCCTTATCTTTTTTATTTCCTCGCTTAAACCACCCACATCTTCATAAGTAACTTCCGGGACTTTTTCCTCTGTGATCTCAACTGATTTTGGGCTTAGAATCACTTCTGTATTCTCTGTGACGATCACGGGCTGTTTTGGTGTTGTGGAAACAACCATAAATCTTAGGCTGCCAAACCCGAATGATCCTGGGAAATCCTCAAACATTGAAAAAATATCATCAAAGAAAGGCGAATCAGACATTGTCCTTCTTCTTCTAGTTGAACCTCCCGGAACAACTATATCCCCTGTCAAAACTGCCCTGCCCAATAATGCCCTCTTGAACAGATAAGAATCAGCCCTTATCATAACCCCTTTCTGCGCAGGCGCAATAACAATTGATTTGGCCTCTTTTATGTCTGCCTTTCTGACTTTAACATTCTCTCCAATTCCTGTTTTTGAGTTTCTCCTGAGAATTCCGTCCATCCTTATAATATTCTGCCCTACATCTGTCGGATATGCCCTGTCAACTATGCCGACTGTTGACCTGTTTCCCTCTATTTCAACCACATCCCCTGGATGAACCTCTATCTGCTTCATGGTTTCAGAATCAATCCTTACAATCCCCTTGTAAGCCTCTTCCTGCAATGCTTCCATTACTTTTAATTTGATTTCAACCATTTTTTTATTCCTTTATTAAGATTATTTTAACCTTTCTATTTGCCCATTTTTTAGGGACTGACACCCTAGTTGAAGTATTGTATGATTTCACTTCAGATTCTATGATTGCTTCCGCATCTTCTATTGTAATTTTCATGATACCTATTTTATACATATATTAGGTATATAAATGTTTTGGTTAAAGAATGTTATAATAAATTAGTATACCGCGCAAAACAAAGATTTATACTAAAAATCGTCATTTCTTTAAGGATTATAACCGCGCAAAACAAAGATTTATATAGCATAAAGTCTTCGTAAAACTATGGTATGGACAAAACCAAAAGGATATAGTAAATCTAAAGTAGATTGGGCAGGAGACACTCTAATTGATGAAGCAAGTTCTTCTCATGATAAAGAGATAGCTCTTGAAATATTAGATAACTGGAGGGCTATACATAGATATCCTATGCATATTTTTAAGAAAAGATTGAAGAGAGTTTCAGAAAAGATAAATAAAGAGGCATTAGCAGTTCAGAGATTAAAAAGATTGCCGTCCATTCTCAAGAAATTACAAAGAAAATATTATGGATATGTGTCTACTATGAAACTTTCACAAATGCAAGATATTGCAGGTTGTAGAGTTGTTATGCCTAATGTTGAATTGGCAAGAAGACTCTATAAAGAAGGATATATCCAAGGTGATTTGAAACATAAAAAAGTAAACGAAAAAGATTATATAACTAATCCAAAAGAAGATGGTTATAGAAGTATTCATCTAATATATAAATATAAAAGTGATAAAGAGGGGAAAAAGGATTACAATGGGCTGCTCGTAGAAGTTCAGATAAGATCTAAATTACAACATATATGGGCTACTGCAATTGAAACGGTAGATTTTTTCACAAGGCAAGCAATTAAATCTAATGAGGGCCAGAAAGAATGGAAAGATTTTTTCAGATTAATGAGTTCTGCATTTGCTATTATTGAGAATACTACTCTTGCTCCAGATACTCCTTTAAATGAAAAAGAATTATATTCTCAAATTAAGAAAAAGGAACAGGAGCTACAGGTGATTAAAGTTATGAATGGTTGGACTCAAGCAGTTCAAGTTTTTGAGAAAGCTTCTAAAGAAAGACCCAACTTACAATTCTTCTTATTGGAATTAGATATTACTGGTGAAAAACTTAATATAACAGGATATACAAAAGGGCAAGAAGAAAAAGCAATTTATGACTATGCGAGAGCTGAAAAAAGGGGCCATGGAAAAAAAGAGTATGATGTTGTTCTTGTTGGCGTTGATGCTGCAAATGACTTGAGAAAAGCTTATCCTAACTATTTTGCCGATACTAATGAGTTTTTAGAAGATTTAAAAAAAATATTAAATAAAATACAATAATTCTTTTTGCCGAGATTAGTTAATATTAGAAAGAGTTATTAATTTAGTGAGATTATAAATAATAATGTTCAACTTAATCAAAGGCATCAATCTTGCCTATGGTGAGAGCGCCACTGGAAAGACAACACTTGCACTGCAGGAATCATTAAAAGAAGCAAAGGAAAACAGAAAAATTGCATTTATTGACACAGAAAATAGCTTCTCAATTGAAAGAATAAAACAGATGAATGATAATTACAATGAATTGATAAAGAAAATATTTTTATTCCAGCCAAAAAGCTTTCTTGAGCAGCATGAACTGATAAAGAAGTTAAGCAATTTTGACATGATAGTCATCGACACCATAGGAAACCATTACAGAATTGATGTGAAAAACAACATATATGAAGCAAATGCGAGGCTGAACAAGCAATTAACAATACTAAAAGAATTAAACTGCAAGGTTCTTGTCACAAACCAGGTTTATTTTGATGTAAGAAGGAACAGGAACAGGAATGTAGGTGATAATATTCTTGTGAGGCATGTTGATAATATAATCAAATTGGAGAAGAATCCAAGAATGTTTATAACAAAAAAAGAAAAAATTAGTTTTAAGATTGATGATTCTGGTTTAATTTTTTGAGAAATAATTTCTTAATCTCTTTGCTGCCTCTTCAACATTTTCCCTATGTCCAAATGCACTAATTCTGATAAAACCTTCTCCAGAAGGTCCAAATCCTGAACCAGGAGTCACGATAAGGTTTGCATTTTCAAGAAGTTCATCAAATATTTCCCAGCTATTTTTATTATTCAATCTTACCCAAATATAAGGAGAGTTTATTCCCCCATAATACTTTATTCCAAATTCATTTAATAATTCAACTATTATTTTTGCATTTCCCTTATAATAATCAACTGTTTTTTTCATTTCTTTTAATCCTTCTTGATCAAGGGCGGCTATACCTCCATACTGAACAATGTTTGAAGCCCCGTTAAATAGGGTGGTAACTATTTTATTGAAATCATTTATTACTAAAGAACCATCATCATACTTCAGATTTTTTGGAACTACCGTCCATCCTAGCCTTACTCCCGTAAAACCTATTGATTTTGAGAAGGAATTTATTTCTATTGCAACATCTTTTGAATCTTTTATCTCAAAAATAGATCTAGGTAATTTTTCATCAGTTATATACTCTGAATATACAGCATCAAATATCAGGATAGAATTATTCTTCTTTGAGAAATCTACGAGTTCTTTCAATTGTTTTTTTGTTGATACAGCACCTGTTGGATTATTTGGAGAACAAAAATAGATTAAGTCAACTTTAGGTAATTTATTCAGGTATGGAAAAAAATTATTTTCTGGATTGCAAGGCATATAAACTATTCCTTCAAATTTACCTTGATTACTATTTCCTGTTGCACCAACAATGACACTTCCATCAACATAAACCGGATATGCTGGATCTTGAACTGCTATTTTTACATGACTTCCAAACATTATTTGCAATCTTCCAATATCACACTTTGCCCCGTCAGAAACAAATACTTCTTCAGGAGATATAAGTCCTTTGTAAAAAACATCTGATATTTTCCTTCTTAATTCTTGAAATCCTTGTTCATCCCCATAACCAGAATAACCCTTAAAATTTCCCATGTTGAATGATGCTTCTTTCAGAGCATTGGTTATATGGGGGAGTAAAGGTTCAGTGGTATTTCCTATGCCTAAACTTATTATTTTTGCTTCTGGATGTTTTTCAAGAAATTCTTTCTTTCTTCTGTTTATTTCAGAAAACAAATATCCTGACTGAAGCTTTGATAAATTTGAATTTCTCTTCATTTTTAAATAAATTCTTTTAAAATATTAAAATCAAGTGTTTTAAAATAATCATTTACTGTTTCTGCACGCCTTATCTCAATTACTAACCCATCTTTTCTTAATAACAATTCAGCAGATCTAAGTTTGCCATTATAATTAAATCCCATTGAATGTCCATGAGCACCAGTATTATGAATTACTAAAATATCTCCAACCTCTATTTCTGGAAGCATTCTATTAATGGCAAATTTGTCATTATTTTCACATAGAGATCCAGTTATGTCATAGCAATGATCTGCTTGTTCATTCTCCTTTCCTAAAACAGTTATATGATGATATGCTCCATACATGCCTGGCCTCATGAGATTTGCCATGCTGGCATCACATCCCACATATTTCTTATAAGTATTTTTCAGATGAATTACCTTTGTGATTAAATAACCATATGGTCCTGTGATTACTCTCCCACATTCCATAAATATTTTTATTTTATCAAGTCCATTCTTCACAACTTTATTTTGATATGCTTCATAAATGCCTTTTGCAAGTTTTTCATAATTTATAGCAATTTTTTCAGGAGTATAAGGAATTCCTATCCCTCCTCCAAGATTAGCAAATTCTATCTTAATCCCCAGTTTTTTATGAATGTCTAGAATAAGATCAAACAAAATGTTTGCAGTTTCAATAAAATAATTTATATCAAGTTCATTGGATGCAACCATTGTATGAATTCCAAATCTTTTTACTCCCTTTTGTTTTGCAATTTTATAACCTTCTAATATCTGCTCTTTTGTAAATCCATACTTTGCCTCAACAGGATTTCCAATAATTACATTTCCTTCTTTTAATTTTCCAGGATTATACCTGAAACAAATAACTTCTGGTATACCTACATGTTTCTCCAGATAATCTATATGACTTATATCATCCAAATTAATTATAGCTCCGAGTTCTTTTGCCTTCACGAATTCTTCCGAAGGAGTGTCATTTGAAGTGAACATAATTTCCTCTTGTTTAATTCCAACTTTTTCTGCAAGAATAAGCTCTGGCATTGAACTGCAATCTGCACCAAATCCTTCTTTATGTAATATTTTCATTATAACTGGATTTGGAAGTGCCTTAACAGCAAAATAATTTTTAAAACCAGGAAGAATACTAAATGCTTTTTTAAAATGTCTCGTGTTATCAATTATTGCAGATTCATCATAAATATGGAATGGTGTTGGGTGATTCTTAATTATTAAATTTATTCTTTCTTTGTTAAATGGAAGATTATTATTCATCTTATCATTCCTTTGTTGTATAATAGTTCAGCATTCAATATTGCACCTCCAGCAGCCCCCCTTATTGTATTGTGTGATAATAAGACCATCTTATAATCAAGAATATTGCATTTTCTAATCCTCCCCACAACACAGGACATTCCATTTCCTTCATATTTATCATATTTTGGCTGTGGCCTATTATCTTTATCATTAATTATTATTGGTTGCTTTGGTGAAGTGGGAAGATTTAAGTCTTTTAATGGATTAAAGTTTCTCAGTTCATCTTTTATTTCCTCTATTGTTGGTTTTTCATCCAATTCAAAAGAAACAGTTTCCAAATGACCATCTTTAACACCCACCCTGTTACAATGTGCACTTATTTTTATATCCGCATAATTTATTTTGTTATTTTTTAATTCACCAAGTATTTTTAATGGTTCAGATTCCATCTTCTCCTCTTCTCCAGAAATATAAGGGACAATATTATCTATAATATCTAAAGATGATACTCCTGGATACCCTGCACCAGATAAAGCCTGCATCGTTGTAACAAATATTTTCTTTATTCCAAACTTTTTATATAATGGAGCAAGAGATAAAGTCAACCCTATTGTTGAACAATTTGGATTTGTTACAATAAAATTATCCCTTCCATTTATTAATTCTAAATGATTCGCATTTATCTCTGGGATTAGCAATGGAACATCTTCATCCATCCTGTGGTTTTTTGAATTTGAAGAAACAATGTAACCATTGTCTACAAATTTTGTTTCTATTTCTCCAGCAATATCCGAGTCAAGGGCCGAGAATACCAATTTACAATCTAATTTAGGTTTGCATTCTTGCACTAAGATATCTTTTGCATATTCTGGAAGTTCTTTATCTACAAACCACCTATTTTCCATTGTTTTATAATATGTTTTATCTGCACTTTTTTCTGAAGCTGCCAAGGAGGTTAATTCAAAATAGGGATGATTTTCGAGCAACTGAACAAATCTCTGGCCAACTGCTCCTGTTGCTCCAAGTATTCCAACTTTTATTTTATTCATATTTTAATAATGTTCTTTCAAATAACTTTTTATTTTCTTTGCTCATCTCACACATAGGAAGCCTGTATGTTTCTTTAATTAAGCCCTTAAGGAACATAGCATATTTTATCCCTATAGGATTTGTTTCTATGAATATTTTTTCTGTGAATTCAGACAACCTATCAGATACTTCTTTTACTTTCTCAAAATTTCCAATTAATCCATAATCTACAATGGTTCTAATCTCTCTTGGATAAATATTACTTACAACACTAATTACCCCATCACCCCTGCATTCTTTCATTACATCAAAAGTTAAACCATCATCTCCGCTGAATAAAAGAAATTCTTCCGGTAGATTTTGTTTAACTTCCCTGATTTGATTCATATCCCCTGAAGCTTCTTTAACTCCAATTATTCTATCATCCAAGCTTGAAATCCTTTTTAATAAAGTGGTTGATATATTTTTTGCCGTTCTCCCTTTTATATTATAAACGATTATAGGGATATCTACAGAATCAATAATCTTTTCAAAATGCCTGTAAACTCCCTCGTCCGTAGGTTTATTGTAATAGGGGGTTACTATCAAAACGGCATCTGCTCCGAGTTCTTTTGCTATTTTTGTCTCTTCAATTGTTGTTCTGGTTGAATTTGTTCCTGTTCCAACAATGATGGGAATTTTATCTTTAGCTTTTTCAACTGTCAATTTTATTATCTTCTCTTTTTCCCAATCTTCTAATGCAGGAGTTTCTCCTGTTGTTCCCAAAACAACCAATCCAAGCTCATTATCAATTTGAATAGATAGTAAATTTTCCAATGATTCAAAATCAACATTTCCATCATTTTTCAAAAATGGGGTTACCAAAGCGGTGTATGCTCTTCTACCAACTTTCATTTTCTTTCCTCCAATAAATATCTTCTAAAATCATCCGGACCATAAAATCCTTTTTTATCCTTGATAAATTCAGCAGCAATCAATGCACCATATGCAAAACCACTCCTGTTCTTTGCCGAGTGTGTTACCTCTATAAAATCATATTCTGAATCAAATCTAAGGGTGTGTACTCCCTTAATCCCCCCCTCCCTGATGCTCTGAAATTCTAGGTTTCTCCCTGTTATTTCTTTTATCATTTTCTCCAATGTTCTTGCAGTTCCGCTTGGTTTGTCCTTTTTTTCTTTATGATGCATTTCAATTCCAGATAGTTCATATTCTTTTTCGCTTGAGATTTTTAATAATCTCTCAATAACTGCAAAATATATGTTAGCCCCAACTGAAAAATTAGAAGAATATATCAATCCCACATCCGAGGACTCAACAATTCGTCTTACTTCACTTAAGTGATTATTCTCCCATCCAGTGGTTCCAACAACAATGTTTTTTCCAAGGGATGATAGTTTTCTTACATTATTCAAAACTGATTCTGGTGTCGTGAAATCTATGCAAACATCTGCATGACCAATAGATAACTCTGAGATTGAATTGAACATATCCTCAATTCTTGGATCCACCATAGAAACAATCTCTATCCCATTTTGTATTGCAGTATGATGTATCAATTCCCCCATCTTTCCATAACCTATCACTGAAACTTTCAAATCACTCATTTTCAAAAAACTCCCTGTGCAATTCTCTTATTGCACTATCTGCATATTCCTGCTTAATTACAAATGATATGCTCAAAGGGGATACCCCCTGGGAAATTATCTCCGTGCTGATATTCATATTCTTTAATACATTGAATATACCCTCAAGAATTTCCGGCTTGTTCTTTATGTCTTTTCCAGTTATGCATATTATAGCCATTTCATTAAGCACTTCGATTTTGCCTATGTTCTTTAATTCTAAAATTGTGCGATCAAAATTCCTTGAAGACCCATTTATATTATCCAATGTCACTGAAACTGTGACTTCACTCGTCGATACAATATCAACGGAAATCTTATACCTGCTGAATATTTCAAACATTTTTGCAAGAAAACCATAAGCATGAAGCATCTCTGTGGAGCAGATTCTTATCACAGTGATATTCCTTTTTGAGGATATTGCCCTGAATATGCAAGTATCCTTGTCATCTTCAGTGATTGTTGTCCCAGGATTATCTGGATTGTACGTGTTCAGTATTCTGACCGGAATTTTTTTGTTTACTGCAGGTTTTATCGTTTTTGGATGCAATACATTCGCCCCAAAATAAGCCATCTCAGATGCTTCATTGAATGTAACTTTTTCCCACTGCCTTGCATTTCCAACAATTCTTGGGTCTGCTGTCTTTATCCCGTCAACATCTGTCCATATCTCTATTTCATCTGCATCCAATGCAGCCCCAATTATTGAAGCAGTGTAATCGCTTCCCCCCCTTCCAAGGGTTGTTATTTCTCCATCCTTATTTTTTGCTATAAAACCAGTAACTATTGGAATCTTATCAAAAGTCCCTAGGTTTGATTTTATCATATCATATGTTTCATCAAGCACTTCTGAATTCGTGAATTCATCATTTGTCAATATTCCAGCATCCCATCCAGAATACTGCCTTGAACTGATTTTTTGAGAATTCAAATATTCTGCAACAATTTTTGAGGAGAATATCTCTCCGAAAGAGGATATGAAATCTATTGAACGAGGAGACAACTCCTTTAGCAAATAAACTCCATTCAAGGCATCATACAATGTTGTAAAATCATCAATCAAAAAATCATCCTCTAAATTTAATTCATTTATTATTCTCTTGTGAATATTTATTATTTCCTCTGCTTTTTCATTTGGATTTATCCCCTTTACCGATTCCTTTGCAGTTTTTATAAGCAAGTCCGTGACTCCTGAAACTGCACTGACAACAACTATCGGCTTTTTTTCCAATCTCCCCCTTATTATCTCAAATACGTTTTTTATCCTATCTGCATCAGCCAAAGAAGTCCCGCCAAATTTCATTACTATCATTATCTTTTTGCCCCAAATAAATTCATTTCTTTAAGCGAGAGATATTTATAAAAATTATTATTTACCATTAGTTATATTGTTTTTCTTGAATTCCTCTACTTTTTTCTTGTTTTCCTTCATCCATTCAAGCCTCTTTGGGCACTGCTTATTGATGCAATAATCAAAGGGCCGAGTTCCCTGCCTTATTATCTGAACAATTGGGTAATTGCATACAGGGCATAACTTATCTGTTGGCTTTGGCAAGCCTTTTGTCAATGAAAAGGTCGTCTTGCATTCAGGATATTTCGAGCATGCAACAAAATAGGACTTAAATCTCTTAGAATAAAGAATTCTCAAGTCGCCTTCCTTGCAGTTATGGCATTTCCCGACAACCGATGCTTTTTCCCTTGTCTCTTTCAATGCTTCAATAAGTTCTGTTCCGATATTTTTCTCCTGCTGCTTGAATTTCTTCAGTATTTTTGTCAATTCTGCAATTGCTTCATTTATAACTTCATCCTTTTTTATCTTTTCCTCCCTTATCTGCTCCATTTCCTCTTCAAAATGCCTGGTTAACTTCTCGTCAATAATCTCAGGAGAATATTTCTTCAGCACATCGATGGTTTTTATCCCCAAATCTGTAACCTCTATTGATTTTTCTTTGATATAATCCCTCAAATATAATGCTTCTATTATCTGGGCTCTAGTTGCTTTCGTCCCGAGACTCTTAGATTCCAATTCCTTTATTATTGAGGCTTCGGAAAATCTTCTTGGTGGCGTTGTTTCTTTTTCCAACATGCTTATTCTTTTAAGATTAATCTTGTCGTTTTTCTTAAGATTAGGCATCTCTATTTCTTCCAATTTTAGATAAGGCTCATAGAATGAATGCCATCCTTTCTCTATAGTTCTTGAACCTTTTGATACAAAGGGCTCTTTTTTTATATCAGATTCTATTGTCACTGTTTCCCTCTTTGATTTATCAGAGAATGTTGCCAATGTTCTCTTTACAATTAAATCATAAATCTTTTTTTCCCTTTCTCCCAACTTTTTTGGGATTTCTCCCGTAGGATATACTGCCGGATGAGCAGAATCTGTCTTTTTTCCATTATTCGGCTTTAATACCTGCTTTAATAACAACTGTCTTGCAAAGTTTTCATATTGCTTCTGCTTTCCAATATCACTAATAATCTCCTTGTAATCCAGTGATTCTGGCAATTGATTAGAAGAAGTTCTGGGATAAGAAATATATGCGCTTGTATAAAGCTCCTGCGCAATAGACAATGTCTGCTTAGGGGTAATTCCAAAAACACGATAAGACTCCAATTGTAATGAGGTAAGATCAAATGGTGCTGGAGGCTCCTGACAAAATTCTTTTTTTGTTATGTCCTTTATTACTGCCTGCTTTTCATTTTTTATATTATTAAATATTTTATCAACTTCTTTTTTGTCAAAAAATCTTCCTTTTTTATGGTTTAAGGCAATTGAATTTACAGCTTCAATCTCCCAGAATGGCTCCGGCTTGAATTTTTGGATTTCCAGCTCCCTTTCTGCAAGTATTTTCAATGCTGGACCCTGAACTCTTCCAGAACTTAAAATTTTGAACATTCCTGCATTTTTTACTGCAAGGGTCAATGCTCTACTAAGATTTAATCCCCACAAGAAATCCAAGATATGCCTTGCCTCTCCTGAATTTATTAATGGAAAATCTAAATGCTGCTTTGGATTTTCAAAAGCTTTTTTCAGGTCTTTTGAAGTCATCGTTGAGAATTCCATCCTTTTTGCATCTTTTCTCTTCAATGCAAACCTTATAATGTTATATCCCAAAATCTCCCCTTCAAGATCCTTATCAGTTGCCATAAAAACTTCTGCCTTTGGATCTTTCAGCTTGTTTATTGCATCCAAATATTTTTTTGAGAACGCCGCGGATTTCTGGGTCAAATAAGACTCTTTCCAGGTGTAATCAAAAAAAGGATAAATCCATTTACCTTTTTCCTTTTCAGCTATATTGTACAAATGACCCACTGCACACAAGATTAAAATTTTTTTCTTGTTATGCTCTATCTCATAATAAGGAACTTTTTTGTAATCCTTCTTTTTCGGCGCTTTATCAGATAAAGCCTGTGCTATCTTCAACGATGCTGAAGGCTTTTCTGTCAGTATGATTATATCAACCATTTTTATTATTAAAAAAGAATAGTTTAAATTACTTTTGTATAAGAAAAGTTATGTTCTTGTCAAATATTTTTCCTGATTTTACTATTTTAAAATTATTTTTTAATAATAATTTTTTTAATTCAAAATAATTGTACAAGTAATAGTAACGATGATAAACCTTATTCTTTCTTCTCCATGGAATATATATTTCCTTTTTTCTAAATATGAATTTTGGATATCTGTTCCAAACTGAGATTACGCATTGCCCATCTTTCTTGAGAATATTATAAATTTCTTTCAATGCTTTTTTTCCATCTTCCTTATTTAAATGATGTAGTGATGCCATGCACAAGCAATAATCAAAATAATCATCTTTGAAAGGAATTTTTCTCATGTCTGCCATTTTCAGGCTAACCTTTAGATTATTTCTCTTGCAGAATTTTTCTGCCTGTTTTATCATCTCTTCAGAAAGATCCATTCCATAAAGCCTTAAATTCTTAAAGGGCAATAGGTTTCTGCAGTTTCCGCATCCTATGTCCAATAAATTTCCCTTCTCCCATTTTAAATCCTTCAAGTCTTCAGAAGGCTTCTGCCTGAAATTATTCCACGATTCAGCGATAGAATTCCAAACTTCTTCCTGGTTTATTTTTTCCATTCTTTAATATCTGGAAAAAAATTAAATTGATATTCTGGAATGCCTAAAGAAACGCCATATCTAGTTACTTTATCATATTGTTCTTTTTTAAATCTATCAACTTTGAATATTTTATTATAAAAAATTATATAATGAAACTTATTGTTTTTAGAATCAGCATACCAATTGTGGATAGAATTTAGGGATTTGCTTAAATCTATTGAAACTGTTTCAATTTTGTCTTCTGGAATTTCAACTGTATGTAAAGTCCATTGTTTTACCCAAGGAGTCTTATGTTTTTCAGTAATTTTCTCAACTTTTGTTTTTATTATCCTTATTCTTTTAAGAACTTCTTTTTTCTCAAGACTTTCTTCAATTATTACGCCAAAAAAATTATTCATATTTCAATTACTTTTCCCTTTCTCCCAACGTTTATTACGAGAGTATCGTCCAATTTCTCTTCTATTCCTTCTGCTTCATGCAAATGGGAGCACAACAACAAGTCCGGCTTGAATTTTTTCACTGCCATTTCAACGCCTTTTGATGCAACGTTCAAATTTTTATTTCCGATAAATAAGTGGGATAACTTCTCCATTTTTGTGCTTGTTGGTGGCGTGTGCGTGACCATTATTTTCTTGTTGAGATATTTTATCTTTTCAAAGCTTTTTTTCAATAATTCATATATTTCCATTTCAGACATCTGGTTTGGACCTATATTGACTGCACTACACCCAAAAATACCCACATCCTCATATCTTACTGAATAACCATGAATATTTTTTATCCCATAAAATTCAGCCAAGAAATCCGCAGTTGCAAAAGAGTCATGATTACCCGGAATAAGCAAGACTTTCTTATTCTTCTTTAAAAATGGGGAAATTATCCCTTTTGTTGGCTTGTCTGATTCGGTCAAATCACCGCATAATATAACCAAATCAACTTTCTCCTTCTCTGCTTTATCCGCCAGCTGATTAGCCAACCTGGAATCTCCATGAATGTCCCCTGCTGCGAGTATCTTTAACTTTCTTCTCATTTTATTTTATCAAAATCAAGATATTTTCTTAAAACTTTTGGAACAAGAATAGAACCATCTTTCTGTTGGTAATTTTCAATTATTGCAACCATGGCTCTCGAAGTTGCAACCATTGTATTATTTATCATGTGTGGAATTTTCTTCTCTCCATTTTCATAATATTTCACATTTATTCTTCTTGCCTGATAATCTGTTACATTTCCTGCGGATGTAACTTCTTTGTATGCGTTCTGCCTTGGGAACCACGCTTCAATATCATACTGCTTTGCCATTTTATTTCCCAGATCACCTGAACATATTTCAATAACCTTGTATGGAATTTCCAATGATTCAAAGAATTTCTCACTTATCTTCTGCATTTCATTTAGAATTTTGTAAGAATCTTCGGGAGCAGAAACACAGAACTGCTCTACTTTATTGAATTGGTGCATCCTAAACAGACCTTTCATATC
>Ga0209541_10010238_pt1 | contig 14997 bp, 13 predicted proteins | sample RifCSPlowO2_01_FD_184027 | JGI IMG/M metagenome (GOLD analysis project Ga0209541, IMG submission 184027) | Groundwater microbial communities from Rifle, Colorado - Rifle CSP2_plank lowO2_0.1 (SPAdes) (version 2) | ecosystem: Environmental > Aquatic > Deep subsurface > Groundwater | place... | reverse complement strand
AAAATAAACTTTATGATGAGATGCAAGAGGAGATATCGTTTGGTTTCGTTTTCTACCTCTCTGGCGGCCACGACGGCGTTATCGAGAAAGTCGGCAATCTTGCTGGTGAATACTTTCGGGCAGTAGTTTTTGCGAATAAAGCCGTCATGTTTTGTCTTTATGAAAAGTCTCGCCAAGTCCTCGCTCTCTAGCTTCACGCTGTTGTTGGCAATCAGGGCCCGACCGATGATCATAGATCGGAATGCGATGTCGTTTGCAATAACTTTGTATCCTTTTGCTTTGGCGTAGAGACTTACTGATCCGCCGCCGAGAAAGGCGTCGATAAAGACTCCTTCTGTTTTCTTGATCGGCTTAAAAATATATTTGACCAGCTTTCGCTTGCCGCCGAAGTAACTTGGTAGTGATTGAAATTTGCTAAACATAAATATTATTTGTTCCAGCTCTCCGACACCCCACATCCGCTGTGAATTTTTTTTATTTACACAAGACCCGTGAGTCCTGTGCAGTGTGAGGTCGATCACAGCTGGTGGATGTTCGACCCGAGGAGTATCAGAGAGCTGGAAACAATCGGATAACGAAAAGAGCTCGTGACCGTTCGCAATTAAGCGATTGGTCACGAGCTCTTAGTCTCGGAATCCCTTTCAGGAATGCCCCTTGAGGCATTAAGTTATTCGATTGTGTTTTTATTATAGCACTACGAATAAATTATTCGCAAGAGGGGTGCAAATATGCACACTGTGTATAACCTTAAAAGTTTCTATTTCTTGTATTCCAAAATATCTCCGGGTTGGCATTCCAACGCTTTGCAAATCGCCTCCAAGGTTGATAGTCGGACAGCTTTAGCTTTGCCATTTTTCAACACAGAAATATTAGCCATCGTGATGCCGACTCTCTCGGCAAGTTCGGTGACGCTCATTTTTCGCTTCGCCAACATAACGTCGATGTTAATGATGATTGCCATAGTGTTAAACGGTTAGGTCGTTCTCAGACTTGATATCTACAGCATTTTGCAAAGTCCTTTCAAACACCGCCGCCGCTGTGCCGATGATGATAGAGGCGAAGGTGGCTATGATACCAAGCATCACAGCACCTGCGGCGTCCTCACCGTTGCTACGTGCGGCTATCATGAGAAAGACATCTGCCGCCACTATCGCACCCGCCGTAATAAACGCGCAATATTTTATAGTTCGCAAAGCATTCACGACCACCTGCGAGAATGTTTTATTTTGTCGCACATAGCCCAACACCTTGATTGCCTGATACAGTGCCACGAAAAACGGAATAGACCCTATATACGCATACGCCAAGAATGGATCGTTGAAGTAAATCTCAAAGAACGTAGCGTTCACATTCCTGCCCTCAAGGTGGGGTTCCCAAAGCATAAAGGCAAGAACGCCAATGCCTAGAGCTATAATGACTACCTGAAGAAATATTGTTGAGCTTTTTTTCATAATGATTCTTATAAATTTTTATATTTCTATCTTAATTTATTGATTATCGTTTGTCAATATGTATTTATCGTTATCTGTGGATAATACCTTAAGGCATATTCCTCTCCACAGTGTATGGACTTGCATTTAATCATATAATCCCATATAATCACATACATAACGTATATGAGTAAAATTATGAATGACATCACTCAAAAGTTTGATCTCCGGATCAAAAACCCAGAGCCACACATCGTCGCCCTCTTGGCGGAGATTGATGGTATTCGAGGTGAATTTAAGTCGGGTCTGCGAATGACACCGCAGGCAATTACTAATCTCCGGAAGTCAACGCTTATTACTTCCGCCGGTTCCTCAACTCGTATCGAGGGTGCGAAGCTCAACGATGAAGAAGTTGAGAAAATCTTGCAGGGTCTCGCGGTCTCAAAGTTTTCTGATCGAGACTCACAAGAGGTGCAGGGTTATCTTGAAGTGCTTCAAAATGTGTTCGATAGTTTCCAGACGTTGCCTCTTCGAGAGAGCGTCATTACTTCGCTTCACAATCAGCTTCTTAAATACTCCCACAAGGATGACACGCATCGAGGCGGCTATAAAAAGAAAGAGAACACGGTCGGCGTACTTGGACCCGATGGTCAGGTCGCCAAGATCATGTTCGAGACCACACCGGCATTTCTCACTGCAAAAGAGATGCAGGAGCTTGTTGATTGGACTGTTGATGCTTTTGAAAAGAACCGCTTCCATCCTTTGCTCCTCATTGCAAATTTCGTAGTCGAGTTTTTGAAAATCCACCCATTTGAAGACGGCAATGGGCGTCTTTCGCGCGTTCTCACAAATCTTTTGCTACTCCGATCCGGCTATCAGTTCGTGCAGTACGTCTCGCACGAGCAAATTGTTGAACGTCGCAAGGATGAATACTACTTGGCACTTCGCAAATCTCAGGAAACATTCAAGACCGAACACGACACCATCGTGCCATGGCTTAATTTCTTTTTGTTGGTCGTAAAAGAACAAGCAACGAAGGCTCTCTCGTATCTGCAAGATGAAAAAGTCGAAGACACCCTTTCCCCCAAGCAATACGAGGTATGGAAGTATCTCTCATCGGTCGGTGAGGCCGCTCCGGGCGAGATTGCCAAAGCTACCGGCGTTGTCGGTGTTACGGTCAGTCAGGCATTGGAACGACTGATCGAACTCGGACTGGTCAAACGGGTCGGACGTGGTCGTGGAACCCGGTATGTGAAATTATAAACTAACCCCAAATTGGAAATTGCCTATGAAAAACGTTGAACACAAAAATGATGACGGCAAACGATATCTCAAGAAATATGAGATTGTCGAGACCGATGTAGAACTTCCGATTCAGGGTCAGGTTCGTGATCCTGAAGACCTGTATAAATTCCTCAAAGACTTGGAAGATGAAGCTGTTTCCAAAGTCATTGGAATCTACCTCGACGATAAAAACCTATTCCTCGGACATCAGGTCTTTCTTGGCTCCTCCCCCAAGAATCTCGACACTCAAATGCTTTGGCATTACTTTTCTCTATTTCTTGCCAAGAAGTTTATGGTCTTGATCAATCATCCCGGCTCCACTGATCCGACTCCGAATGAGGACGACAAGAAACTCATGCGAGCACTGCAAGCAGACTCGCAGGTTTTGTCGTTCAAGCCATTCTTTGAAGACTTTATTATCGTTGCGAAGAAGTCGTACTTCAGCATGGCAACGAATGACGGCACAGCATGTCGATGCGGTCATCAAGAGTATATCCCTCAATAAAAAATATATGCCACTCTCAGACAGCGAAAAACGAGACCTAAATAAATTCATTGAAGCCGACAAACCTTTGCCGGAAAAATATCGATTTCTACTTTTTGAAGGTAAGAAAGAAGTTGAGCTTGTTTGGAATGGAAAGACAGATGAAATCACCAATACTGTCTTGCCATTCCAAACGATCGAGCAAGTCGATGAGCCACGAAACGAAAAGGGTGCAAAACTTCAACACACTCTTTTTGACATCGATACCCGTGGTCGTCAGCTTAAGGGTTGGACAAATAAGCTTATTTGGGGAGATAACAAACTGATTCTTTCAAGTCTTAAGAACGGAGCACTTCGACGTGAGATTGACGAGCAAGGTGGTCTCAAACTGATTTATATCGATCCTCCTTTCGATGTTGGTGCGGATTTCTCAATGAATATCGAGATTGGTGACGAAGAATTCACAAAAAAACCAAACGTATTGGAAGAGTTGGCTTACCGTGACACATGGGGTAAAGGTGCGGACAGTTTTATCGCAATGCTCTATGAAAGACTTACGCTCATGCGTGATCTGCTTGCAGATTCGGGCAGTATCTATGTTCACTGTGATTGGAGAGTGAGTGCTTACGTGAGACTCATACTCGACGAAATATTTGGAAAAGATAACTTCCAAAACGAGATCATCTGGAGAAAGGGAAGCTTTTTCGGGCCTTCAAATAAATTAAAGCAGTTTCCTAAAAACCATGACTCGCTTTTCTATTATTCAAAAAGTTCAGATCGAATCTTTAACTTACCTCGTGAGGAATATCAGGAGTCCACGTTGAAACAGTACAAGTACGAAGACGAAAAAGGAAAATACAGACTTCAGGAACTTCGGGATTATTCTGGCGACAGCATTGTTGAATTCAGAAAACAGGGACGAATCGAGGACACAGACGGTGGACCTAAACTTAAGCAGTATCTCGATGATAAATCCGGAAAAGTGGTTGAGACCGTGTGGAGTGATATTAATCGTCTTTCGAATACGATCTATCCTACTGAAAAGCCAGAGGCGTTGATTGAGAGAATAATAAATGCCTCATCAAATGAGGGCGACCTTATCGCAGACTTTTTCTGCGGCTCAGGCACTACGTTGGCAGTTGGTGAAAAACTTGGTCGCAAATGGATTGGGTCTGATCTTGGAAAGTTTGCGATTCATACTGCCCGAAAGCGTATGATCGGTGTCCAACGTGAACTCAAGAAAACATCTAAAGATTTCCGTGCTTTTGAAATTCTAAACCTCGGAAAGTACGAACGTCAGCATTACATCGGCGTTAATCCAAACCTCCGAGAGGAAGAAAAACAGAAACAGCTCGCTAAAAAAGAGAAAGACTTTGTCGCACTGGTTCTTTCCGCTTATAAAGCAGAGGGATTCGACGGCTTCAAAACATTTCACGGCAAGAAGAACGCTCGTCTTGTTGCGATTGGCCCTATAAACCTCCCACTCTCTCGGTTATTTGTGGATCAGGTCATCAAAGAGGCCGTAGAGAAACAGATCACAAAAATCGATATACTCGCATTTGAATTCGAAATGGGATTATTCCCAAGCATTCAGGAAGAAGCAAAAGACAAAGGCATTGATCTCGCACTCAAATACATTCCTCGTGATGTGTTTGATAAGCGAGCGATCGAAAAGAATCAGGTGGTATTCCACGATGTCTCATACATCGAGGTGAAGCCGATCGTCAAGAAAGGATCGGTCGTTATAGAGCTTGCAGACTTTTCAGTGTTCTACAATCAGGATTCCATCAAGGAAGTCGAGGAAAATCTCAAGGCTGGTGGCAAGAAGCTTATCGTCGAAAATGGTCAGATCATCAAAGTTGCTAAAGATAAGGACGGTATTCTCGAACGCGAACTCTTAACTAAAAAGTGGACTGACTGGATTGACTACTGGGCTATTGACTTCAATTTTGAAAGTAAGAAAGAATTCGTCCGCCTAAAAAATGAGGAGTCTGACGAGATTGAAGAAGCCTGGACAGGTAGTTACGTGTTTGAGAACGAGTGGCAATCATTCCGAACTAAAAAGGATCGAGGACTTGAACTTGCAAGTGCTCCTCGAGAATTGGGGGGTGGTAAGAGAAAGATTGCTATCAAGGTCGTGGACATTTTTGGTAACGACACCATGAAGGTGATCGAAGTAAAAGTATAAATTTATGGCACTACATCAAAACTTTCCAAAATCTCCATACGACATTCTCGATCCGGCAATCCGGTGGTTTCCGGCAGATGAAAATTTGCGAGATAAAGGGTATGAAAAATTGCTCCCCCCTCTCGTTGCTGAACTCCGCAAAAAAGTCCGTGACTGGCGTGAGTCTAACTATGAGGGTGCAAGTGATACAAGTCGTGCGCTCTTGAAATGGTGGTTTTTTACTGACCACCCGATGCAAACACCTACCGGAGAGACATTTCTTTTTCAGTATTATTTTGCTCAACGTGAGGCAGTAGAAACAATCATCTGGCTTTATGAGGTTGCTCAGGCTCGGGATAAATATGACCTCATCAGATTCGATGTTTCCGGTGCGGTATCACCGAGCATGTTCGACGAGACTTGGACTCGGTACGTCATCAAGATGGCAACCGGCTCTGGTAAAACGAAAGTCTTGAGTCTTATTTTGGCATGGAGTTATTTTCACAAACTCTATGAGAAAGACTCCCATCTCGCTCGTAATTTCTTATTAATTACTCCTAACATTATCGTTCTTGATCGCATTCGTACTGACTTCGACGGTCTCAAGATTTTCTTTGAAGATCCCGTACTTCCGGATAATGGATATCAGGGTCAGGATTGGAGGAGTGATTTTCAAATGACTCTCCATATTCAGGATGAGATCGGGACCGTAAGAAAAACCGGTAATATCTTTCTGACAAACATTCATCGTGTTTATGAAGGTGCCTTGGAGGCGGCCAGCTTTGAAGACGCCGACACCGCAGGTTATTTTCTTGGAACAAAACCGGCTGGTGCTACAAATGAATCAAAGCTCGATGTCGGTGACATTGTTCGCAACATTGATGAACTTATTGTTCTGAACGACGAAGCACATCACATCCATGACCCACGTCTAGCATGGTTCAAAGCCATTGAGGACATCCATAATCGGCTCAAAATGAAAGGCGGCCAACTCTCCCTGCAGATTGATGTAACAGCTACCCCGAAGCACAACAATGGTTCTATTTTCGTTCAAACCGTTTCTGACTATCCGCTAGTAGAGGCAATTCACCAGAATGTAGTTAAGCATCCGGTGCTTCCGGACTCTGCCAGCCGAGCAAAACTGCAGGAGCACAAAACTTCAAACTACACCGAGAAGTACAAGGACTATATTCATCTTGGTTACTTGGAATGGAAAAAGGTATACGAGGAACACATGAAGCTGAACAAAAAATCAGTGCTCTTTATCATGACCGACGACACCAAAAACTGCGACGAGGTGGCAACATATCTTGAAAGCACCTACCCCGATCTCAAAGATGCTGTACTTGTCATTCATACCAAAGATAATGGAGAAATCTCGGAAAGTGTAACGGGTAAAAAAGAGGAGGAACTTAAGCAATTGCGCCATGATGCCAACTCTATCGACCGGCTTGATAGTCAGTACAAGGTCATAGTGTCCGTGTTGATGCTTAAGGAAGGCTGGGATGTTCGTAACGTCACCACGATCGTTGGTCTGCGCGCTTATAGCTCCAAGAGCAACATTCTCCCAGAGCAAACCCTCGGTCGTGGTTTGCGTCGCATGTATCGTGATCCAGACTTAGCAGAAATGGTCAGCGTTGTCGGTACGGACGCTTTCATGGACTTCGTGGAATCTATCAAGAGCGAGGGAGTTGAGCTCGAGCATCGCAAGATGGGAGAAGGAACGGGACCTAAAGCTCCACTCGTCGTTGAGATCGATCGGGAGAACATGAAAAAAGATATTGAGAAGATGGAGATCGAGATCCCTGTTCTCACTCCTCGTATTTATCGTGAATATAAAAATCTTTCAGAGATGGATGTTGCAAAATTTGGTCATAAGAAAGTTACCCTTAAGGAATTCACTGAGGAAGAGAAACGAGAGATTGTCTTTCGTGACATCACGAGTGGTGATATCACTCATAAGACAGAGCTTGATAGTAATTTCATCCCGAACTACCAGAGCGTCATCGGTTACTTCACGCAAGTAATCATGAAGGAGCTTCGGTTAGTATCTGGATACGACATTCTCTATGGACACGTAAAAGAGTTTATTCAGGATCATCTCTTTACCAAACCGATCGAGCTAGAGAATCTCAATTCGCTCCGTAATCTCTCCGAGATTGAAGCATCCCGTACAGTCATCGAGTCATTCAAAAAAGAGATCAATGCTCTTACGGTTTTGGATAAGGGCGAGGCCGAGATCAGAGACTACATCAAAATCAGCAAGAGCCGTCCATTCGTGGTAAAAGATCAGGGTTATATCGTTCCGAAGAAGAGTGTGTTCAATAAGATTATCGCTGACAGTCATTTTGAGTTGGAGTTCGCCAGCTTCCTTGAGGGTTGCGAGGACATCATCTCATATGCAAAAAACTACTTCGCCGTTCACTTTAAGATCGACTACCGCAATGCTGACGGAAGTATTTCCGACTACTATCCGGACTTCATCGTGAAGGTTTCGCCGAAGGAGTATTGGGTTATTGAAACAAAGGGTCGAGAGGACTTGGACGACATTGAGAAAATCAAGCGTCTTGGCCAGTGGTGTGTCGATGTGAACGAGAACCAGAAGGATATGAAATACGGCATGCTCTATATCAAACAGGAAGACTGGGAAGCCCAACAGCAAAAGCCACGCAACTTCGGTGAGGTTGTCCGTGGATGGAATAAATAAATCTATGAAAAATTATTTATACAAAACCAACTTAGGTCAGTACGTCTTGGGAGACTCCCAACAGCTAATTAAAAAGGGAGAGCTTGATCAATACAAGAATAAAGTTCAGTTGATCTTGTTCTCACCGCCCTTTCCTTTGAATGCAAAAAAGAAGTACGGCAACAAGCTCGGAGCGGAGTATAAAAAGTGGTTGTCTGATCTCGCTCCGCTCTTTGCTAAGCTTTTGAAGAAAGATGGCTCTATCGTGGTTGAAATGGGTAACGCATGGGAGCCAAAGCGGCCAGTGCAAGCACTTCTATCGCTCGAGTCTCTGATGGCTTTCGTGAGTAACCCGAAGGCGGACTTACGTTTGTGTCAGGAGTTTATTTGCTATAACCCCTCACGCCTACCGTCACCAGCTCAATGGGTCACTGTCAATCGAATCCGCACGATCGACAGCTATACGCATGTCTGGTGGATGGCTAAGTCGGACTTTCCCAAAGCGGATAATCGTCGGGTTCTTAGACCCTACAGCAAGAGTATGCTTCAGCTTCTCAAGCGTAAAAGTTATAACTCCGGCATGAGGCCATCACAACACAGCATCAGCGAGAAAGGTTTTCTTACGGATAACAAAGGGAGCATCATGCATAACGTCCTCGAGATGGAACAGATGGATGAAGAGAGGGACTTGCGACTCCCAACGAACATGTTTAGTTTTGCCAATACAAATTCTAATGATTTTTTCTCAACACAATGCCGTGAAAAGAATATACCGATACATCCAGCACGAATGCCGACGTCACTTGCAAACTTTTTTATACAATTCTTGACTGAACCCGGCGACATAGTCTTTGACCCCTTTGCCGGGACAAACACCACCGGCTACTGTGCAGAAAAATTAAAAAGAAAATGGCTGGCGGTAGAGATCGACAAGGATTACGGGAAACAGTCGATTATCAGATTCAAAGAGCCGAAACTTACCAAGAAATTAACTATTAAAAAAATATGAGCACAAAATCAGTCATCAAAAATCTAGCTTCCGTCGACATCCTCACTGCGGCAAAAGAGGAAGGTGCTCTTATTGGGCGACCTTTCTACTTGGATTACGAAAAGGCCTGTGTCCTCGTTCCGGACGCTTGGAAAATGAAAGTCGGCGGAATACCACAGGGAACATTCTTAATGGCCTTTTATGAAAATGAAGATGGCGTTTCCGAAGCCCTGCTCTTGCGAGCACTTGGACCTAAGGGTTTGCCTACGGATAACGATGTGACGAGCTCGATGATCGAGTATTACAAGGACAACCTCCAGACAGCTGGCAAAGGCAACAAGCTCGATGATTTCACACGCTACCACTTCAGCTTCTCTGGATTGGAGTGTCGTATCCTCGGGACTTTCTACAAGGATAAGGATGGAAGCATAATTTTCGGAGCAGACCTCGAAAACTTCTACAGTGCCCACAACTACACAGTCTATAAACCGTCAGGAAAAGTCCTCGAGCAAATCGTGAACTACAAGGATTTGAACGAAGTCGCTGGTGGAGTAAGTGACGTAAAGATCGGCACGGTCAGATACAGCTCAAGCTTGCGCTTTCAGGATAGTGCCGAAAAAGTACCTGTCTACATCAGCCCTAAGGATTTCATCGGCAAGAGAACGGCTCTATTCGGTATGACCCGTACCGGAAAATCAAATACCGTAAAGAAGATCATTGAAGCGACCGTCGAGATCAGCCAGAAAGCTAAAAAAGAAACTGGTGCTAAGGATGCAAGCCTCGATCCATTCACTAAAACGGGTCTGACAAAAGATCAGGTCGGTCAAATCATCTTTGACATCAACGGCGAGTACGCGAATCCAAACTTGCAGGACGAAGGCACGGCGATCTTTGATATGTTCAAGGACGATGTGATCAGATACAGCGTAATGCCAAAGGAGGGATTCAAGGTTATGAAAGTCAATTTTTACAATGACCTCTATTCCGGATTCGCTCTCGCAACATCTTCCTTGAACGAAGAGACTGGCGACTATGTGGCAAGTTTCCGAGCAATCGACTTTGCCGAGCCAACGGATAAGTCCGATGCAAGTGCTACGACTCGCTTTGAACGCAAAAAGGCGGCATATTTCTGTTGTCTACATAAGGCAGGTTTCAAAGCTCCGACTGGTTTCAAGATTAAATTCAGTGGCAATAAAGACTTGAACAAAATGGTAAAAGAAGACGGGACTCTCGATCCATCTGCCGGAGTAACTCTTGAAGAGGCGTCCAACTGGTTCACTACCATTTGGGACAAATACAATGATCCCTATTTCACCAAGTACAAGAACGAAAAAGGGCATGAGTGGGCTGACGAAGATCTAAAGGCGTTACTTGTTTTTCTCACAAGAAAGAAGACCCCGGGCGGAGCGGCAAATGTAAGCGGCTATATTAAGTTGCGTGACATCACGAACCTCCACACCGAGACAGTTGATAAGCCGTTCGACACCGACATCATTGAAACATTGCGTGCCGGAAAGATCGTCATCGTAGACCTCTCGCAAGGAGATCCAAAAGTACAGGAGCTATTCTCAGATAGAATCTGTGTGAAGATTTTTGAGGATGCGATGAGAAATTTCACGGCCTTGAAAGCTAATAACTTTATCCAGTTCTACTTTGAGGAGGCGCACAACCTCTTTCCTAAAGCCGACAGCAAAGACCTGAAGCAAATCTATAACCGTCTGGCAAAGGAGGGTGCGAAGTTGAACTTGGGATTGATCTATGCAACTCAGGAAGTAAGTTCTATTAGTTCTAACATCCTAAAAAACACACAGAACTGGTTTATCGCTCATCTCAATAATGAGGATGAGCTAAAGGAATTGAGGAAGTACTACGACTTCACCGACTTTACGACAGGCTTGACCCGATTCAGTCCGGCCAAAGACAAGGGATTTGTGAGAATGAAAACATACTCGAATCCTTTTGTCGTGCCTGTTCAGATCGACAGATTCAGTGCAAAAAAATAACGTATGTCCTACACAAGCAAAAACGGTCGAAGACCGAATGAATACGCCAGCAAAACTTCCCACGGATACATTATTCGAGATCCGGAGGTTTCTGAATTTCTGGATAAATGCAATCTGCCAAAAATGGCGGACGATGTTGACGTGCCAGCAAACCTCCAGTTCAGCTTGGATGCATTGGAAAACAACCCTATAAAGCACATTGTCGCTGTTGACGGTGGTCGATCTGAAGTGTTCGTAAGGAAAGACTTCCCGTCCTCTACGCTCACATTCTTTCAGTTTGGTGCATTGTTTTTCAAGACCGAAGACCTTGAGGCTATATCAAAAAAGGCATTCATTGATCCGGCGGATATGGCTAAACTCAACACGATTGAAAGGTACAAACTGGCCTTACCCACAAAGAATATCCTCTTAAAAGAAGCGACGTCTTTCAAAGAATCGTTCCGCAAATCGCTGTTTGATTTCTTTATGAAAGGATCGAGCGGTGAGACATTTGCAGAGACATTACGTTGGCTCATCTTTCAAGAGTTTGATGCTCCAATCGATGAATACAAACTTTCTACCTGTCCGGGTTGCGGTGGCGGAGATGTTTCTCTCGGATCAAAAACAAAAAAGGGCGACTTTACTTTCCAGTGTCCTCACTGCAAAGAGGAAATATACATCACGGATGTTTTCAGGTTGCATGAGGCTATTGATGACGAGCTTGGTGCTGGTGGTGTTTTAGGCTACGTCACCGTACTGATCGAGCAGATTATTATCGTTTACCTGATCAAGGCGATTTTAGAAACGAAACCCTCGATCCTCGGCGAAACTCTTTTTATAAAAGACGGACCTCTTGCATTCTTTGGCCAGACAGCCAACATGCAGAAGCCCTTGCGTCATTTGACCAACTTTCTTTCAGAAAAGCATAATCTCTTTTTGGCTGGCTTAGAGAAAAGCGGCCCCTTCGTGGAGCATGCAGATGAGATTGGAAAAAAACTGAAGCCAGGAACTATTCTACTTTTGGATAACGCTTACATTTATAAATATATTTTGCCCGGTAAGGTCGACAACACTGCACCATACGCTCGAAGTTCCTATTACAGTGGCAAGATGATTTTCAAATCAATGGATGAGAAAATCTACGTCGTAACAATACCGACCAAAAATGCCGATGTTGTTTTGGCTCCCAAGAAAAGCGATTTTCACAATCTGGATGTGATCTTGAACAACATACAAAAGTTGCGCTGTGATATGTACGATAATTCGCTTTTCCCAGTCGCACTTGCCAATAAGCTCGTGTCTCTTGCCAATCATCCAAGCTCGGCGATTCTTGAAAAGTTTGCAAAAAATACGATTGTATCTAAAACAACAACGTATCGCTTTTAATTATGTCTGAATACTACACGGCACAACGAGTAAAAGGTTTATACGATCCGGCATCGTCGGACCCGTTCAAGCTATCACGATCAAAGATTGATCTTTCTTTGGAGTGTCCTCGATGTTTCTACTACGATCGCAAGCTCGGTGTCGGTCGTCCTCCCGGATTTCCGTTCGCTCTAAACTCGGCGGTAGACCATCTCTTAAAAGCCGAGTTCGATATTCACCGTGCTAACGGTACGAAGCATCCTCTTATAGAAAAATACGGAGTCGATGCACGACCGATTCCACACGAGCAATTGGAAAAATGGCGACACAATTTCACCGGCATTCAGCATCTGCATTCAGCGACAAACTTTTTGGTTTTCGGAGCAATTGACGATCTTTGGCAGACTCCGGATGGCGAATATATCGTTGTCGACTACAAGGCAACTTCAAAAGCCGAAGACATCACCGAGCTTAATAAAGAATGGCAGAAAGGCTACAAACGACAGATGGAGGTGTACCAGTGGTTGCTTCGTAAAAACGGATTGAAAGTTTCCAGCACCGGCTACTTCGTCTACTGCAACGGCAAGTCAGATCGTAAGGCCTTTGATGCAAAGCTTGATTTCGATATCACACTGATCCCGTACACCGGTGATGATTCGTGGGTGGAACAGGCACTCCTGGATGCTCATAAGTGTCTCAATGCTGATGTGCCACCGGCAAGCAAGCCGGAGTGCGATTACTGTGCTTATTACGAGACCAGAAAATTAAAAGGTAACATATAAAATATTATGGATGATAAAGACCCAGAGGAAATAATAGAGATTGCAGAGATTGCTCAAAATCAGGGAGTCGATATGGACAGTGCTGAAAAAATTAAAGAGGTTATGGACGAAGAGGGTTTAGACGAAGATGAAGCGGCAGAAATTGCCGAAGAGTTATAAAACACCATGAATACAAAAATACTTAATTTTTATCGAAATCACCAACGTGCTTTTTATACTCTCGGCATTTTAGTTCTTTTCTTTGTACTCAGTATTGCGAGCCAAGCGATATATGACGGACTCAAGGGCGAGACGGAAACCTTTTCGGATTCTGGCGATTCATATTGCAATGTTGTTGGTATAAATTTGCACGGGATGTTGGCGACCTACATACCAACGCAAGGCAGTGCTGATGATCCGGAAGAATATCAGGCACAGTATGGCGATGCTGTAGGAAGTGAAGATATTGTCTCCACGATTCGAGGTGCTGATCAGGACGACACGATCAAGGCCATTATGATGGAAGTTGATTCGAGTGGTGGGTATCCTGTAGCTGGCGAGGAAATAGCTGACGCTCTCAAACAAAGCACAAAGCCAACGGTGGTTGTTATCAGACAAAGCGGTCTGTCTGCGGCTTACTGGGCATCAACCGGAGCTACACAAATCTTTGCTTCAAGAAATTCTGATGTTGGAAGTATTGGTGTTACGTCATCCTATCTCGATAACGTAGGAAAAAATCAGAAAGACGGAAACGCTTACGTGCAGTTAAGTTCAGGAAAATATAAAGACGCTGGCGATCCTGACCGTCCTCTCACTGAAGAAGAGAGGCAATTGTTTTTGAGAGATATTAAAATCACTCATGAGAATTTTATAGAGGCTGTTGCGACCAATCGAAATATTCCAGTTGAGCAGATAAAAGCGATTGCAGACGGATCGTCTGTTCTTGGAGACAAAGCGAAATCACTAAACTTGATCGACCAGATTGGTGGATGGCCTGAAGCAGAAAATTACATAGAACAGCAGATCGGTGAGAAACCGGAGATTTGCTGGTATTAGGCACAAAGCTCTAACCCCTCGGGCAAAGCTCGCCACAGGGGCAAATAAATGGCAAAAAGGGGCTATTTTAAGGCCTCTTTTGCGTTTCTCAAGGTGCTTATAAAGCGGTTAAGCCAGAATATCGATAAACCCTTGAAGTATTGGTAGGTTCAGGATGAGGATCACTGCGACAACACCGGGACCTTTTTTCTTTAACTCTTGGACAGCAGGAAGAATGATGATCTCAATCTTTTGCTTGATGATCACTTTCAGTGTCTTACTGCAATGTGGACACCGCATAGAGAATCTGCCCTCGGAGTTGAAAACGGCATCCTTGAAGATGATGTTGGTGCAGTGAGGACAGTTACCTAGATTTGTTGGTTCCTCTGCTTCCATAGTTTTATTCCGTAGGTTCCCTGATGCCAGCCCGATAAGCTATTGGTTCTTTACCGGCAACGGAGAACCTCTGCTTGGAAAGAGCGAAGTATATTCACCGTTTCCTTATCGGGCTCGACCGCAGAAATCCTCGATCATGGTTAGTTTATAAATAATTAAAGGTTCGGGTTCGACTACGCCCGAAGGATTAATTGCTTTTTAGGGTTCCTCCGTTGCCGCTCGTAAATGCTTTCTGCCGCCATTCATCGACATCTTGTCGACTAGCCCTTTTTTCATTTCCTCCAAGTTATCCACAGTTTTTTGATCACGAGCGTAATTCTTTTTATTTAAATCTTTTTCTTTATTCTTGTTAGTAGTTCCGGCTGACTGATCTGACCGGTCTGTATGACCGATGTGCTGGTCTGACTGACCGATCTGTT
>Ga0209541_10010237_pt1 | contig 14997 bp, 24 predicted proteins | sample RifCSPlowO2_01_FD_184027 | JGI IMG/M metagenome (GOLD analysis project Ga0209541, IMG submission 184027) | Groundwater microbial communities from Rifle, Colorado - Rifle CSP2_plank lowO2_0.1 (SPAdes) (version 2) | ecosystem: Environmental > Aquatic > Deep subsurface > Groundwater | place... | reverse complement strand
GACGCCGAGAGCATGCTCGGGAAAATCCTCGCGGTCGGGGAAACGTCCGTCACCCGCGCGGACGTCGAGGAGATCCTCGGCATCCCGAAGCGCGAAGCGCTCCGCGCGCTCTTCGGGCACCTCGGCGCGAAGCGCCTCCGGGAAGCCCTCGAACTCCTAAATGCGCTTTACTTCGGCGGTTACGAGATGGAGTATTTGGCGAAAATGCTCGTCGGATTTTTTCGTGACGCGCTCATGGCGAAGACCGCGCCCGGCGCGGCTGCGGCGGGCGCGGATGCGGCAGGCAAGGGGTCGCTCCTGCCCGAGAGCGGGAAGGCGCTCGCGGACGAGCTCGGTGTTTGGTCCGCGTCAGAGCTCGCCCGCGCCATCGTGCTCCTCGTCGAGGCAATTGAGGCAAGCCGCCGGAGTCCCATTCCGCAGTTGCCGCTCGAGATCGCCTTCATAACCATTTGCAGCAATGAAGTCGCGAAAACTTCTTAGGAAAGTCGCTATCTTCGACATCGACGGCACCATCTTCCGCTCGTCCCTGCTCGTTGAAATGGTTGAGGCGCTCATCGCCGCGGGTTTCTTCCCGAAAACCGCCCGAGCCGAATATGCGGACGCCTGGAAAAAATGGCAAGGACGCCAGGGCTCGGCCAAGAGCGGGTTTTCCTATTACGAGTTCCTCGGGGGCGTGGTTCAGGCCTACATCAAGCACATCAAGGGCGTGCGGCGGGCCGATGTCTGGCGCGTGGCCGACCGCGTGGTCGCGTTCCACAAGGTGCGGGTCTACCGTTTCACGCGCGATCTCGTGAGAAGGCTCAACCGCACCCACTTCCTCCTCGCCGTTTCGCATTCGCCGTACGAGGCCGTAGCGCCCTTTGCGCGTTCGCTCGGATTCGACAAGGTCTACGCCATGGTCTACGAGGTGGATCAAAACGTCCGCTTCACCGGCGGGGTTCTCTACGAAGATCTCATCATGGACAAGGGCGCCATCCTCCGGCGCGCGGTCGAAAAGGAGCGCCTTTCGCTCGAGGGTTCGGTCGGGGTGGGGGATACGGAGTCCGACATCGGGTTCCTTCAGTTCGTCGAGCGGCCCATTGCCTTCAATCCCTCGATGAAGCTCTACCGTCACGCGCGCAAGCACGGCTGGGAGGTTGTGGTGGAGCGGAAAGACGTCATCTATCACGTTTGAAATCGTCCCGACGCGCGTCGGGATTCGGGGATCGCGCTGGGAGCCCCGGCGTCCGTGTGCGCGTCTGCAGTAAGCCGCCGTCAGCAGCATCTATCGCTATTCTAATGTTCTCAAGAACTTGAGAATGACGAGTCCCCGGGGAGTGGGGGTGAGGCGCAAGGCGGCGCCCTGGTAGCGCTTGGCAACGAGTCCGGCGAGGGCAAGGCGGCGGATATGCTCGGAGGCGGTCTTGAAGTTTATCCGGAGGGCCTCTGCGACTCCGAGAACCGAAAGATCGGAATGCCTCGCAAGGAGATTGAGGATTTCGATGCGCCGGTGATTCGAAATACCCCGGGTGATGTGCTCCAATTCGTGGAACTGCTTCATATGCGTAGGTGCCCGTCCATACCTCGTGTTTACGGGTGATACCCTTTGATATTCTTTATTCTAATGTTCTTAAGAACATTAGAATAAAGAATTGTGGATAAGTTAGGATTTCTGGATTTGTTTCGGATTTGGTGCTCGCGTGTCCGGTTATTACAAAATCCGCCCGGGCCGGAGCCACGGGCGGATTTTGGGTTAGGCGTCCTTCATGGCGGCCTTTGCCTTCGCCATCATCTCGGGGGTGAAGTCGGCGTCGGTCATGCCATGTATCTGCTTCCCGTGCTCGCCGACCTGCTGCATGACCTCGTCCTCGGTCATGCCGGTAGCGACGAAGTCGCAGTCCGTGCCAATATCGCGACAGGAGATTGATTTCATAAGATGTGGATTTTCGAGTCAAACGACTAAAGAATAGCCGTCCGCCTTGGGCGGACGCTCGACCGCTGTACTACATATGATACCACAAAAAGGGCCGGTCAACAGCTCGGCGGTTGAAAAATCAACGATTTTTCATTACGATAATAAGGCGTCCGCGGCCACCCGCGAGCGCAAGAATCGCATTTTGGGGGATCGTCTAACGGTAGGACACTGCCCTTTGGAGGCAGGTATCGGGGTTCGAATCCCTGTCCCCCAGCGGTCCTATGACCCTAGGACGGGTCATACGTTTCTGCGTCATGAAGTCAAACGACTTTGTGCCCGCAGGTTTGGAGAGGAATCAAATAACGATTCGAAAAAAAATATGAGTGAGGAGAATTCTTCCTGAAGGCATCAGTTTATCGCATCTCTCGGCTGTGGTTGATTCGTTTTCAGAAGATATAAAAAAGCTACTTCAACATCATATTCGCATAGGAACTGATTCATTCAATCTTTGTGTGGTTGAGGGAAAGCCTAGAATTTATTTCAACGATCTCGGTAATGCACGATTTGCTACCGATGATTCAGGAATCAACCTGGAAGAAACGGCAGAATATTACGCGAGAGCAGTGGTAGGCGTTCTCACAAACGGACTTACCGAAGCAGAGTATACTGAGTATAAAGATTATCTAGAGGATCATGCGGAAGAACTTGCACAACGATTGAAGGTAAATTCTCTCGCTTAATCGACCCCTATCGAGACCCCCGCCTTCGCTAAAGCTACGGACGGGCAGGCCTCACTAAGGAGAGGGAAGAGACCTCCAAAAGCGCTGTAACGGTCTCACCTTGGAAGGTTCTACACCGAGGGTGCCAGAGAAACTGTGAGCCCGACCGAGAGGGGTCAGAGGCGTTAGAAATATCTAAACGTCTAGAAACTATGAAAATGGATGGAGCGCCAGAAATAGGACAGCCCCGGTCTTCTGAAACCGAGCAGCTTATTGAAAAAAGAGGGATGAGTTTGAGTAAAGAGAAACTCGATTGGTATAGCAGCACTTTTGAGGTTAACGGAAGACAGGTCGAGAATCTTGGCGTATATCATGACCCAACCGCACTAAAGGAATATAGAAAAGAGATTGAAGAGGCGATTAAAAGAGCATCGGTGGTAGTTTTGGAAGATGCTCCAACTGCCTCAGGCGAATACTCTGACGAATACGTCGATCAGATGCTCAAAGAAGCGGAGTCGAAAGGCATTCAATTATCAAAAGATAAAGTGATCTTGGAATTAGATAATCAGACGGGAAAACATTTTTTTAGAGTTATAGAGGATATAGCGGCACGGGAAGGGAAGCCCGTGGCGGTAGTTGATCCTAACTCCAGTGATCGAACTAATGAGCATGGCAAGCAAGAACGACAAAGAGTCCGAAGCACGAACAATGCAATAGAACTTACAAAACTGGGAGCTTTCCTTGCGGCAGTAGCTGGTATTGTTGGTCCAGAAGTAATCGGTAGAAAGAAAGAAACTGCCCAGTGGATCATTCGGCACAAACAATGGGCCGTCGCACGTTCCTCAAACGTATGATCCAGGGCGCAAGCGCTCTTGGATTAGCTCCCACGATTATCAATTTTCTAAATTCGGGAGATAGAGCAACCGGAATAGTAAGAAAGGCTGCTTACGATTACTACGATTTTAGGGATGTTATTTCTGCAAAAGGAATAAAAATGCTTTCAGAAAAGAATTTTGGCGATGGGGCGATCTTACTGATCTATGCAAGTCCGCACTCGCGAGCAATTGAATTCTATAATTCACACCCGCAACTTACCGACGCGAAATATCAAGCATATCAGCCTCTTCGTGATGCACAACAACCCAAACTGCGTACTTACCAATTCGAAGATAATAAGTGGCAACTTATCGAGCGAGAAGATATTAAGTAACCGATTTACGCCGCCATCCTTGAGCTTCTTGAATTTTTCATCTGCTACGATTCCCGATCCGCAGAGCCCGCAGGCAATCATCCTCGTGAAGGCGAACTCCTTGGTGCCAAACGAAGATCTTGATATAGGCAACGCCCGTCTCCTAGCCGGTGCATCCGGGCGTCGGCAATTCGTTACTCGAACCTTAGAACTCGATTTTCCCGGGGAAGAGGATCGCGAGCTGCGTCAGGATTCCTCCCCAGTTCCGAACCGTTTTCGTCCACTAGAAGATAGGCCGTAGTCACCTCAGTCTGCGGTGGCGCCTTTCTTTATCCACAAGGGCTTGACAGCGTATTTTATCCAGAGTAGTATTGAAGTAATTATGCAATTACTTGAACTTATATGCTGACCAAAGAGCAAATAAACGCAATAAAAAAGGACTTTTCGAGGGAGGACGAACGGATGCCGGTCATCTTGGGCACGCTGGGTGATCCGGGTCGATTTCGGATTTTTAAGATCCTGATGGAGCACCGCGATATCTGCGTAACCGATGTCGCATCGATCCTCGGGGTAACTGTTTCCGCGGCCTCGCAGCAGCTCCGGGTGCTCGAGAGGGTCGGGCTGGTACGGAAGGATCGGATGGGACAGATGATCTGCTACGAAGTGAGGGATGACGATCCTATAGTGAAATCCTTATGCAAATTATTTTCCTAGCGGTCGAATTCATAACTGTAAACTAACTAGCAACATGCCAAAAGTAACCATCTATACAACCCCGACCTGCGTCTTCTGCAAGATGACGAAGGCATTCTTCAAGGAGCATGATGTAGTCTACGAGGAGAAAGACGCATCAACCGATGCGGCGGCCCGCGACGAGATGATCGCGAAATCAAATCAGATGGGCGTGCCGGTCATTGATATTAACGGCGAATTCACGGTCGGCTTCGATAAGGAACGACTCTCTCAATTGCTGCACATATCGTAATCGAAAAAACCCGCATGCAAACTTCGGCGCTGAAGATACAAATTATCATCGGGAGTACCCGCGAAGGACGGGCCGGCGAAAAAGTTGGCCAATGGGTGAAGAAATTGGCGGAAACCCGTCGGGATTTTACGAGCGAGTACATTGACTTAAAGGATTGGGCGCTGCCGTTCCTCACGGACCCAATGCCGCCTTCCATGGGCAAGTATGCGTCCGAGTTTACGCGGCGATGGAGCAAAAAGATTTCGGGGGCCGATGGCTACATCTTCGTAACCCCCGAATACAACCACGGCTATTCGGCAGTTCTAAAAAACGCACTCGATCACGTCTATCAGGAATGGAACAACAAGCCGGCGGCCTTTGTTTCCTACGGCGGGGGCGCCGGAGGCGCGCGTGCGGTGGAACAACTCCGCCAAGTCGCAGTCGAGCTTCAAATGGCGCCGATTCGCGAGCAGGTGGCTATCCCCATCATTTGGGAGGCGTTCGACGAGGGCGGGATGCTGAAGGACGCCGCGGGGCACAAGAAAAAAGCAGAAAACATGTTCAATCAGTTGGTCTGGTGGGCAAGGGCTTTAAAAGCGGCGCGAGAAAATGACAGGAATGTGTAATTCATTTTATGGCCATGAACAATAGAACGTTAATCTGGGGAGCCATCCTTGGTGTTGTCGGTCTGTTGCTATTCGCCCGATTTTACGGCGGCGGCATAGCATCTACCGGCGTCAATTCGTCCGTTCACGGCGGCGCATCACTCGGCGGCGCTCTCACCAAAAATACCGCTCCGGATTTTACACTCGAGAGGCTTGACGGGGGAACCATATCGCTCGTTGATTTCAGGGGCAAGAAGCCCGTGGTGGTTGATTTTTGGGCCTCGTGGTGCCCGAATTGCCGCCGCGATATGCCGAATCTCAACCGCTTTTATGAGAAATACAAGGATAAAGTCGAGGTCATCGGGGTGAACTTACAGGAGAATGAGTCAACCGTGCGGGATTTCATTGCATCGCGCGGCATTTCCTTTCCCATTGCCCTTGACCCTCGCGGACAAGCTTCACGGGCCTACGGCATTCAATACACAAATACCCACGTTCTCATTGACCGGGCCGGAAACCTCGTGCGCATTATCCCCGGCGACATTGGAGAAGGCGATATCGTATCGCTTATTGAGCAGGAAAAAACTTCGAATGACCAGTCATTTCTTCCTGATGAGAAGCCGTGCAAAATTGCCTCTGCGGAAGGCGCTCAAGAAGGCGAGCAGACCGGGGTTTGCAAAAATGAAAACTTATGAAAAATTTCTTCAAAAACTTGGTGACAAAGTTAGCTCCCATACTGGGTGCTGGAGCCATTGGAGTTTGTCCTCTTTGTTGGATTGGATCCGCATCTCTCCTAACGTATGTGGGGCTAGGCGCACTCATTCCTGTTTGGCGCTGGATTGGGTTCGGGTTGATAGCTCTCGGTGGAATTGGATTTGCGCTTGACCATCGCTCTCATAGAAATCCTTATCCCCTCGTACTCCTTATTCTTGGGGCAATACTGCTTTACGTTGGCCGTTACGTATTCGCAAGTACGTGGGGTGCATGGCAAATTTGGGGACCGGGCGCGGCGCTGATCATTGTCGCTGTTGCGTATAACAAGTGGCTTTTTAGAAAACCCAGGCCCGAACAGGCGCATAGTTTGTCGTAGCGTTATGAGCTTCTCGAAGCCATTCATAATCATCGGGATAGTGATTGTTGTCGTTTTGGGATATTTTATCTTATCGCGCACGGTCTTCCGAAATGGTTTTCCTTTACCTCGGGGCGGGGAAACTACGAAAGAAATAATTACCGTTGACAATGGCAACCAATTTTTTTCTACGAAGGAAATTATGGTAACCGACGGCACAAAACATAGCGTTCCGCTTGATGAGATTATCGGCGGCGGGCCGCCAAAAGACGGCATTCCGTCCATTGATAATCCGAAATTTATTCCAGTTGTGGAGGCGAATAAGTTTCTAACTGACAGCGAGCCCGGCGTGGCTTTAGATATCAGTGGCACGGCGCGATTTTATCCGTTCCAAATTTTCGTATGGCACGAAATTGTCAATGATGCGATCAATGGTCAGCGCGTGCTTGTAACCTATTGCCCGCTTTGCCTTTCCGGAATCGTGTTTGATCCCATGGTAAATGGCGAACGCGTGGAATTCGGCACATCAGGCAAACTATGGAATTCCAATCTCGTCATGTATGACCGCAAAACCGATTCGCTGTGGTCGCAAATCTTAGGCGAAGCGATTGTTGGTGAGATGACCGGGACTCAGCTTAACGTTCTTCCTTCAGATATGATCAGATTCGGTGAGTTCAAGAAACAGCATCCTCAAGGGGCTGTACTTTCGCGTGATACCGGGGCAACGCGCTTCTACGGCCAAGACCCGTATGGTGATTACTACACGACCCCAGGCACCTATTTCCCGGTCGGCAAAAAAGATGACCGTTTAGGCGACAAAGATTTTGTGCTCGGCGTTGTTGTAAACGGAAAGGCCAAGGCATACTGGCCGGAAGCGATAAAGAAAGCCGGCGAAATCGAGGATCGTTTTCAGGACAAGACCGTTGTCGCGCGGTATGAAAAAGAGATTGACGCGGTGCGGCTCTTTGAGAAAAAAGCCGACGGTGCGGTCGAACGTTTGAATCCGTTTGGCGCCTTCTGGTTTTCATGGGCCGCTGCGCATCCCGATACGGAACTATTAAAATAGCTTTTGCATATGAAAATTACCATACTCCATAACAAAACCTGCAATATCTGGCGAACCACCAAAGGGATTATTGAAACTATCCTGAAAGAGAATGGGCTTTCAGCCGAGATCGAAGAAATCACAATAGCGAATGATACGGAAGCAGGGGAACGCCATTTTGCCGGCTCGCCTCAAGTACTCGTAGACGGAAAGGATATTGATCCAATGGCCGGAAAGATTACTAACTACCACGAGTCGGGCTGCAGATTCTATATATGGAAAGACAAACTGCACGAAGGGCCTCCACGGGAAATGCTGGAAGAAGTAATTCTCAAGCAAACATAAGGCCATGAAAGATACATTCGGCCCTGAGTATATCGTGAAGGTATATGACCCCAAGATCGGCATGGCGGGATTTTTGGTGATCGATAATACCGTGCTTGGCCCCGGCAAGGGCGGCATTCGGATGACGCCAAACGTATCCGAAGATGAGGTGTTCCGCTTGGCTCGGACAATGACCTGGAAAAACGCTTTGGCCGGTATTCCATTTGGCGGAGCCAAGGCCGGCATCATCTGGAAGGGCGGCGACGCGAAACTTAAAAAGGCCTTCGTGGAAAGCTTTGCTCGAGCAATTCGTCCTTTCACGCCCAAAAAATATATTGCCGGTCCGGATGTTAATACCGGCGAGCAAGAGATGCAATGGTTCACGGAGGCAACCGGGAATTGGCGCTCAGCAACCGGCAAGCCCGCAAACTTTTGCATGAAAATTTTCGGCAAGCCCGGCGAGAAGTGCGGCATTCCTCACGAATTCGGCAGCACCGGCTTTGGCGTGGCGCAGGCAGCGTCAATCGCGGCTGGGGCGATCGGCCTCAACATCAGGAAGTCGAAAGTCGCCATTCACGGTTTTGGCAATGTCGGTACCTTCACCTACAAGTATTTGCGAGATCTGGGAGCTATGGTGGTGGCTATTGCCGACAGTAGCGGCGCAATTTTTTCTGAACGTGGTCTTGACCACGCGGAAATTCAGAGCGTGATACGGGATAAGAAATTGCTCAAAGACTGCTCCGGTTGCAAAAAAATACCGTCCGATGAATTTTGGAAAATACCGGTAGACATCCTTATCCCGGCCTCGGTTACCGATGTCATCAATGACCGGAATAAGCGTGATATCAGGGTGAAAATCATCGTTGAAGCCGCTAACATTCCGATGAAGGAGAAGGTCGAGCGAGAACTATTCAGTCGCGGTATACTTATTATTCCCGATTTCGTCGCCAATGCCGGAGGCGTCATTTCTTCGTACGCCGAATACCGCGGCTATAACCCGAAGAAGATGTTTGATTTGGTTGAACGAAAAATTCAAAGCAGTACTCGGTTAGTCTTGGAGCGAAGCATGAAATTAAGAAAAAATCCCCGCGAAGTCGCTTTGGCAATCGCTAAAGAAAAGGTCGGAACGAGAATGGGCGCACGTAACAGTTGAACATGGAAATTGTATACGATCTTATCATCATCGGTTCAGGCGCGGCGGGCCTTGGAGCTGCCATTTACAGCGGACGGTACCGCATGAAGGTTCTTGTCATTGGCAAGGAGTTTGGTGGAGAAACGGCGAAAGCAGGCTCAATTGAAAACTATCCTGGCTTCCAGTCAATTGACGGATTTGAGTTAATGGACGCGATGAAGCGACAGGCGGGATTTCTTGCGGTAAAAATGATTGATGGCGAGGTTACGAGCGTGACTCGGCAGGAGCACTGTTTTGAAATTGCGGTAAAAAACACAACCTATCAGTTCCACTCAATTCTGTTTGCCGTGGGAGCGGAACGGCTGCGTCTCGGCCTACCGAACGAACGGGAGCTTACCGGTCGCGGTGTGCATTATTGCGTAACCTGCGACGGTCCGGTGTATACCGGAAAAACTATCGCAATGGTGGGAGGCGGAGACGCATCGGTAAAGGGAGCGGTTCTGGCCGCGGAGTATGTGAGCAAAGTGTTTCTGATTGTGCGGGGCAAAGAAGTCGCCACAGAGCCGATTAACCTGGAACGGATGAAGACTCTTGGCGAGAAAATCGAGGTGCTCTTGGAAACAGAAGTGAAGGAAATTATCGGCAAGGATAAACTTGAGAAGCTGATTCTCTCGCAAAAATCCGGAAAGCACGATGAATTAGTTGTCGATGGTTTGTTTGTGGAAATCGGAGCACTGCCGAATGTTGAGCTCGCGAAATCTCTCGGCGTGGAACTCGACGAGCGCGGCTATATTAAGGTTGATAACGCAATGCAAACGAATATTGATGGCGTATTTGCCGCCGGAGACGCGGTGAATCATTTCGGATCATTCAAGCAGGATATTACCGCCGCGGCGATGGGAGCGGTTGGAGCTACTTCTGCGTACAATGATCACAAAATTCATGGCGAGCTTTGTCAGGTTCACATGCGCCCGGGCTTACAGGTCGGAAGTCAAAAATAATTGGATCACTATATCTTCATGGAAACTGAAACTGAAATGGAGGCCGACGTCCCCGAGTATCCCGATTCTCTGCCCCCGGCGTCGTACCAAGGCACTGACGGCGCAGTGTGCAAGGTGGGGAGTATAGTACCGGAAGATGGCTGGTACGCATGTGTCCCGTGCGGGAGCAGAAAATGCCTCAAAGCAGGCGCGCGCTTTCCAAGCTGTTTAATGTGCCTTGGCAGGGAGCGGAAATTTTTCCGGAAAGGACTCGAGCTTTGGGAAAGAATTCGCAACGCGGAAAGGTCGAAAAAAATTACTCGTTAGCACATTAAAATATATGAACATGAAATCGATGATAGTCCCGATATCGGTTCTTCTGGTCCTCGTGATTGCTTCAATCGTGTTTGTGTGGCGGGGAATCGGCATGCACCAGCAAGTGTCCGTTGAAGAAGCGAAGTTCCACGCGCTTCAGCAGGAGTACTTCATCATCAGTAAGGTGGAGCGCGAAGCGGCGGTAACCGGATCAGAGTTGAATCAAAAACTGGTTCAAATTCAGAATTATCCTTCCGAACTGTTGCGCCTGAAGCTCGTAGGAGTTGGGAAGATTCTTACCGGCATTTTCCTTTCGCTTTTGGCAATCGTTTTCCTGCTCTTCATGATGCCGATTCGTCTGGGAAAGCTCATGAGAGAAAATAGGTAATAAAGGTCGAAGAATAATAGGCGTAATCTATAGAATATTATGCACGACAAAGATCACAAAGGTACCTGTATGGCGTGTTCCTGCCCGTGTGAAATGCACACCGAGCATTCGCATGAGGGACATAGCCATAACGAAGGAGGCAAAGAAAATTCTGCCAAGAAATGCGAAATGTGCGGCCACGAGCACAAGGCGGATGGCTCTTGCGATTGCGGTTGCAAGTAACTGCGGGTCATGAATAAAATTTTGGCTGCAATCGTCGGAATTTTGATTGCCGGGGGCGTTGGCTGGCTAGTAGTTTCTAACCGTAACGCTCCCGAAGAATCAAGGCACCAGGATCAGACCGAGAGGGCTCCGGATTTTGTTTTGCAAGACTATAATGGCAGGACCGTACGACGTGCGGATTTTGCAGGAAAGTCGCTTGTTATAAATTCTTGGGCGGCGTGGTGTCCGTTTTGTCGTAAAGAACTGGTCGATTTTGCGGCGGCGCAGGGGGAGTTCGGCGATAGAGTCACGATCATCGCCGTTGATAGAGCAGAAGCTCGGGACGTCGCGAAAAAATATACCGATGAACTCGGAGTCACGGAGGGCATGATATTTTTGCTCGATCTTTCGGACAGCTTTTATCAATCAATTGGCGGATTCTCAATGCCGGAAACAATTTTTGTCGATAAGAACGGTATGATAGTTGATCACAAGCGAGGCCCTATGGATATACATGAAATACGGACCAAAATTAAGAACCTTTTTGCGTTGTGAAGTTGATATTTGTGTATAACTCGGACGGCACCTTTGCGTCCCTAATCAAAGATACTGCACATAAATTGGTATCGCCGACAACATATCCATGCAATTTGTGTCGGCTGACGTATCCCGTCGCGTTCATGGATGCAGAGTGGAGAAAATTCATTGAATCATTACCATATGAAGCTTTCTTTTTGCATCGTGACGAATTTCATAGGCAGTATCCCGGTCAGGCACAAGTTCCGTTGCCGGCAGTGTTTGCGGAGGACTCATCGGGTTTGCGCGTACTGATTTCCCACAGCCAAATCAATGAGGCACGAAGCATCGGGGAGTTAATACAACATGTAAGGCATTCCTTACTTAGTTTCTAACAATTAAACTGGTTGGTGAATTCTTCATATCAATGACGGCATTTTTGAAGAATCGTTCCGCGGCAGTAATTTCTTTTGCGAATGTCGGATAGTAGGTGTTATGCGTAACATTCCGGCGAAGTATCTGCCAGACCATCTCTTGGGGATTGAGTTTTGGATAGTAGGGCGGCAGGAAGAGAAAGGAGAGCCGTGGATATCGTTGCGTGTGTTTCTGTATCGCTTTTCCATGATGAAATCGTACGTTATCGAGAATCATGATGACGGGGCCGCGAGGGTAGCGATGACGGACGATGGAAAGAAATGTTTGGAATGTTTGCATATTTCCCGTAGCGGCGATGTGTCCTGTCAGGATGCCGTTTCTGAGATTGATCGCTCCAAACAAGGTTCGACGCTCTTTCGTCCCAAAGCGCATCGGAATGACGGGTTGTACTCCTTTTTGCGCCCACATGCGGGTAGTGGTCGGAACTGAAAGTAATGCCGCTTCGTCTTCTGCCAGGAATGTCGCGTCAGGATACTCCGCTTTTTTTCCCGCGTAATTCCTTCAGGAATCTGATTTCTGCTCTCGGATCTGCTTCTACGGGACTCCGTCCAGGGCGTTGAAGCGTGAATCCCAGACGATGGAGCATAACGTATGATTCTGCTATACTGCAAGAAAACCAGCTACGTTTTTTCAGATACTCCTGTACTGCCCTGCCGCTCCAGAGATTTGTTTGAACCCCTGATTTCCGCGGTGTTTTTGCAAGAGCCTTTTTCAGGGCCGTTTCCTGATGTAGTGATAATACCCGTTTAGCGCCCTTTCCCGGTTTATCTTCAAGCCCCCTCAATCCTCCGGTATTGTATCGTTTGATCCAGAGCCGGACCTGGTCGCTGTCAGTGCCGAACTTTCTGGCAATGGCTTCCCGACTGAGCTTCCCCGCTTTTACGGATGCAATGGCCTGAATTCTGCGACGAATCCACGGACGGCGTTCTTTCTTTGCCAGGCCGGAAAGCTCGGAAGGACTAAACTCGTGCCGTGTGAGTGTGATTGGTTTCATACTCACATGATACCAGTTTAATTGTTAGAAAGGAAGTAGCTAATGAAAGCGCACTCGAGTAGTTTGGATTTCGATTATATTACCGATGGTATTTACATTGGGACAAACCAGTGCTGTCAAACGCATTTTGATGAAAAGTTAAAGAAGGAAGGCATAACCGCAGACATATCTTTGGAAGAGGATCGGCTCGATGCTCCGTTCGGCGTCGACTTCTACGTCTGGATGCCAGTGAAAAATCATACCGCACCGAGGCAAGATCAGTTGGAGTTCGGAGTTTCAGTTCTTGAAAAATTGGTATCAATGGGAAAGAAAGTATATGCGCACTGTAAAAACGGCCACGGGAGAGCGCCCACGCTCGTCGCCGCATACCTTATTAAAAAGGACAAAAGGCCAGCAGAGGCCGAGGCGTTTATAAAATCAAGGCGCCCCACAATACATCTGGAGGATGTGCAGCGCCAAGCACTTGATAATTTTAGCAAAATGGATTCGAAAAGCTCACCACAAGCATAACTATGGAATTTTCACTTATCATCCCGGCATTCATAGCTGGCGTTCTCACCTTTCTCGCGCCCTGCACGCTGCCGCTCGTTCCGGGGTATCTCGGGTTCATCAGCGGCGCGTCGCTCGACGACTTACAGGACCCGGCGAAATCGGGAAAAGCCCGATGGAGGATTTTTCTGAACGGCCTCTTTTTCATCATCGGGTTCAGCGCTGTTTTTGTCATCCTTGGAACGCTGATCGGTTTTGTGGGCGCGACCGTGCTCGCGCCTTATCGAATATGGCTTAGCCGCATCGGCGGAGTTTTTGTAGTCATATTCGGTCTTTTCATGCTCAATGTTTTGAAAATGCCGTTTCTGGCGCAGGAGCGACAATTCTCGGTGCCACCGCTTTTCGAACGGGGAAGGCCGCTGAATTCGTTGATTCTCGGATCCGCATTCGCCTTCGGGTGGACGCCATGCGTGGGCCCGATTCTCGGCTCAATATTGCTGCTTGCCTCGACCTCGGCCACGGCATTACAGGGCGGCCTTTTGCTTACGGTATTTTCCCTCGGGCTCGCGGTGCCGTTTCTCGCGATTGCGCTTGGCATCGGAAAGGCGTCCCTCTATATCCAGAACTTTACCCGGTATCTGGGCATCGTTTCATTCATCGGCGGCGTGTTTCTCGTATTTCTTGGCATACTCCTCGTGACCGGCAATGTCGCATTACTCATTTCGTGGGGATACCGGCTCTTTGATTTCATCAACTATGATCGCCTTCTTGATTATTTGTAATAGCCGTTCCGGCTTCTCATCGGGGCGCTCGCCACGAGTACGCCGGAAGGCGTCGTAATAACTCTCGACTATGTTGCCACGACCAACCATTGATCGGCTATTGAAGGAAAACGAGAAACATTATTGTCCGGCAGAAAGTTTCGGCGGCGTTTGCGTTAAAGTGGTGGCAATCGCTGATCTGCCAACTCGTTTCGGGCATTATGAAGTAGTCGCTTTTTACAACGATAAGGACAAGAAGGAGCATGCTGCATTCGTGAGGGGCAACGTGATTGGCCGCGCCGATGTCCCGGTGCGGCTTCACTCCGAGTGTTTGACCGGAGACGCGATCGGATCGCTTCGCTGCGATTGCCGCGACCAGCTGACTACGTCGCTCGAAGATCTCGGGAAACTGCCGTATGGGGTCGTGCTGTATTTGCGACAGGAGGGAAGGGGGATTGGGTTTATCAACAAGGTAAAGGCCTACGCGCTCCAGGACACCGGATACGACACGGTGCAAGCGGATCGGATGCTCGGCTTTTCCGGCGACGAGCGAGAATATGACATTGCGGCGCACATGCTCTTTTCTCTGAAGATTACATCCATCAAGCTCATGACCAATAATCCAAAGAAGATTGAGGATTTGACCCGGCACGGGGTAACCGTTTCCGGCAGAATCCCGCTCGTTATCCCGCCGAATGAATACAACCGCTTCTATCTTGAAACCAAGCGGGCAAAAGCCGGACATCTTCTTGATCGCGCCGAGAGCGAAAAAGAACTCGAGCAAGGAGAAAAAGTCATCGTGGAGGAGAAGTAGGGCCCACCCTTTCCGGGAAGCGGCAACAGCTTTATGCTGAAAAACCATTACAAAATGCGAGCTAAGGCATGGCTCTACCCGGGAAAGGCGGGCTGGCATTTTGTTACTCTCCCGAAAAAGCAATCAGCAGAGATCAAAGCGCGTTTTGGATTGATGAGGCGAG
>Ga0209541_10010236_pt1 | contig 14998 bp, 12 predicted proteins | sample RifCSPlowO2_01_FD_184027 | JGI IMG/M metagenome (GOLD analysis project Ga0209541, IMG submission 184027) | Groundwater microbial communities from Rifle, Colorado - Rifle CSP2_plank lowO2_0.1 (SPAdes) (version 2) | ecosystem: Environmental > Aquatic > Deep subsurface > Groundwater | place... | reverse complement strand
GCCCCCTGATTTATTTATGAAATTATTTATCTTCGCAAAACCCGGAGCCAAAGAGGACAGTGTAAAAAAAATTGACGATACTCACTTTGTGGTGACGGTAAGGGAGCCACCCATTCAGGGTCGCGCCAATAAAGCAATTATCAAAACATTAGCTGAATTTCTAGGCATTTCTCCCTCGCGGTTGAATATGGTTTTGGGACATACCAATAAGCAAAAAGTAATTGAAATAATATAAAATAAATGTGCTAAAATCGCGGTATGGATAAGCATTTAAATATTCGCGCGCGGGGTAGGGTGCAAGGAGTATTTTTTCGACAAACAACCCGCGAGCGCGCCCGAAAACTTAAACTTACCGGTTTTGCGCGTAATGAACCGGACGGTGCGGTCTATATTGAAGTTGAGGGTAGGGAAGAAAATTTACAAACCTTTTTAAAATTTTGCAAACGCGGACCGTTTTTGGCTAGAGTAAAATCAATAGAAACCACCGAGGGTTCGCTAAAAAACTTTTTCGATTTCCATATTAGTTGAAATAAGTTATAATATAATTGCAAAATATTTTTATGATAAAAACCGCCGAATTTGTTTCGCCCAAGCATCCCGATAAAATCTGCGACCTTATCGCGGATTCTGTTTTGGACGCTTATTTGGCGCGCGACCATGGGTCGCGCGCCGCGGTGGAAGTTATGGGCGGTCATGGTCTCATTATAATAAACGGCGAAGTTACTTCACACGCTAAACCCGATATTAAAAAGATTGCGCGAAATATTGTCGGCAGAAAATACAAAGTCATTTCTAATTTAACTTTACAAAGCCCGGAAATTGCTCGCGGTGTGGATTCAGGCGGGGCGGGCGATCAGGGAATTATGAACGGCTACGCAACATCCGAAACGTCGTCTTATATGCCCCGTGAATATGAATTAGCGCGCGATTTGTGCCGGGCGATTTATAAAATCTATCCCTATGACGGCAAAACCCAAGTTACATTAGACAGAAAAAAAATAAAGGCGGTCGTGGCTAGTTTTCAGAATACTGCCAGCGCAAAATTACTGACGCTGGTAAAAAAACTTATTAAGGCGGAGGAATATTTTATAAACCCGGCCGGCGAATGGAGGCAGGGCGGATTCGACGCCGATACCGGACTTTCGGGCAGAAAACTTATTATAGACAATTATGGTCCCGAGATTCCCATAGGTGGCGGAAGTTTTTCAGGTAAAGATCCAACCAAGGTGGACCGGAGTGGCGCCTATATGGCGCGTCGTATTGCCGTGGATTACCTAAAAAAATACAAGGCGCATGAAGTGAAGGTAAAGTTGGCATATGCCATTGGCCACGCCGAGCCGGTTATGGCTGTGGTATGTGTGGATGGGCGCGCGCGACCTGTCACCGGCTACGATCTTACGCCACAGGGTATTATTAAATTTTTAAAACTTTGCCGGCCAATTTACGCGCGCACGGCAGTATGGGGACATTTTGGTCGTAATTTTATTTGGGGATAATTTGGTCGTAAAATTGCGTTAGGTCTGATATAATATAAGAGGTCGTTTTATTATTTTTTTAACCTATTTATTAATATGGATGATACCAATAAATGCAAGGGTTGCGCTTGTTGCGGCACGGACGGTTTTAAGTGCGATATGTGCGGAGATGAATCTACTACTCCCGACGATAAACATGTTTGCGGAGGAGAGAATTGCAAGCCCAAGTGCCAAGGTTGCCAGCAGGCTGAAAGTAAGTGTGATTGTAAATAGCTTGTGCGTGTCGTTAATCCATCTAAATTAAGGGCGGTTAGCGTAGGGGTTTTATTTCGGCTCTTTTGGTATGCCCTTGGTTCAAAAGAACGTCTGGTTTTTTTTCTGGCCGTGGCTGGTATAGTTTTAGCCAGCATAGCGGATATAATTCCGCCGATTTTATATCGAGATTTTTTCGACACCTTAAGCGGAACGTCGGCGCAGATTACGGCATTAGTGCGTATTTTGGTTCTAATTCTCTTAATACATTTTTTTAGCTGGATTTTCTGGCGTCTTTGCAATTTCAGCGTAATTTTTTTTGAATCTCATGGCATGGCCAAACTGCGCCAGCGAGCTTTTGATTACATGATTAATCACTCACATACTTTTTTTGCCAACAACTTCACGGGTTCTTTGGTTCAGCGCGTTAATCGTTTCGCTCGATCTTTTGAAAGATTGACCGACCGGCTAATTTGGAGCATTTTACCGCTTTTAGTGAAAATTATCGGGATTTCAATTATTCTATGGTCGGTTAGCCGTGCAATCATGTATGCCATGATAGTTTGGGCGGTGTTTTTGATTTTATTTAATTATTTTTTCGCGCGTTGGAAACTGAAATACGATATTCGCCAAGCCGAAGCCGATTCGCGCACTACTGGACTTTTAGCTGATGATATTTCCAATCAGAATCCTATCCAGCTTTTTACTTCCTTTAATGATGAATCTTCGCGCTTTAAAAAAATCTCCAACGAACAGGCGCGAGCCAGCTGGACAACATGGGGTTTGAATGAAATTATGGGAAGCGTTCAGGGGGCTTGCATGATTCTTATTGAATTTTTTCTTTTTTATTACGCCTTACGCTATTGGCAGGCCGGCATTTTAACATTAGGTGTTTTTGTGCTTGTTCAGGTTTACCTTTTTTCTCTTAACCAGCATCTTTGGGAATTTACCCGTGTTACGCGCGATATTTATGAAAGCTACGCCGACGCCAAGGAAATGGCTGAAATTATGCTTTTACCGCACGAGATTCGCGATCTGCCGACAGCTACTGCTTTGGTTGTCGCAAAAGGGGAGATAGAATTTCATGACGCAACTTTTAATTTTCACAAAACGCGCGCAGTGCTCGATAAAATTAATCTTAAAATAAAACCGGGCGAAAAAGTTGCCGTCATAGGTCCGTCTGGCGCCGGTAAATCCACTTTCGCGCGCCTACTTTTCCGTTTTTACGATTTAGATGACGGTAAGATTTTAATTGACGGGCAGGATATAAAATATGTTACTCAAGAAAGTTTACGCAAGAACATTTCTTTGGTTCCGCAAGATCCGGTGCTTTTTCATCGAACCTTGATGGAAAACATCCGTTACGGAAAGCGCGATGCCACGGATGCGGAAGTATTTTCCGCGGCGCTCGCCGCCCACTGTGATGAATTTATACACAATCTTCCTTTAGGTTATGACACTTATGTTGGTGAGCGCGGGGTGAAGCTTTCGGGCGGCGAGCGCCAGCGCGTGGTTATCGCGCGGGCTATTTTAAAAAACGCGCCGATTTTAGTGCTGGACGAGGCGACTTCCAGTTTGGATTCGCATTCGGAAGCGTTGATTCAGGATGCTTTAGGAAAATTAATAGAAGGTAAAACTGTCATTGTTATCGCGCATCGGCTGTCTACCGTGCGTAAAATGGATAGAATTGTAGTTATTGATAAAGGGAAGGTGGTTGAAGACGGATCCCATGATGAACTTTTAGGTAAAGAGGGGGGTTTGTATAAAAAACTTTGGGAAATGCAAGCCGGCGGATTTATTTACGAAAAAGAAGAAGACGAGTAAAATCATCCGCTTTGATTTTTTAAAAAAATCAGTATACTTATTTAAGTTTCAGGGCCCGTGGTATAGCAGTAACACGCGTCCATGGCATGGACGAGTCCGGGGTGCGACTCCCCGCGGGTCCACACGATAATCCAGATAATCCAAAAGACAGCGCCCGGGGCGCTGTCTGGTGTTCTGTATTCTAGCTCAAGCCGCCGTCTTTAAGTCATTTTGCCCCTTCTTAAGGTCAAAGTTTTTTCTTAAAAGATTTATTCCATCAGGATACTCTATTACAATCCCAACTGAATTTCCGGTACCCAACTTGCCAACCACAAAGTCTCTTTCAACACCGAGTGATTTTATTTTCCCTATCACTTCTTCTTCTGAACTGGAGGTTGCGCATATTTTCTCGATCATTTTTTCCGCTTCCTCGTTGGTCATTTTTGAATACTTGGAAAATTCCTTGCTTTCATCTAAGGTTGACTTATTAAGCACATTAGGCATTTCAGGTATTTCAGAAAATCCCATTTTCATTTTATTTAAGTATTAATTAATAATATCTCGATTATACGCCTAATTAAATTTTTATCAAGTGGTCCATCTTCGTTTAGCGGTGCTTGGCGGATACAAAGTTTTTTTAACTATTTCAGGCCATTCCTGAATGGGTTTGTCGGAAAGTATTGGTATTACTTTTTCAGGATATTTTGCTTTTAATTCATCCATAGCTACTAGTGATTTTGAGATTGTTCGTAGAAAATTATTTTGTTTGCTTGAAACCAGTGAGGGTCTATCTGGTTGTTTCTTTAAATTATTTCCAATTCGATAAGATTCTTTAATAGCAAATAGTTCGGGTGTCACATCTTCACCTTTCTCATATTTAGTTAAAATCTCTTCTTTGGCTCTATTTAGCAGTTCTTTCTTTTCCGTTTCCAGTTCTTTTAGGAATTCGTCATCGGTTTTTTCTGCGGGGTTTTCCATATTTCCACCTTATCACTTATTTTCTTTTTTTACAACTATGGTGATATAATACTAACTCTATGCCCAATGTTTTTGAAAACGCCTTACGGCAACTGGAACGCGCCAATCAAGTTAAGAAATTTCCTGAAGATTTTTTGACGCTTTTACATCAGCCCCAGCGCGAAGTTCGCGCGCATATTCCCGTGCGCATGGATGACGGTACGCTACGGGTTTTTGAAGGTTATCGCGTGGAATATAATAATGCCCGCGGGCCGTATAAGGGCGGTATACGTTTTCATCCTGAAACGGATATCAATGAAGTTAAAGCATTGGCTTTTTGGATGACGCTCAAATGCGCTGTGGCTAATTTACCCATGGGTGGTGGCAAGGGCGGTATTACGGTTGACCCTAAAAAACTTTCTAAAACCGAACTGGAAAAACTGGCTCGTGGATGGATGCGCGCCTTTGCTGACATTCTGGGTCCGCGTAAAGATGTACCGGCGCCGGATGTGAATACCACGCCGGAGATAATGGTTTGGATGGTTGATGAATACGCGAAAATAACCGGCGACAAATCCGGCGCCGTGATTACCGGCAAGCCGTTGGATAAGGGTGGTTCGGAGGGCCGAGGTCCAGCCACCGGGCTGGGCGGGTTTTATGTTTTCGATAAACTGCGCGCGTATTACGAACTTCCGGAAAAATGCGCGGTTGTTGTTCATGGTTTTGGAAATGTCGGCTTGAACGCGGCGGAATCATTTGAACGCGCCGGGCATAAGATTATTGGCGTGGCTGATTCGCGTGGGGCTATAAGAAAAATAGACGGCATTAAAGTCGCTGAACTTATTGAACATAAAAACAAAACCGGGAGCGTGGTAGGTTTTGCCGGTTCCGAAAGCATCACTCATGCCGAAAATATAATATCCGAATGCGATATTCTTATTCCCGCGGCGCTGGAAAATCAGATTACCGCCCAAAACGCGTCGCAAATAAAAGCTAAATTTATTTTAGAATTAGCCAATGGCCCCATTACGCCGGAAGCTGATGATATTCTTTTCGAGCGTGGTATTCCGGTCGTGCCGGATATTTTGGCTAATTCTGGCGGGGTGACGGTTTCCACTTTTGAATGGGAACAAAATCTGAAAGGGGAGCATTGGGGCGAGAAAGAAGTGCTGGAAAAATTAAAGAAAATAATGGAAACTGAAGCTCAAAATGTTTTTACCAAATCCCAAGAATTAAAAACTGACCTGCGCCGTGCCGCTTTCATATTGGCCCTGGAAAGAATCCAGACAGCGACCGAATTATAATTTTTATGGATAAAGTTTCGAAACTAAATGTTTCGGGATTGCGCGGGATTTGGCCGGAAAGTTTGAGTGAGAAAATTGTGGCTGATTATGTTTCGGCTTTCGCGCGCTTTGTAAAAAAGACAGATGGTTGGCGTATTTTAATAGGCCGTGATGGGCGTGCGAGCGGTTCCTTGATTCGCGATATAGTTATCCGAACGCTGGCGACCGAGGGAATGGAAATAACGGACGGTGGCATTTTGCCGACCCCCACCGTGATTTTTTCCGCCCGTCTGCCTACGCAGACGGGCGAAATGAAATTTGACGGCGCCGTGATCATTACCGCCTCCCACAATCCGATTGAATACAATGGTCTTAAATTTGTAAACAAAAAAGGTCTTTTTGCCGATGAAAATGAAGTTCGTGAAATTGAATCTTTACGCCTCCCAAACACCCCCCGGCCTGATATTAAAGTGCGGGAAATAGTCCACGATAACACGCTCATTTCCCAACACATTAAAACCATAATTGAGAAGATTCCCGTTTCGGCCGTAAGAACTCGTCATTTTAAAGTTGTAGCCGATCCAGTTAATGCCTCCGGATGTTTTGCGACCCCCGAACTTCTACGCGAACTTGGTTGCGAAAATTTTATTATAAACGGCGAGCCCACCGGTGTTTTTGCTCGTCCACCTGAACCATTGCCGGTCAATCTTGGCGACCTTGCTCAAGCGGTTTTGAAAAATAAAGCTGACATTGGTTTCGCCCAAGATCCAGATGCCGACCGTTTAGTGGTAGTGGACGAAAAAGGACAAGTGCTTTCCGAAGAATTTACGCTGGCGCTGGCGGTGGAAAGTGTTTTATCAAAAACTCACGGCGATGTGGTGATAAACCTTTCCACTTCGCGTGTGATTGATGATATTGCCGAAAAATACGGTGGACGCGTGTGGCGTACCAAAGTTGGCGAAGCCAACGTGGTTCAGGGAATTTTAGAACACAAGGCGATTGTCGGTGGTGAGGGCAATGGGGGAGTGATTTATCCGGAGATAAATTTAGCGCGCGATAGTTTAGTTGGCATGGCGCTTATTCTTGATCTTTTAGCTAAGCACCCGCCTGCGCAGGCAGGTAGAAAAACCGTATCGGAAATTGTCGCGGATTTTCCGCGTTACTTTACTCGTAAAGAAAAATTACAATTCAAGGGTGAAACCGAAGCGTTATATCAAACGTTCCTAAAAAAATTTCCCCAAGCCAAAAGCAATATGCTTGACGGCCTGCGTTTGGATTTTTCAGACAAGAGCTGGTTGCACATTCGACCTTCTAACACCGAACCGGTGTTACGCCTAATTGGCGAAGCGCCTGACCAATCAACTCTGGATCGTCTTTTTGCGGACGCGGGGACATTGGTAACTTAGCTATTTTGCGGTAAAATAAGTATATATGGCCAAACTTGGCAAGGTACAGATAATTAAATATGCTCCACCTCCGCCAGAGCTGCCAATTTATGGCCGAGTTAAACCCGAAGACATTTCTTTTTTTGGGCGGACTAATTATGTGGCTTCTCTGGAAGAAAAGAAATTTATTTTTGGTATCAAGCGCCAAGATCGCCGACGCCACTTATATGTTATTGGTAAAAGCGGGGTGGGTAAATCCAAACTTTTAGAACTTTTAATTCGCCAGGATTTGGTTTACGGCCACGGTTTGTGTTTGATGGATCCGCACGGCGACGTGATTGAAGCCATACTGGATTTCATACCCGAAGACAGGATTGATGACGTGGTTTTGATTAATCCGCCGGATATGGATTATCCGGCATCTTTCAATCCTCTTTCCAATATCGATCCAGCTTTCAAACACCAATTAGCCCAAGGATTGATTGAAGTTATGGAAAAGCAATTCGGCGCCAACTGGACACCGCGTCTGGAGCATGTTTTTCGCTTTACCGTTTTGGCTTTGCTAGATTATCCGCACGCCACTATGCGCGGAATGATTTCCATGCTGACCGACCGCAATTACCGCCAGAAAGTCGTGGAGTATATCGAGGACGATATGGTGCGCCGGTTCTGGGCCATTGAATTTGCCGATTGGTCCGAAAAGTTTGACACTGATGCCATTATTCCCCTGGTTAACAAACTCGGACAGTTTCTGTCCGACCCGCTTCTGCGCAACATTTTCGGACAAAAAGAAAATAAAATTGATTTGGAACAATTAATGCACGAAAAAAAAATTATACTTATTAATTTATGTAAAGGCCGATTGGGCGAAGAAAATTCCAGCTTCTTGGGTTCAATGTTTGTGACCAAGATAAAACAGGCGGGCATGGCGCGCGCCTCCATACCCGAGGAAGACCGTCATGATTACTATTTTTATATAGACGAGTTTCATAATTTAGTAACCGAAACTTTTGAAAATATTTTATCCGAAGCGCGCAAATACGGATTATGCTTGACCGTGGCGCACCAGTATGTCGGCCAACTAATTCCGCGGGTGCAGGCGGCTGTGTTGGGTAATGTCGGAAGTATTATTATTTTTCGAGTGGGCGGTGAAGACGCGGTAAAACTCAAGCCGGAAATGGCGCCGATTTTTGACACCAAAGATATGATTAATTTGGGTATGCAAGAATTTTTCGTGAAAATGGTTATTGACGGCGAATCTTATGATCCGTTTTCCGCCGAGACGCTTAAGGTTTTGCCACCCACTCACCGGTCTTTTAAGGAAGAAATTATCGAGCAGTCGCGCCAGAAATATACCATACCGGCGGACATGGCCAAGAAATTAATTGCCGAAGAAGAAGCCATGATTATCCGGAGCGCGCAGGAAAAAGCCATTATTGAGGGCCAGAGCAAAAATTTGCAGGAAAAACCGGAAAAGGGAGAAAAGGAAACTGCCGTTTCCGGCGAAGCCGGTTCAGATGAACAGCCGGCTGTTTCGGATGATTCTAAGAAAGATAAAACCGGCCAGCCGATGGTTTAGCGTAAAGGTCGAAAATTATGAGAAATAATAATAAAATGATTTTTATTTACACAACCTGCCGCGACGCGGAAGAAGCCAAAAAAATAGGCCGGCTCATTATTGAAAAAAAAATGGCCAGCTGTGTCAATACTTGGCCGGTTGAATCAATGTATAATTGGGAAGGGGAGTTTCAGAATCATTCTGAAGTCGGTATGTATATTAAGACAGTTGAAAAAAAATTGCAGAATATCGAAGATTTATTGCATCAAAATCACAGTTACAGCGTGCCGTGCGTCGCCGCCACGGCCGTGTACCGCATCAACCGCCCCTACAAGGAATGGATGGCCACTTGCATTGAATAATCACTCCGCGTATTTTTAAAAAGTACTCTTGTAAAAAGAGTGCGTGCGGTTGCCTTTATATTTTTAAGCATCCTAAAGTATTCCAATATTCTATAGAATTGTGGAATAGGTAAATATGCAAAACGAAACTAGACAATGTCAAAATTGTAAGCAAAACTTCGTCATCGAGTCCGATGATTTTGCTTTTTATGAAAAAATAAAAGTCCCTCCGCCGACTTGGTGTCCGGAGTGCCGGGCCCGGCTTCGTCTTTCTTTCAGGAATGAGCGCGCTTTTTATAAAAGGCCTTGCGATAAATGCAAACAGGATAAAGTTTCAATGTATAGTCCAAACAAGCCTTATACTGTTTGGTGCTATGACTGCTGGTTTTCTGACAATTGGAACGCGCTTGATTACGGACGGCCTTACGATCACAACCGCCCATTTTTGGAGCAATTAAATGATCTATTGAAAGCCGTTCCTAAAATCTCCTTGATATATGTGAGAAGCCCGGGGTCAAATTACACGAACATTTCGGCGGACAACAAAAATTGTTATATGATTGTCGAGTCTTCCGATAACGAAAACTGCATTAATTGCTATTGGATTCAGCTTTCCAAGGATTTGGTTGATTGTTCTTTCACGAACAAAGTCGAGCTTTCTTATGAAGCGGATGATTGCTATGATTGCCACAATTTAAGATTTTCAAAAGGATGCCACAGCTGTTTGGACAGCTTATTTCTTTTGGATTGCCGAGGATGCACAAATTGTCTGGGATGCGTTAATCTAAGACAGCAACAGTATCATATTTTTAATGAGCCGTATTTGAAAGAAGAATACAAAAAGAAACTGGAGTCTTTTAAATTGAACACGCACTCGGGAATAGAAAATTTTAAAAAAGAATTTGCGAAATTTATTCTTAAAAACCCCAGAAAATACGCGGAAATAGTCCAAGCTACTAATTCAACGGGGAATTACATCAAAAATGCCAAGAACTGCCAGTCTTGCTTCCACTGTTATGATTCGGAAGACTGCCGATACGGGGTGCACACTTGGCGCGGAGCCAAAGATTGCCTGGATGTGGATACAGCCGGCCGGAGCGCCGAACTCATTTACAACTCCATCAATGCTGGCATTGAAACTTCTCGCCACATTGCCACGAATCTTTGCTGGTCTTCGACTTTTGCCGACTATTCTACTTATTGTTTCAACTGCAATCATGTTTTAGGGTGCATGGGGCTTCGCAAAAAAGATTACTGCATTTTAAACAAGCAATATGATAAAGAAACTTATGAAAAGCTTTCTGCGGAAATAATTTCTTTAATGACGGAAAGGGGAGAATGGGGAGATTTTTTGCTCCCCAATATGAGTGCTTTCGGTTATAACGAGACTGCGGCACATGAGCAATTTTCTCTTTCAAAGGAGGAAGCTTTAGCACAAGGTTTTAAATGGGAAGACACCCCGCGCGGGACTTATGGAAAAGAAACAATTGATTGGAAAATTTTCCCCGATTCCATAAACGATTTGCCGGAGAATTTTGATGCGGGTAAAGAAGTCTTTATTTGCTTTGAATGCAAGAAAAATTACCGAATCATTGTTGATGAACTTTCCTTTTACAAGAGGATGCAATTACCGATTCCAAGAAATTGCCCAGAATGCAGGCATATGAAGCGCTTCAAAAATCGCGGGCCGAATAAGCTCTGGCATCGCTCCTGCATGTGCGATAAGGAAAATCATCACAATCACAGCACGGGCAAATGTGAGGTAGAATTCGAGACCTCCTACGCCCCCGACCGGCCGGAGATTGTTTACTGCGAGAAATGCTACCAGCAGGAGGTTTACTAGCCTAAGGATAGTGTATTAATGTTATAATTACATAATGAAAGATTTTTTAGTATTAAAAGAAAAAATCAGGCAATTACTTACCTGATTTCCCCTTTTATACCCTTGCTTGCGCAAGGGAGGGCCGAAGCCATTTGTACATTAAGTGTATCAAATCACAAATATATGTCAAATCAAAAAGTGGAAAACCGAATATGCCAAAACTGCAAGCAAAATTTCGTCATCGAGCCGGAGGATTTTAATTTTTACGAAAAAATTTCATCCGCCTCTGGTGGAAAAGTCCCCCCGCCGACTTTTTGCCCGGAGTGCAGGCAACAGCGGCGTTTTATGTGGCGAAATGAAAGGGTCTTATATAAACGGTTTTGTAGTTTATGTAAGAAGAATTTTATATCTATGTATCCTTCCAATACAATTTTTCCGGTCTATTGTAGAGAGTGTTGGTATTCAGATAAATGGAATCCAATGATTTATGGAATTGATTATAATTTTTCCAAACCCTTTTTTGAACAATTTCAAGAATTATCGAAAATTGTTCCACGCTTCGGAATATTTCAAAGGAATGTTATAAATTCAGATTATTCAAATATGGTTGGCGAATCTAGAAATGTTTACCTCTCAATTTCAATAGTGCTTGGTTCCGAAAATATCTTTTATTCTTGGGGGGTAGATAAATCTTTTAATATTTTCGATAGTCATAGTATAAAGGAATCAGATAGTCTGTATGAAAATATTGAATGTGAGAAAAACTATAATTGTCAATATCTTATTCTTTCCCGGAACTGTATGAATTCATATTTTCTCATTGATTGTATAAATTGTAATAATTGCATGTTTTCTTTTAATTTACGAAATAAAAGGTTTTATATTTATAATAAACAATATTCCAGAGAGAATTATTTTAACGAAATTAAAAAACTTAATTTGGGAAGTAGAAAATCTCGCGAGTCTTTAATTTATGAATTTGAAATAATAAAAAAACAAGCAATTTATCGTTTTGCAAATATTATTAAATCAATTAAATCAACAGGAGATAATTTATTAAATGTAAAAAATTGCATAAATTGTTTTAATGTTCATGATGCTGAAAATTTAAAAAATATTTACAGAGCTTTTCTCCAAAAAGATAGTATGGATATTGATTATGCTGGAAAAGGAGAATTGATGTATGAATATATAACAGGGGCACTTAATGATTATAATGTTAAATTTTCTTATTCAGCGTTCGATATGGTACAAAATGTAGAATATATAGAATCTTGTATATCATCTTCTAATCTTTTTGGTTGTATAAGTATAAAAAATAAAGAAAATATTATTCTAAACAAACAATATACCAAAGAAGAATATGAAGCTCTGGTTCCCAAAATCATCCAGCACATGAATGATATGCCGTATGTTGATAAAAAGGGAAGAATCTACAAGTATGGCGAGTTCTTTCCAGCAGAATTATCGTCCTTCGCCTACAATGAAACCATTGCTCAAGAATACTTCCCTTTAACCAAAGAAGAAGTCTTGGAGCAGGGTTATAAATGGGCAGACAGGGAAGCAAGAAATTATAAGATTGAAATAGAAAATAAGGATATTCCAGATCATATAAAAGATGTTGCAGAAGATATAGAAAATAAAGTTATTGCTTGCGAGCATGGCGGAAAATGTAAAGATCAGTGTACTGAAGCCTTTAAAATTATTCATGAAGAATTGTCTTTCTATAAAAGAATGAATATTCCACTGCCACGGCTCTGCCCCAACTGCCGTCACTATCAGAGATTAAAACAAAGAAACCCTCTCAAACTTTGGCACCGCCGGTGCCAATGCGCCGGCGGGAAGTCAGACAACGGAATTTACGCCAACACTATTTCCCACCTTCACGGCGACGGCCACTGTCCCATCGAATTCGAAACCAGCTATGCCCCCGACCGGCCGGAGATTGTTTACTGCGAGAAATGCTACCAGCAGGAGGTTTACTAGCCTAAGGATAGTGTATTAGGGTAATCCACAAGAGAATTTGCTTTAATTTGTACATTTTGTACAATGTATGAATATGAATATAAAAACATTTTCAACAACAGAAGCACGCGAGAAAATAAGCGATTTTGTGAATATCGTTTCTACCAGTCGGCGACCCATCGTTATCGGACGCAGAAATGTTCCGGAAGTGGTACTGATTCCTTTTCCACATACTTACAATGGAAAACTTTCAGGAATTACAAATATAAATGCGTATTCCAAAAGCTTTGATTTTCTAATAAACGAACCCGAAATTTATTCAACAAAAGACATAAAACATAAATATGCATAAGGTCGGTCACATAGTATTGACGCCGTTTCCTTTTACCGATCTTTCCGGCAACAAAGTTCGCCCGGCGTTAATACTTGGTGTGCAAAACGGAGGCGATGATATCACTGTTTGTTTTATTTCTTCTGTTTTACCACATACATTTAACAAGTTTGATGTTTTGGTGGATTCAAAAGATAAAAATTTTCAAAAAACAGGACTTAAACTGAAGTCAGCGATAAAGACCACAAAAATTGCCACCCTAGACAAGGTGGTAATTTTAGGAAAGCTCGGAGAATTAGACACCCAAAACACCCAAAAAGTAAAAAAATCTTTAAAAGCTTACTTTGGATTGTAAAAGGTAAAATATGAATTCTGAAACAAGTATTAATATAAAATGGTATAATTAAAGCATGCAGGAATTTGGGGGAATTTCGCTCAATCCGGAAATAACCTATTTTGCCAGGACTAATTTCCGGAATACTAATAAGGTTTTTGGTATTAAGAAGAAAGATCGTCGGCAACATACCTATGTTATCGGCAAGTCCGGCTCTGGCAAGTCGGCTCTTTTGGCCAACATGATTATTCAGGACATCGCCAGGGGCGAGGGCGTGTGCGTGGTGGATCCGCACGGCGAACTAGTGGAAAGCATTGTGGACGCCATTCCCGCCGAACGCGTTAAAGACGTCGTTTATTTTAATCCGGCCGACATAGATTTTCATGTGGGCTTTAATGTGCTCCAGCTTGACGATCCAAGACACAAACATTTAGTGGCTTCGGGCTTGATGGGTATTTTCACAAAAATTTGGGCCAACACTTGGTCGGCGCGCATGGAATATATTTTAAACAACACGATTCTGGCGCTCTTAGACACACCAGGCACGACTATGTTGGGCATTCCGCGTCTCTTAGTGGACAAGGATTACCGCCAGCAGATAATTTCCAATTTAAAAGACCCAGTCATCCGAGCTTTTTGGGTGCATGAATACGAAACATGGAAAGACCAGTATCGCAACGAAGCTATCGCGCCTATTCAAAATAAAGTCGGGCAGTTTCTTTCAACTTCAATTATTCGCAATGTTGTCGGCCAAGCCAAAAGCACGATTGATATTTTTGACATAATGAACAGCGGAAAAATTTTCTTAGTTAACGTTTCTAAGGGACGTATCGGCGAGGACAACTCTTCGCTCTTGGGCGGAATGATTATCACTAAACTTCAGCTGGCGGCCATGGAGCGCGTGCGCATACCCGAAGCCGACCGCCGCGATTTTTATCTTTATGTGGACGAATTCCAAAACTTCGTAACTGATTCTTTTGCTGGCATTCTATCAGAAGCTCGCAAGTATCGTTTAGATCTGACCATCGCGCACCAATATGTCGGCCAGTTGGTGACCAATGATTCCACGGCCGTGCGCGATTCTATTTTCGGCAACGTGGGCACGGCTATTATGTTCCGTATCGGCGCGACCGATGCGGAGTTTATGGAAAAAGAATTTGAACCCGAATTCACGCCCGAAGATATGGTTAATCTGCCGAACTACACCGTGTATCTGAAACTCATGGTGGATGGTGTAACCAGCCGTCCTTTTTCAGCCGTGACATTGCCACCTTTCAAAGTTCCGGTTTCCGAACGCACATCCGCGCAGATTATTGAATCTTCGCGCAAACTTTATTGTCGGCCATGTGGTGTTGTGGAAGAAGAAATAAATAAATGGAGCGGAATGCTCGGTGAGGGTCTGGCCGGCAAATTCAAAATTAACTGTTCAATCTGCGCCAAAGAATCCACCGTGCCGTTTGAACCGCAAAAAGGCCGGCCGGTTTATTGCCGT
>Ga0209541_10010235_pt1 | contig 14999 bp, 9 predicted proteins | sample RifCSPlowO2_01_FD_184027 | JGI IMG/M metagenome (GOLD analysis project Ga0209541, IMG submission 184027) | Groundwater microbial communities from Rifle, Colorado - Rifle CSP2_plank lowO2_0.1 (SPAdes) (version 2) | ecosystem: Environmental > Aquatic > Deep subsurface > Groundwater | place: Rifle... | reverse complement strand
GCCCTTTCGGCTAAAAAAGGCCAAGCGTTGTTTCACAATTGGATGTACGAAGCTGGACTTTTTTGGACAAGCGAGCTTAACAAGCTGGGAGCAAATATCGTAATGTGCGACCCTCACAGAATAATTGTAATTGCGGGGCAAAAACTCACTAGTGCAACTTTAGAGGCACCGTACATAATCCGAGCAGTAGTTGCAATGGTAATGGCTGTGATGATTGCCGAAGGAGAATCATTAATTCTTAATGCGGATGCTCTGTATCGGGGGCACCCCCATTTTTCCGAAAACCTAAAGATGCTTGGAGCTGAAATCGAGGAAGTCGAATAATACTTCTATCTTTATGAGATTATCATATCTTCTTAAATCTCTTAGAAGTTTCCAGGTTTATGGATCCCAGAAAATCAGTATTCGTTCAATTGTTGATGATTCTCGAAAAGTTAAAAAGGGATATCTTTTCGTGGCTGTTAAAGGGGCGAATTATAATGGTCATGAGTTTGTAGATCAGGCTATAAAGGGAGGTGTGGTGGCAATTGTAGGAATGCTCAAACCCAAAACTGAGTGGTTAAAGAGAGTGACTTATGTTCGTGTTGATAATTCTAGAAAAGCTCTATCCTATCTTGCTTCAGCTTGGTATGATCACCCTTCTTCAAAGTTAAAAATAATAGGAGTTACCGGTACGGATGGGAAGACTACCACAGCCAGTCTTATCGATCATCTACTTTTGCAAGCGGGTAAAAAAGTTGGTTTAATAAGCACAATTGGAGCAAAAATTGGAAAAAAGAAATTTAACACCGGTTTACACGTAACCAATCCGGAACCTTTAGTTCTTCAGAGAATTTTTTCTGAAATGGTTAGACAGATGTGCGAATATGCAGTTGTCGAGGTGACTTCTCACGGACTGGATCAGGAAAGAGTTACGGGAGTTAATTTTGATACAGGGGTTTTGACAAATATTACTCACGAACACCTTGATTACCACAAAACTTTCGAAAGTTACCAAAAAGCAAAATCAAAACTTTTTGAAAGTGTTAACTACGCAGTCCTTAATGCCGATGACAACTGTTTTTTAAGTATCTCCCAAGGAATGAACGCCAATTCAAAAATTACCTCCTACGGATTGGCGGAAGGTAAAGGCGTAGATATACTGGCAAGAAACATTAAGTTTTCAGAGGGTGGGATGAGTTTTGATGTTTGTCTTTGGGATAAAACTTTTCAGATAAAAACAAAACTTTTAGGCGATTACAACGTCTCAAACATTTTAGCGTCAATGGCAGCAGCGCTTGGTTACGGTATTTCTATTGAGAGTATTCAGAAGGCAATAAAAACTTTTAAAGCACTACCCGGTAGACTTGAAAGAGTTAAGAGTAAAGCCGGTTTGGAAGTTTTTGTTGATTTTGCCCACACTCCCAATTCATTAGAGAAAGTTCTCACGCTTTTGAGAAGAAGGCTGGATTTCCAGAGCAAAAAAGGAAAGCTTATCGCAATTTTCGGTTGTGCTGGAGAACGCGATGTTGCTAAAAGACCACTGATGGGAGAGATTTCATCCCGTATTGCAGATATTTCTATCTTTACCAGCGAAGATCCGCGGCATGAGGATGTTAGTAGAATTATATCTGAAATAGTTAAAGGAGCAAAAAAAACAAAAGCAAAAGAAATTATGTTCAAAGACTACGATGGTTCGAATCATCGAAGGGGTAAAAAACATGTCTTTGTTAGAATACCTGAACGTGGGGAAGCAATAGCGTTTGTGATTAATAAAATTGCTCAAAAAGGCGACACGATTGTTATATGTGGAAAGGGGCATGAGAGAAGTATGGCTTACGATTCTGTCGAGCATCCTTGGTCGGATCATCAAGCTATAGAAACAATGAATTTGGATAAAAATTTGACCGCTGTCGTTCTGGCTGCTGGTCGAGGTATAAGAATGAAATCAGATCGACAAAAGGTAATAAATGAAATTGCCGGTAAACCGATGTTATCCTATACTCTTTCAACGCTTCGTCGGACAGGATTTGGAAGAATTATAATAGTTGTCGGATTTCAAAAAGATACTGTTAAAGATTATTTCGGGAATGGATGCGATTATGTATTCCAGCCAAGGTCTTTGGGTACAGGTGACGCATTAGCAAAAGCATTAAAAGTTATTCCTACCAATAGACAATCTTTAGTAGTTCTTAATGGTGATGATAGTGCTTTCTACAGACCTGAGACTTTATCTAGGATTATTGAGCTACATAAAAAAGAAAAATCCACTGTTACTTTTACAAGCCTTAAAATTTCTGATCCAACTGGTTTGGGCAGGGTTGTGAGAGACAGATCTTATAAATTTTTAAGAATTGTTGAGGAAAAAGAAGCTAAAAAAGAAGAAAAAAAGATTAAAGAGGTAAATTGCGGCCTTTATGTTTTCGATATTTCCTGGCTTAAAGGAAATGTTAGTAGGATAGAAAAAAGTGCAAGCGGGGAATATTATATTGTTGACTTAGTGAAAATTGCAGTTGGTCAGGGGAAAAAAGTGTGTGTTTTTAATCTTAAAGATCAGGATCAATGGATGGGAGTTAATACACCTGAGCAGTTGGCCTACGCTGACAAGAAAATGAGGAGAATTCTTACCCAGACAGTCATTTAAGCAAGATGAGGACAAAAAAGATTCATTTTATAGGTATTGGTGGGAGTGGTAATTCGGCAGTTTCCTTAATCGCAAAAAGGATTGGATTTGAAGTGAGCGGTTGTGATTTGGAAGCTAAAACAGCCTACATTTCCCAAGTCAGGAGAGAAATTGGAGAAGTATTTTTTGGGCATGATGAAAAACACCTTAAAAATGTGGATTTAGTTGTAGTTTCACCTGCAGTTTTATATAAAAAACCCCAACAGCCTGAGGTAAGAGAGGCTGAAAAGAAAGGAATTCTAGTTACCTGGGAAAAATTTTTAGGAGACTTTTTGCATAAAGGGAAAAAAGTAATTTGTGTTGCCGGGACACATGGAAAATCGACAACAACAGCTTTAGCAGGCCTTCTTTTAGAAAAAGCCTCTCTTGATCCTTCGGTTGTTATCGGCGCCCAAGTTAAAAAGTGGAGGGCCAATTATAGATTTGGCAAGGGAGAGTATTTTGTCACCGAGGCTGATGAATTTTATGATAATTTTTTTAACTATACCCCCCAGTTTATAGTTATAAATAATATTGAATTTGACCACCCGGATTATTTTTCCTCTGAAGAAAAGGTCATTGAAAGTTTCGCCAAGTTCGTAAAGAGGCTTAAGGGAGAAAAAATGTTGATTGTTAATGCTGACTCACCCGGTGTAAAAAAGCTCTTATCGACACTTCCTGGTAAGTTTCTCAAATCGCTTAGGATTTATGGTTACACTTTCAAGATGAAGAAATTTCGCCTCGTCAAATTAATAAAAATGACAATTAAAAGTAAAGACTGCAAAGGAACAACCTTTTTATTGGAATCGAAGGACCTAGACTTAAATAATATATATTATTTAAGTATTCCCGGAGAATATAATGTTGCAAATGCTGCGGGTGTTGTGATTTTGGCCAAGTTTATTGGGATAAATTCACAAGTTATTAAAAAGGCTCTTCGTTCTTTTAAGGGAGTCAGTAGAAGACTTGAGTTGATCGGAGAAAAGAGGGGCGTTAAACTATACGATGATTACGCCCATCATCCAACAGCAGTCAAACTTACAATTGAAGCCCTTCGCCAAAAACACCCAGGGAATCGTATCTGGGTTATTTACGAGCCACACTCCTTTTCAAGAACAAAAGCGCTCCTTAAAAAATATAAAGGAGTTTTTGCTGATTCAGATAAAGTAATAATAGGTCCAATATTTAAAGCAAGAGATAAGGAAAAGTTTGGCGTGAGTAGTCACTCGATTGTAAAAGTTTCGGGTCACAAGGATATAAAATTCATTCCCTCGCCAGTCCAAATTGCATATAGAGTTAAAAAAGAGGTTAAAAAAGGGGACGTTGTTATCGTGATGGGTGCAGGCTACAGCTACAAATGGGCAAGAGAGATTTTGGGATGTCTATAGGACAGATTTTGGCCAGATGCTGGATAACTAAGATCTATGAGTAACATTAAGAAATTAAAAGAGAAACTTGGGAGTAGAGCAAAATTAAACAAATCTCTAACTAGACACACGTTCTTAAAGATTGGCGGACCGGCTGATATTTTTTATGAAGCCAAGTCTGTCAACGATTTTAAAAAAGCCATTATTGAAGCAAGACAGCTAGACATACCTGTAACCATTCTTGGAGATGGAAGTAATGTTTTGATATCGGATTCTGGAATTAGAGGCTTAGTCTTAGTTGAGAGTTCAGACAAAATTGAAATTTTCGGTGAACCAAAGGTAGAAGCAAATTTTCAAAAGATTAAAAAGCCGGTCTATCGTTGGGAATCGGATGATAAGGTCGGAACTTTTAAATATGAATTTAAAGATTTAGATTATGATGAAAGTGATAAACCTCGTATTCGGGTGAGAATGGAAGGCGGAGTAAATCTCCCCAACGCTACGGATTTTTTGCTGGAAAGAGGGATAACCGGATTACAGTGGTATGCCGGGATTCCGGGAAAGATAGGTGGAGCTATTTTTAATAACATCCATGGCGGTACTCATTTTATAAGCGAAGTTATAGATACAGTAACTGTCCTTGACTTACAAGGTGGAACGCACACATTAAGTATTGAAGAGTTGGGGGTAGATTATGACAGAAGTCGCTTTCAAGAGACTGGAGAAATAATTCTTGACGCAACATTTCTGCTTTATAAAGGAGATGCTGAAAAAGCAAAATATATACATAATGAATGGGCTAAGAGAAAAAGTTTACAACCAAGAAATGCTCCTGGTTGTGCTTTTCATAATTTAACTCAAGGGCAGAAAGAAAAGCTTGGAATTCCAACAACAAGTATTGGTTTTGTAATAGAACATCTTTTAAAGATGACAGGATTTAAGATTGGTGATGCTACTATTTCAAAAGATCATCACAATTTCATTGTTAATGAAGGTAAAGCAACTGCAAAAGACTACCTTGCAGTTATGAAGATAATTTATAAGAAGGCCAAAAAAGAATTGGGCATAGAATTAGTGCCGGAAGTATTTTTACTGGGCTTTGAAGAAAAAGAGATTAAAGAATTCAGACATCCTCGTCAAATTGAGCTTCGTAAAAAAAGATTATACGAAATAAGAACTGTTTATAAAGATAGTAAAAAAATTTTTCCTATCCCCGGAATCTTCATGAGAAAACACGAGTACAAAGGAAAAAAAGTTGCAGTATTGGGATTTGGCTTAGAGGGAAAAGATGCTGTTGGTTTTTTACAAAAAAAGGGCGCTCATGTCACGGTTTATGATAAAAAGCCTAAAAATGAACTTGATCTCACTGGTGTTAAGAGTAGGAAAGTTGAGTTTGTATGCGGAGATAATTATATTGTCCGCGGATTAATAGAGTACGATGCAATAGTTCGTTCTCCAGGTGTTTACAGGTATTTACCGGAGATTATTGATGCTGAGAATAAAGGAGTTGGAATAACTTCGGCAGTGAAATTATTTTTTGATCTTTGTCCTAGCAAAATTATTGGTGTTACAGGAACAAAAGGCAAGGGGACGACGGCCACTTTAATTTATCAAATTCTTAAAAAAGCTAAGAAGGATGTGCACTTGGCAGGAAATATTGGTGCGCCAATGTTGAAATTGTTGCCAAAACTCAAACCCGAAAGTTGGGTAGTTTTAGAATTATCTTCTTTTCAGCTTATTGATATGACACAAAGCCCCCATATTGCTGTAGTTCTAAATATTACTGAGGATCATATGGACTGGCACAAAGATAGAAAAGAGTATATAGACGCAAAGAAAAATATTGTTAATTATCAAGAAAGATGTGATTATGCGGTTTTAAACTACGATTATTCTTGTTCAAAAAGTTTTTCAAGGCTATCTTGCGCGAAAGAGTATTACTTTAGTAAGAAAAAGAGGGTTAGTGGATGTTATGTGGAAAAAGGGAAGATTATTTTAAAAATAGATAATGCGGGATGTAAAATAGGCGGTACGAAGGATTTATTGTTACGAGGAGAACATAACTGGGAAAATGTTTGTGCTTCTGTTTGTGCCTCATATCTAGCTGGTGCAGATGTTGATTCAATTAAAAAAACTGTGTTTTCTTTTAAGGGATTGGAACACAGACTCGAGTTGGTTGGCAGAATTGCCGATGCATCTTTCTATAATGATTCGTTTTCAACAAACCCGCAAACAACAATTGCCGCGGTTGAGTCATTCGAGAAACCAATTACATTGATTTTAGGCGGGTTTGATAAGAAACTGAGTTACGAGGAAATGTGTAAGTTTTTAGCCGAAAAGGAAAATGTTAAGGTAATTGTGCTTATTGGACAAATAGGGCCTCTTCTTAAAAAGTGTCTGATGAAATTAGATTTTAAGGGAAAGCTGATAGATTTAGGTTTTAGTTCAATGAAAAAAATCATTAAAGTTGCTTATAAAAATACTTCTAAAGGTGGTATTATTCTTCTCTCACCTGCCGCTTCTTCGTTTGATATGTTTAAAGATTATAAAGATAGAGGTAATCAGTTTAAACAGGCTGTGAGTAGTTTTTCTATCTAGCACAAGTTTCAAAGACAGGTCTGCCTGTGGTAGACAGGCCTATCTTTGCAGACACCTCGGAGGTGGATGTTGCCAACTGACATTATCTCGGAGGAGTCCCTTCGGGTCACCATCCGAGGTGGTTATTCTCGAAGCAAAGATAACATCTTTTTTTAGAGATAATACTTCGCAACAAGTTTCGAGGAAGATGTTGTTAAGGGAAGTGTGAAACTTGTATCTAGTTTAAAATGAAGGATTTCAAGCAGAAAAATCTTCACAGACTGGATCCGGACTGCAAATATCCACCGCTTTGGGAAAGTATAAGTCGGCGGGAGAATGACCTTTCCGGCAACGTAGTTCCACGCTTGACCCGAATTTTTCTTTAATTAACCGCCTCCTGACATATATGCACTTTCCACATTGGTTTAGAAGGGCGAGTTTTGCTGCAGTTAATCGGTGTTTAGTTTCTTCATTCAATTGCCCTGTTTTTCTACTTTTACAATTTTCAAGGCGGCGCTTTAGTGTACGTATAGCTTCCTCTACGGATATGTCTTTTCCATTTTCGTGTCTCATATATATTAAAAAATTACGCAATCTGGAAATCGCGTTTCAGGGTTTTGTGAAAAGGAATTATCCCATAGGAAACATTTTATGTCAATATAAATGCTTGAAGTGTTTGTTGGCTTTTAAAACTGATGTAAAATAGGTGTATGGAGAAAAATATAGTCCTGATTTACGGATGGGGTGCATCGTTTGCAAAATTGAAACCATTAAAAGAGGAGCTTGAGGGACTTGACTGGTCTGTTTTTATTCCTAGGCTACCGGGATTTGATTTGAAACCTGCGAAAAATGTCTGGGGAGTTGAAAATTATTCTCGCTATATTTTCAGAAAGGCGAAAAATGTTTTTAAAAAAGAAAAATTTTTTGTTTTCGGGCATTCATTTGGAGGAAGAATGGCAATTAGAACTTGTTCACTTTACCCTGAAAGACTAAAGGGAATTATCCTTTGTGCAAGCGGTGGTATAAGTAGGGGTAGTTTTATAAAAAGAAGTATTTTTTTTGTTTTGGCAAAAGGAGGTAAAACTTTTTTATTTATTCCTCCACTAGCTAATTTATTTGAAAAGTTACTCTATAAACTCGCACGGGAGCATGATTATGAAAAAGCCCAAGGGGTTATGAAAAAAGTGATGCGGCGGGTAATTTCTGAGGATTTGAAAAAGGATGTTTACAAGATAAGACTTCCCGTACTTATTTTCTGGGGTAAGCTTGATAAAATAACTCCTTATAAAGATGCTTTATTTTTGAAAAAAAGTATTAAGGGTTCAAAACTTATTTCTTATTGGAAAGAAGGGCACCAACTTCCCTATAGAAAACCAAAGAGCTTGGCGAGGGAGATAGATAAATGGAGTACCAATTTAAATTAATAATACTAACAATCTGGATTCCTCAGGCAATAAGGCAACTGACCTCGTGGATTTATTGGTTACAGCTTAAAGAGTACCGATTTGACCGCTTCAAAATTCTCTTTAAAGGGAAAGATGGCAGGAAAAACCTTTTTTTTGAATTAATCTTACTTAAGCTGGGTTTAATTGTTTTTGCAGTTTCTTATTTTAAGCAAATATTTTTGCCATCTTTGATCTTTCTGCTTCTCGACTTAATCCTTTTTTGGGATTTATTCAAAAAAAGGCTCAAAAAACCAGTTATCACCAAACGCATAATAAACATATTTCTAATTTCTTTGGCTTTGTTTTTAATCGCAATTTATCTTTTTTGGGATAGGGGAATATTTTCCTTTATTTTTGTTTTGGAGTTAACTTTGCTTTTAGCTCCCTTGTTTGGAGTATTAATTACACAGTTGATATCAAACAGAGTTAAAAAAAGGGAAATAGAAAAAGCTAAAAAACTTTTGCAGAAGGTGAAACCTTTAGTCATTGGTGTAACAGGCAGTTATGGAAAAACCACAACCAAAGAGTTTATAGCCCAGCTTCTTTCTCAAAAATATAAAGTTGCAAAAACCCCAACTAGCCAAAATACTGAATTCGGGATTATCAGAAGTATTTTTGCTAATCTAAGGAAAGATACGGAAATATTGGTTGTTGAAATGGGAGCTTATAAAAAGGGAGAAATTGAGTCGATCTGTAAAATTGTAAAACCCGAAATCGGGGTAGTAACAGGAATAGAACCACAGCATTTAGAGCTTTTTGGAAGTTTGGAAAATATAAAAAAGGCAAAATATGAACTTATCGAATCACTTCCAAAAAAAGGAATGGCTCTTTTTAATTTGACAAATAAGCTTTGTTTTGAGCTTTTCCAAAAAGCTAAAAAAGCAAAAAAAGACCTGAAAGTTTTCGGCTACTACCTAGAAAATCCTTTTCATTCGCCTTCGCAGAAAACCACGATCGTAAGATCGTGGGTGAATGCGAAGAATATTGTGCTTCGGCGGGATTTTGCTCCCGACGAAGCTATGCACCATACGGTACTTCCCGAAGCGAGCGGAGAAGATACCTCGAGCATAAGCTCGGGAGAGCTTCATAAAGATGGGATTTCAGAATCAAATATCTATCTATCTTTCGAGGGAATAAAGGCTAAATTTATCTCGATGGATAGCTCAGGACTGGTATTTGAGACAAAATTATCAAATTCAAAAACAGTAAATAGGCTTTCCGTGCCATTTCTTGCAGGGCATTTTCTGGAGAATTTATTGGCAGCTATCTATCTTGCCAGAAAATTGGGCGTTTCCTGGAGCAATATAGAAAAAGGGTGTAAAAGCCTTAGGCTGCCGGAAAAAACAATGAATTTATCCCGGTTAAAAAACGGGAACATTGTTATTGATGATACTCTTAATTCGACTCCCAAAGGATTTGAGTCAGCACTCACATTTTTAGCCTTCGTGAAAAGAAAGAAAAAAATCATTTTTACAACTGGAATAATTGAATTGGGTGAATTTTCTGACAGAGTTCATAGGAATTTGGGAAAAATGATGAAAAGGATTGCCAGTAAAGTAATTTTGAGAAATAAAGATTTTGAAAGAAGTATCAGAAATGGCCTCGGAGAAAGATCTGGCATACTTGTAGTGATTGACGACATTGATAAGTTAACGAGGGAGTTTCTGACATTAACCCAAGAACCGGATTCGGCCATCCTTCTTGAGGGGAAACTTCCCCAGGCACTTACAGAAAAGCTTGGCAGTTTAAGAAAATGAAAAAAAATATTGCTATTTCACTATCTCCTAATACCCAAAAAGACGATGTTTTACTGGCGTTTAAGGAATTATTTACCCCTATCTCCTGGTTTGATTTCAGAAAAACTGAAAGACTTGAACGCAAATTTGAAGAATATTTTGGAAGAGGATTTAAAGCATTGGCCGTCAATAGTGGAAGAGGCGCGGAATATCTGATACTTAAAGCCTCAGGGATAGGGAAAGGTTCTGAAGTTGCTATTCAGGCTTTTACTTGCGTTACTGTTCCCAACTCAATTATTTGGCTCGGGGCAAAACCAAGCTATGTCGATATTGATAATAGCTTCAACATTGATCCGAAAGCTCTTAGTGAAAAGTTAAGTGAAAAAACGCGGGCAATTATTGTCCAACATTCCTTCGGTATCCCGGCTAAAATAGAATTGATTAAAAAAATTGCACGAAAGAAAAAATTGTTATTAATTGAAGATTGCGCAGTATCTCTGGGCGGAAGCTATAAGAATAAACGCTTAGGGACTTTTGGAGATGTAGCCTTTTTTAGTTTTGGCAGAGATAAAGTAATTTCCTCAGTTTTTGGAGGAATGATAGTCACAAAAGATAAAAGATTTTACGAAAAGATAAAAAAGGAGAGAGATAGCCTAAATTATCCTCAACCCTTTTGGTTAGTGCAACAACTTCTACACCCTATTTTATTTAATTTGTTTATCCTACCGACCTTTGGTCTGGGAGTTGGAAAATCTACTTTAGGAAAGTTGTTTCTTTATATTTTTCTAAAGTTGAAAATCTTGTCAAGAGCAGTTTATCAAGAGGAAAAAATGGGAAGAAAACCGTACTATTTTCCTCAAAAAATGCCAGGAGCTTTAGCCAGTCTTGCCCTAAAACAATTTGAAAAATTGGATAAATTCAACTCCCAAAGACGAGAAATTGCCAGTTTCTATAGAGAATCTTTTTCAAAATCAAAGTTTAAAATTCCTCCCCGGGTTAAAGGCGCTATTTGGTTAAGGTTCCCGCTACTTGTTGAAAATGCTCAAACAATTTTAAGCCTGGCAAAGAAAAAAAATATTCAGCTTGGTGATTGGTACAGAAAGGTCATTTATCCTGTTTCTGATACAAGGTTGGTTGGTTACAGGAAAGGTTTATGTCCTAATGCCGAAAGGGCGAGTGAGAAGATTATAAATCTGCCAACCTACCCCAATATTTCTAAAAAGGAGGCAGGTTTCATAGTTAATCTAATTCGAAATGGTTAAGTATCAGATAAAAGAAATTAAAGACAAAAAAGTTTGGGAGGATTTTGTTCTTAGCAGAAATTCACAGTCTTTCCTACAATCTTGGAATTGGGGAGAAGTAAATAGAGAAATTGGTAAAAAAATAGTAAGGTACGGATACTATTACGAAAAAGAGGCGAAACTTGCCGGTGTATGTTTAATTATAGTTGAGAAAGCCAAAAGAGGTAAACATTTGTTAATTCCAGGAGGGCCGTTGATTGATTGGAAAGATAATGCTTTGCTAAGAAGTTTTTTAAATTCAACTATAGAATTGGCCAAAAAAGAAAAGGCGTTATTTATAAGAGTTAGGCCGGAGCTTTTAGATTCACCCGCTTCCAGAAATATTTTTTCTTTATCGGGGTTTATACCTTCACCGATGCACGTCCATGCGGAAAGTACCTGGGTTTTGAATATAGAAAAAAGCGATGATGAACTTCTTTCGGGAATGAGGAAAACTACCCGTTATCTGGTTAAAAGAGCTATTGGTTCAGATTTGGTGGTTGTCCAAAGTAAAAAACCAGAAGATGTGAAAATTTTGGCCAAACTTCAAAAACAAATAATTAAAAGACATAAATTTATCGGATTTTCTGAGAAACTTTTTAAAGCACAAATTGTGAATTTTGCTAAAGACGATCAGGCCATTCTTTTTATTTGTAAGCAGGGAAAAAAGCCATTGGTTATCTGCCTTATTATTTTTTATGGGGAGTGTTCCTATTATCATCATAGTGCATCAAGTGAGGAGGCAAGACGTACTCCGGCATCTTATTTAATTCAGTGGAGAATTATAAAAGAAGCTCAAAAGCGGGGATGTAAGTATTATAATTTCTGGGGTGTGTCATCTACGGATAATCCCAAACATAGATTTGCCGGAGTAACAACTTTTAAAAAGGGTTTCGGAGGAAAAAAGATTGATTGGTTACATGCCCAAGATTTACCTTTAAGTAAATTTTATTGGTTAACTTATGTTTTTGAAAGCGTAAGAAGAATATTAAGAAGGCTGTAGTGTTTGTTAAACTTTAGGTTTTTCGGGCAAGTACACAAGTTTCTTAGACAGGTCTACCTGCGTAAGACTGGCTAAATCACCTCTGGATTTACCAACTGACTTCACCTCGGAGGAGTCCCTTCGGACTACCGTCAGAGGTGGTTATTCTCGAAGCAAAGATAACATCTAGATGATACCTCGCAACAAGTTTCGAGGAAGATGTTATAATGCGAGCGTAAAACCACATGCGTAAGCTTGTGGATATAAGCTCCAAATAAGTCTCGCGTATGCGAGTATTACAAAATACCATCGGGCGTAAGTCCGTGGTAGTTTATTAAGGTAAATGTGAAACTTGAAAAGTAGTAAAATAGCTTACGCTGAGTATATAATTCTAATTATGGATGCACAAAACACTCTTACCTTAGCTTTAGGGTTGATAATCTTTTCATTTTTTATCACTTCAATCTTAATCATCCCCTTTATAAATTTATTATATAAGCTCAAGGTTACTCGAAGGAAAGAAGCTCCTCAAAAAGGAAAAGTACCTTTGTTTGATAAATTGCATGATCTAAAAGCAGGAACGCCGGTTGGAGGCGGAATCTTAATCATTTTTGTAGTTTCCGCACTTTTTAGTCTGCTTTTTCCTTTTGCGTCTCACATGGGTGTTTTTATTAGAAGCAGTTTTGACTTTAAGATAGAAATATTTATCATCTTTTTTACATTTATCTCTTTTGGGCTTTTGGGCTTGTCTGATGATTTAATTAAAATATTTGGGAAACCTAAGAAAGGAAGTTTGGGAATGTGGTTTGGTTTAAAGAGGAAAAAAAAATTACTTCTTCAGATGTTGCTTGGATTGTTTATCGGTTGGGTTCTTTATACCCGCTTGGGTATCGATATAGTTTACATCCCCCTGATTGACGAAACTTTGAAGTTTGGTTTTTGGTACATCCCCTTTGCAGCTTTGGTAATCGTTGGCTTTTCGAACGCATTCAATATTAGTGACGGATTAGACGGACTGGCAGGCGGACTTTTAATTATTTGCTTAATGGCATTTACAGCCATATCAGCAAGCAGTTTAGACACTTCGCTATCTCTTTTTATTTCTCTTTGGATAGGGGCCTTAATTGCTTTTTTGTACTTTAATATCTGGCCAGCCAGAATTTTTTTGGGCGATGCAGGGTCCCTTTCTTTTGGAGCTATGATTTCTGTGATCGGGCTTTTGACGGGAAGTATTGTTGCACTTTTAGTAATAGGGGGGCTATTTGTTTTGGAAATAGGATCATCGGCATTGCAAATAATGGGTTGGAAAATCTTTAAGAAACCGATTTTACCTCTGGCCCCCATCCATCACAGTTTTCTCGCAATTGGTTGGGAGGAGCCTAAAATCGTTATGCGTGCTTGGCTTGCAGGAATAATTTTAGCAATATTTGGGCTTTGGTTGGCGACTATATAGAGTGTGCGAAGATTACACCTCAAAAGACAAACGAAAACTTTCGATAAAAGGCTGTTTTTATTGAGCTTACTTTTGACAGCCATTGGATTGGTGGCAATAGCTGATGCTTCTGCACCCTTAGCAGTAAAAGAATTTTCCGACAGGTACTATTTCTTCAAGCAACAGCTTGTTTGGGCTTTGCTGGGTTTTTTTTTAATGATTTTATTTGCCAATATAAAATATACTTTTTGGCGTAAGTTATCTACGCCTTTTTTTATTTTTAGTGTCTTAAGTCTAATTATTGTTCTCATTCCTGGTATTGGTGAGAGTTATTTGGGAGCAAGACGTTGGATAGTTTTTGGCGATATTACGGTTCAGCCTTCTGAAATGGTAAAGTTTTCCCTTTGTTTATATTTCGCAGCTCTTTCTTGTACAAACGCTAAGGTGAATAGCTTTCTTATCCCCATATTTTTAATCGGGTTTTTGATAATGCTGGAGCCTGATTTGGGAACAACACTGGTTATTTTGGCTATAGGATTATCACAAGTATTTATCTCAGGGATTGGTTTAGTACCTTTTTTTATATTGATCATTACAATGTCTTTTTTAAGTCTGATCTTAACTTTGACATCGGATTATCGAAGAGAAAGATTGATGACTTTTATTAAGCAGACTCAAGATCCATTGGGCAAGGAATATCATATAAGACAAATTCTTCTGGCGCTGGGATCTGGGGGAGCCTTTGGAGTAGGATTGGGCAAATCCCGACAGAAATACCTTTTTTTACCGGAAACGGCCACAGATTCAATTTTTCCGATAATTGCGGAGGAGGTTGGATTTATCGGGGCAAGTCTTATCATCTTTTTGTTTTTTCTTTACTTTTTCAGAATAATAAAAATTGCCTCCCATGCTCCGGATACTTTTTCCAAAATATTTACTATCGGTTTTGCTGCCTGGTTGGGTGGTCAGACTTTCCTTAACATAGGTTCGATGCTCGCGGTTGTTCCCCTAACTGGAATTCCGCTGCCTTTCATTTCTTATGGAGGCTCATCTTTGATTAGCATTTTAGCTGCCTCGGGAATAGTTTTAAATATCTCAAGACATGTCAAAGCTTAAAATACTTCTTACAGGTGGCCATGGGGCAACGACGGCGGTATCTTTTATTGAAGAGATTTTTTCCCGAAAGAGAAATGGAAAAATGTGGAAAATTTATTGGATCGGTTCGGATAAGGCGATCGAAGGCAAGAATGTTTCCACCATTGAGTCAAGATTTATGCCAAAACTGGGGGTTTCAACCCACGCTATCATTGTGGGTAGACTGCAAAGAAAATTTACTTTATGGACAATTCCTTCGCTTTTTAAAATACCTTGGGGTTTCTTACAGGCTCTTTATTTGCTTAAGAGGGTAAGTCCCGATGTAATTCTTTCATTTGGCGGATATACAGCTTTTCCAGTTATAGTTGCTGGATTTTTATTAAGGATTCCTTTGGTATTGCATGAACAGACAAGCGCTGCGGGCTTGGCAAATAGGTTGTCGAG
>Ga0209541_10010233_pt1 | contig 15000 bp, 19 predicted proteins | sample RifCSPlowO2_01_FD_184027 | JGI IMG/M metagenome (GOLD analysis project Ga0209541, IMG submission 184027) | Groundwater microbial communities from Rifle, Colorado - Rifle CSP2_plank lowO2_0.1 (SPAdes) (version 2) | ecosystem: Environmental > Aquatic > Deep subsurface > Groundwater | place... | reverse complement strand
CTTCCCTCATAAAAGATCTTTACGTCCCAAAGGGACTTCATCAATCACGCGGCGTCGCTCCATCAGACTTTCGTCCATTGTGGAAGATTCTCGACTGCAGCCACCCGTAGGTGTATGGTCCGTCATAGTGTTTTCCCCAATCACTTGAGGTATCAGACTATACCTTCACCCTCTTTAACAAAAAGAGGGGCCAACGATGTCAGCTATCGTTTTAGCTCAATCATCTACAATTGAGCATTTCGATAACTCCTTCGCCTAAGCGAAAAGTCGTTACGGGGTCAAATGTTACATAAGTTTAATTTTGCCTCCAGTATTTGAATTCAGATTTCTGATTTTCTTTACTAAAGACATAATCATTGCAAACTCTTTTTCAGAAATAGAACTTCTTGTGTTCACTCTCGCACCTTCATAAATGAGAAGAATTTCATTCATGATGGTTGCTTGTTTTCTTTTGATCACAAGATACGGGCGTACTCTTTTGAGGGTAGCAACCAGTTCTTTACGATCAAGAATAACAAGTTCAATAAGATTGTGTGAGGCAACATTTCTAATGTTACCCACATCACCAAGAAATTTCTGCATGGCTTCTATGATTTTTTTGTGACGATTGTGTTGTGTAAACGATATTTTTAATCGCACCCGATACGGAAATCTCCGTCGTTCGGGACGATGTTCTACCGTCGCAACAATTGAACCGTCACCATCTAAGAAACCCGCAACGTATTCATCTGAAAAACTATTAACATCGACTTCCCACGGTATTATCTTTCTTATCATGGGGATATTATATCACATCCCCCAAAAGACTTCACCGTTATGAGTTGGATTTTACATGGGGATTACTCCCCAAGGAGATCATTTGGTCTCAGTACCATCGGTGGGGGTCAGGCTCTCACCTCCCCTAGACGTCCGCCTTGGTAGGCCATTACCCTACCAACCAGCTGATATCGCACAGGCCTTTCCCAAAGCGCACAAAAAATTAATCTCGGCTTTCCTCTTGCGAGATATCGTGTATTAGTCCGTCTTTCGACGAATTATTCACGACTTTGGGGGAAGTTCCTATGTATTACTACCTCGTTCGCCACTATGAAACCCTTTTGGCAAAAGCAATCTTGCCAGAAAATTATTGCTAACCTTCCAACTCGATCACAACCAAAAGAACTTCATCGTTCGACTTGCATGCCTTATCCACGCCGCCAGCGTTCATCCTGAGCTAGGATCAAACTCTAATTAAAAGTTAATCAGAACGAAACAAAACAAAAAACAGCAATGTTTTTGTCTTTACTTTTGTCCTAGCTCGAATTATCACTCAAAAAAATAGAACAGACTTGCACCTGTTCTTAAAACCTATTCTTTTGTCAAAGAAGGTTAAATTAAAACATCATTCCATCAAAGGAAAGATGCTGGAAAGCAGTGTATACCAAAGACGTAAGGAAGTCAATATTCTCACAAAAAAGATTAATCAAATAAGAACTCTTACATCATCGCCTTGGCATCCGCCTCAGACATAAACTTGAACATATTTCCTCCGCAGACAGCGCAAGTACCCTTGGCGCTATATCTGCCTTTGTCGTTTTTGGAAACCACTGGGTTCATCATCGTCTGCATGGTCGGTTTCCTATTCGCATCCCTGCACTTCATACACAAAGCTTTTAGTTCTACCATAAATTTTTATAATTTCAGCCAGAGACTGATTCGCCCCTGACAGGGTTAATAATAATCTATAAATACATTATTGCATTATTTCATATAAAAGCCAACCACCCTCTACTTTTCATCTCGTTCGCTTCGTTTTAACATTTCTTTGATATTAATGTATTTCATATCACTATTTACTTTGCCTCACACTTAATTCTCAGCGCTTCGAGATCGGAAACGGACAAGGTATCCGAATTTCCTTGATTCAGTTCATACATTATGGCTTCCGGATCATTCACATGCGGAAGCCCCAGGGCGTGTCCGAATTCATGAGCTAAAACCCGGATCAACTTCTCTCGGCTTGAAAATTCATATATGTCTATTTCTTTTTTCCCATCTTCAAAAAAATACACCCCTTCTTCGAATGATTCTCCGCGAGACTCATTTATCGAATTATACTTCTCCACGGAAAGATTGAGAGATACTATCAGGCGATTAATCGCCACCACTAAAGCATTGATCTCCTCTATTGAAACATTGATGTTGCTTTGAAGTCGATTTAATTCTCCGGCTTCGGCATCGAGTATAAGACGTTTCTCCTCGATTCTGCGATATTCATCTTCGGGAGCTCCGCCCTTCTTGTTCCAAAATCGCACTTCTTCGGCGTAAACTTGCTTTTGTTCTTCGAAAACTGCCGCCCGGGCGTCAAAACTCGCTTTTTTCTTAATGTAATCCGCCTTAAGAGAATCCAGCCTAGTCCTAAGCATATCATAAGAATCCTTGTTGTTCTGTACCACTATCCCGAGGTTTGCAAGCGTACCAGTAGCCTGCTGACGATAGTCATACACCAGATTTATTTTAAGAACCTCGTCAGAAACATCTACGGGCGTAAATTCGAAAAGATCCGCTCCGGCGGGTCCCTCCCACACCGCCTCGGCCGAAAGAAGGGCATCTAGAAAATATTTGCGGGAAATATTAAATTTTTCACTCCATTCTCCGATATTGTAAGCTATGGGCACAGAGCACGGGAGCGTCGGAAAGAAGACAGAGCGAAATTGGTAAAGTATCGCCCCCACTACCGCTAAGGCGACAAAAGTTTTTAAAATGATTCTCATGATTTATGATTATATCACTTAAGAGCCTATAAATTATGGCGCGTGAAAAAAATAATATATAATAAAGCGTAAGATATGGATCTGAAATCTTTAGATAAAGGAATAATTCGTTTCTTTCAGAAAATTTCCGTGCCTTCGGCAAGGATCGGGCTCTTTGTGGTTTTCTTCTGGTTTGGCCTCCTCAAAGTAATCAATCTTTCCCCTGCCACTGGCTTAGTGCAGAATCTTTTCGAGCAAACTGTCTCTTTCATATCTTTCGGTAATTTTCTAATTTTTTTTGGATTATTCGAAATGTTGATAGGAATATTGTTCATCATCAAGGGCATGGAAAGAGTGGTGATATTGCTCCTCTTCATTCAGATCACCACTACCTTCGGCCCGTTGGCGCTATTGCCAGAGACAACCTGGTCCGGCTTTATGGTACCGACACTTGAGGGCCAATACATCATAAAAAATTTGGTAATTATCGCAGTCGCCATCGGCATCGCCGCGCACCTGCACCCGGCGCGAAGCTGGAGAGAAATGGTCTGAAACATGATGGCAAACACATTAGATGAAAGCTTTTTTTGTAAAATAATTTTGCATTATTACCCAAATAAGGTAGAATGTTTCCAGTTTTAATGGGCCCGTAGCTTAGTTGGTAGAGCGCCTCTTTTGCAAAGAGGAGGTCAGGAGTTCGAATCTCCTCGGGTCCACCAAATTTGATTTGCATCAGAATTGACCGCGCCCGCGCCTTTGGCGCGGGCTTGGACTGGCATTTCCGCCAAGAAATTCCAAGGGGTTTTGAATTCCGCCAAAAGCATTCCCGCCGCTATGCGGCGGTTCGAGCCGATGTCCACAAGAAAATCTTTCATCCCAGAAAGATTTTCTTGTTTAATGAGATTTCCGGCTTGGTTGGCTTCAATAATCCAGTTCCGCATGAGTTCGAGCCAATGATTTCCTTTGCGTTCAAAATCACTCAATTTTTCTTCCAGAGTTCGTTTTTCCGCCGTCAGCGCGTTCTTGCGCTCCAAGTACTCGCCAAGTTCCAGTGCTTCGTTTAGGTAAGCGTCTGTGAGGCGAGAGAGGCGCGCTGAAACGGCGGAAATATCAGTTTTGAGATTTTGAACGAAAAGGTCAGATGAGTGGCGGACATCGGCATTTTCGCTTTCCAGTTTCTTGAAATATGCGTCTCGCCACTCATCAGGCAAAGAAACCTTTTTGACCATTTCTTGCACTTGTCGCGTCAATTCTTCTTCCCGCAAAAAGCGAGTTTGCGAACATTTTTGAGTGCGGCTTTTGTAAGTGCAGTGGTAGTAGTGATACACCAGCCCACTTTTCTTGATTTTGCGTTCTGCAGTTATCGCATAGCCGCACTCACCGCATACCGCGAACCCTTTGTAGAGCAAACCTTTTTCTCCTCGCTTTTTGCGGGGCTTTCCATTGGCAACAAGTGCCTCTTGGATTTTGTCAAAAAGTTTCTTTGAAATCATTGGCTTATGCGAACCTTGGTGTACCTCGCCTCGGTATTGAAAATGTCCGTAGTAAAAAAGAACAAATCGGCGCTCTTGCGCCGATTTTCGGATTCCTTTTTGGTTTAGAAAATTAAGAAATCAAAAGATAGACGCAAAAACATATGTGTTTGCGCTCCACCAAGATTTCATAGAAATATTCATTTTTAGACTATTTTTCATATATTATTCAATACACAAATACTCTTGTATTCGTGTACTAGTACATGGTAGCATATACAAAATATAATGCAAGTAGCATCTGTGAATAACTTTTAGCTATCTATCTACCTATTTTCTTTAACATTAAATGGAAACCGCCATTTTTATTACGAAGCTCCCGAGAACCTCTTGTTACTGTGCTTATGCCTAGACCTAAATCCTCTGCTATTGATCTATGTGTTTCTCCTTTTTTAAGTCTTTTAACTATTTGCCATCTCAAAGCTAGGGCTTCAAATTCTGTCGGCGTTAGAATATCTGTCAAAAATTCAGTCATCAACCTTTTATCCCCGAAAATTTTAGCAAAAGTATCTACCAATTCTTTTTTATAGTCTGAGATTTTATTACTAGAGTGCTTCATAAGCTATATCATAAAACTATTTTAACTTTATTGCAAAAATTTTTCTAATTCCGCCCATTCTGATTTGCATCACCAATTTAAAAATTCCCCCACCAAAAACAAAAGTCGAAGCCCGCCCCGCAGGATGGTACGGGAGGAATGCGGGGCGGAAACTCCCGCCGAATTTCAAAAACATTAGTCTCGGTTTTGCGAATCCTCCCTCCTTACAGGAGCAGTACACCTTTTGGACTTTTTCATTCACTTCGTTCTGAAAAATTCACAAAAGGTCTTGCGCTTGGGTCCCTAGCCCAAGCTCACCCGCAAAATAGTTTCGCAAAACCGAGTCCATTTTGTTTTGGTATTGCGTGCCTCGCTTTTCTCCTTTGGAGAAACTGTGTATCACATAGGCGTGCGTAGCACGCGCGAGGCACGATAGTTATTTAATTTCTTCTGGAAAAAAGTTTACGCAAATGCTAGAATAACACCACCTTGGTCGCAATAAAAGTGACCAAAGTTTTTTACAAGTAAAAATTCCGGGGTAGCTCAGCGGTAGAGCGGTCGCCTGTTAAGCGATTGGTCGTAGGTTCGATCCCTACCCCCGGAGCCAGTTAGGGTTATCAGCTAGTTCTAGCACTAAATTGAATGGAGAAGCTATTGCAAAATCTAGCTTTTTTCCGTTTACTGTTGGGTTCTGAAGTAAATAGTTCAATAATACTCTCTTCTCATATATTTCAGAACCTTTGAAGATTTCTTTTGCACGCCTAGCGACAGAAATAATTGTAGTTATAGTGGTTTTGTAGTCATAGTCGGCTTTTGTGTGTTCTTCAAGTTCAATATTTAAGACTTGTAGTTTGTCTTGAAGTTCTTGATGTTTCTTGTCATAGATTTCCTTAGTAATACTCTGGTCTATATATGCTTCAAGAAGTCTGCCGTCTTTTAGTTGTATTTGCTCGTATTGATTTCTAATACGGTTTATTTGTGCTTTATGGAAAACTAACTCTGTCTCCGTATTCTTGCGTAATTCTTCAAGCAAGTCATTTTGGGTTTTCTTTGTGATTTTCTCAAAGCGGTCAAAAACACTGTAAATGGGCTTTAAGAGTTCTTTTTCAGGGACATACTCTCTTTTGCATATTCCTTTGGAATTTGTGCAAGAGTAATATATAAATTTTTCCTTAGCTGTGGTCGGGGTCATAGTGCAACCACAATTTTTACAAGTTAGTAGTGTCTTAAAAATATATTCTTTTGAATCCATTTTTTGTAATTTTTTACGCTTTGATGTTCTGAGTGCTTGGCACTTATCAAATAATTCTTTTGATATTAAGCGAGGATACTTGTGAATATACGAACCATATATTCTTGAAACTGCCGTGCCACAATAAAAAGAATCCGCTAGTATATTTTCTATGCAACTTTTTGAAAGTTCATAACCTTTCAGACTTCGTAAGCCCATAGTAGTAATTTCCTTTCGTATGGTTTCCATAGAGTAATTTCCCGTCGCATACATTTCAAATATTTTCTGAATCAAATGACTTCGTTCGGGGTCTACAACTATATCTTTACGTAATCTCTTTTCTACATCAAGAGAAATATTAAGATAGCCTAAACGAACAGCACCAGTCCATTCGCCATTTCTGCGTTTCTGCTCAAACGCTCTTTTCACATTATCGCCAATAGCATCCGAATAGTATTTGGCTAAACCTAAGCTCATACCAAATTGAAATTTCTCAACAGCCGACATTTGATTGCTGATTACTTGTCCATCCGACACAAAATGAAGCTCTATTTTGTCTGCTAAAGCCATTTCGTAGAGCAAACCAACTCTTTTATCAAAAACACTTCCTCTTGAAAAACGGTCTACCTTATCAAAACATACAGCCAATTTTTCTTTTTCTGCTACTTCTTGTATGTGTTCAACAATAGTATCAAACTCATCTCTTTTTTTCTTATAAGCACTTTCTTCAAAACTATAAGGTTTAATAATCTCAAAAGATTTTTTATTGCAATAGTCCTTTAGTCGCGTTTCTTGGGCAGGGAGTGAATTACCTGCATCTTTTTGTTCTTCAGTTGATACTCTGGCTACAATTATTGCTTTCATTTCACAATCGCCTTATTTAAGAACTTATTAAATTCACTTTTTCCAATACGAAACTCCTTGCCAATTTTGTATGCCTTTAACTTACCCCCGTTTATATGGCGATATATGGTCATTATGTTTAGACCTAATTTATCCGCTAAATCTTTTGCTGTGTAAAAATCCCTATTCATAAATAATATCGTAATCTGTTATGTTTAACTTACTCAAATAATTTTTGGCTTTTTGCTCCGCTTCCTCTTTTGTTTCAGAATTATCAAGATATGTTGCACCATAGTCGGTAGAACTTGCTGTATTTGCCGACCAAGTGCTAGGTGGTTTTATACTTAAAGACCAAATCTTTTCTTCTACTTTCTTTATGGTTATTTTATATTTATTCATAAATGATTCAGTTTGATTGTGTAAGAGTAATCTTTCTCCATATATCCACCATATCATTGCCGTGCTTACTGGCATCCAACTCAACAACTTCAACTAAGTGTCCTTTATTCTTCTGTTTTTTTATGAAAGCCTGACAATCCGGGTTTTGTTTATTACACCTTACTTTTAGCAAAAAGCCTCTCGTTTGAAGATTTTGACAATCATAATCAATTGCAGGTAGCTCACTATTGGTAAAACTTTGGTATTCGTTCATAACTTAATTATACTTTACTTTTCTTTACAAGCCAACTGTAGGCTGAACAAGAAGTGGATAAACGGGCGGCGGTGCTATTGGCTTACCAAGACTGTTTTCTCTTGTTCAGAAATACGAATTTATTTTACAACTAACTATTCGTGAGAATAGTTATCTACATCAGTAGATATATCTGGTGTATTATCTGTGTATAGTATCTGGTATGGTGTGTGGTTTCGTCAGAATGGAATGTCTGTTTCCGCGGATGCCTCGTCTTTTTGTAGGATAACAAGGGTTTTATCGGTGATAGTATACCATTTGGTTTTGTCATAGCCTTTTTTGTTAAAGCTACCGGTTTCTATATATCGTTTATCTTCAAGATTATCTAATATTCTACGAATTTGGTTTGAAGTCCAAAATGGGTATTGCTCAACAAATTCACGAACGGTGTTATAAGTCCAGTATTTTCCGTCCATTTCGTTGTGTTGATTTTCTTCATTTTTTTGAACCCAAAAGTATAGATTACTAAGCATTATAGCTTCTTCAACCCCTGTATCTTTCGCAACAATTTCGCTAAAGTAGTATTTTTTAATATCGCTCATAATTATCTTTTTGTTTTATAGATTTATAAAGGCTAGGATTTATCCTTTTATCAACTTTCAAAAGCAATGCAAAGAAACCGACCAGACTATTTTTGTCTTCTAACTTTAGAACTATTGCAGATTCGTTCTTATTATTATTTTCTTTGATTAATCCTCCCATCCCCTAATTGTGTATTAAGGGGTTCATTCAATATTCAGCGGTTGAACTTTTTCTTCTAGGGTTTGAAAATCCAGCCTGATTTTGGCTCGTTAACTATCGGTTTTCTCTTAAAGTGAGGTTTTAGAATTAGATTTAATTCACTAATGTATTTAGAAATTGTAGATTTAGTTTTCTTTGAATTTATTTCTAAATCATCTTTTATATCATCTCTATTTATTAACTGATTTGGTCTATCAATAAAAATTTCGCATAGAGTTTTTAATTTTGGGCGTATATAAATTATATTATTCTGATAACAAATTAAGCCGTCCGCTCGCAAGTTAAGATTTACAGCTTCTCCGCTAAGTATTTTTGTGTTAGAAATTGTTTTTTGTCCGACAACCCCTTTTTTATTTTTGGTTTCTAGCCCATCAAGATACTCTTTTAATTCACCATTTTCAACACCCGTAATATATGTTTCATCTTTTCGTTTTCCTTGAACTTCGTCTAAGGCACGTCTTAAATAACGAAGTGCTTCCGCTCTTTCTATATTTTCATCTTCTTCTTTAAGCGTAGTTATTAAAAAACCTTGCTCTAAAAAAGTATAGTTTCTTGATAGGGGTAAGGGAATAGCTTGTTCTTTAAGCAAGTCGGTTAGTTTACTTTTTTCTTTCAAAAAATATTTATGAAGAGTTTTATATTCTTCGCCAGTTTGTTGATTTTTGTGAACTCTAATTATTTCATTCATATCAAAAAGACATTGGGAAATTTTTTGCAAAGATTCTTCAGATTTCATACCGTAATTGTATTACAAAAATCCTAGAAAAACCATAAGAATTTTTCTGGCAGTATACACCCTTTTGCTTATATTCCTTGCCCCCTTACCCCCGCCCGCCTGCAATCACAAGAACAATAATAGCCGTTGTTTCCTTGATGAGATTTGTTGTATACTTACTAGACAATTGAATAGAAAAAACCTAACCCTATTGCATTTGTAATAGATATGGTTAAAAGACCCAAGGATGATACTGAACCCCGCGTTCAGCAACTCATCCTTGGGCTATATCGGGAAACTGGTATAGGGTCGTAAGACCTAGCTGGCGCGGGGTTCTGTGTATTTCATAGAATCTTTCCGCTAGTCATTATCAGCTAGCTTTATTTTTTTATGAAAAAACTAACTTGGATATTTGGTGCTTTGGTTTATTCCTTTTTTGTCGCGATAATTCCTACCTTTATTTGGATGCTATATGGAATTACACAATGGTTAATGGCGAACAACCACTCTACCTGGCTTGTATATGGAACTTTTTTTATTGTAGGGTCAGTCATCCAATTTTACAGACCGTTATATAAAAACAATAATTAAGATTAAGTTGAAATTCTTCAGAATCTATTGTAGAATAAGCCGGTAATGAGATTAAATGCTTTCAGGATAAAAAATTTCAGGTCAATAGTAGATACTAACTTTCGCGATTTATCGCCTGACGGTATATCTTTAATTGTCGGTCAAAACGAGTCGGGAAAATCTTCAATATTAGAAGCCCTAAATTGCTTTGAGATAGGAGAAATAACGGAGGATGATGTAAGAAGTAGCGCTGATATGCCAGAGGTAAGCTGTGTGTTTAAGTTTGATAATTTTACAGAACTCACTGACTTAATTCCTGAAGAAAAATTACCAAAAGGTTTTTCTAAGATTTTCAAGAAACTAAACAATTGTATTACCTTAACAAGAATTTGGGATTCTGATAATTATGATGACGGGAACTTAGTTATTGAAAACGATGATTTAAGAAGTCTTTGGGAAATAAAACAAGAAGAACCACCTGTTGTATCTCCTCAAGAAAATGCAGGAACACCCAACACGGAGCCACCTGTTGTAAATGAAGCACCAGCAGAACCAAAACCTATTATTCTTTCAGAAGATGAGTTCACAACGGAACTTTTTTCATATCTTCCAGTAATGGATATTTTTGAAGATAACAGCCTTCTCCCTCCCACTATTGATTTAGAAGATTTGATAACGAAAAATACAAAAGCTAATGGATATGAAGGTGCTAAAAATTTTCTTTTGATTGCAGACATAAAAGTTGAGGAATTAAAAAATCAATCTAACATCAGAATCACTGGAGATATGATTGAAAATAAATGCAAAAAAGTAAATATTGAATTGCAGAAATATTGGCATCAAACAGTTGGGAAAAGAGATAAAATTGAGGTTAGCTTGGAGCTTAAAAATCACCCAAGCGAGGTTGAAGGTAAGCAAGGAAAACCTTACCTTACTTTTTGGATTAGAGATAAAAATGGCAGACTTTCGCCTATGCAAAGAAGTAAGGGTGTTAAGTGGTTTATTTCTTTTTATCTAAAACTTGAAGCTACTGCAAAACTAGAGAAAAGTAGCAGGATTTTTCTGATAGATGAGCCTGGAGCAAATTTACACGCTAAGGCACAAAAAGATATTTTGAGTGTCTTTGAAAAGCAAAAAGAGAATTTACAAATTATTTTCACAACACATTCGCCATATCTTTTAGATGTTGAAAGAGTTTACCGAGTATTGGCTGTTGAACGTGCAGATACGGAAGATGATAAAAGTGAAACAAAAGTAATAACTTTTCAGAATCTTGGCAGTGCCTCTGTTGATACGTTAATGCCCTTATATACGAATATGGGCGTTGATGTTTCTAATCAATCTATAATTGCAAAAGATAGAAATGTCCTTTTGGAAGAAATATCCGCATTTTTTTACTTGAAAGGTCTTTGGAAAATTTTTGAAAAAGAAGAAAAAGTTAATTTTCTACCTGCCACTGGATGTGCCAACCTCCCATTATTGTCTAATTTAATGCTTGGGTGGGGTCTATCGTTTTCCGTTTTAGTTGATGACGATTCTCACGGCAGAAAAGTTTACAAAGAATTGAAGGATTCCTGTGTTTGTCCTGAAGAAAAATTGTTGAAAATAGATGGGTGTCCTGGCATAGAGGACTTGTTTACACAAACAGATTTCAAAAAAATTATATTAAAAAGTCCAAACACGCAAATTAAGGCATCTAATTCAGAGTTCCTAAAAACAAGTAATTTTTCTAAGGTAATATTGTCTCGTGATTTTATGATTAGAGCTTTTGACGGAACTATCAAGAAGACTGATTTTTCTAATCAAACACAAACTAAAATAGAAGAAATACTCTCAAAGATTATTGCAACCCTATAAGAGTTTTCAAAATATGACAAAGGACGACATAGAAAAACAGATTGAGACTGAGCTTAAAAAAAGAGAGAAGTCTATTCGCAATAAAAATGCTATTGAAAAATTCTTGGGGCTTTTCCCTAATCTTAATGCTCTATATGGAGTTTTGACTGGCTCAGCTGACGCAATAGAAATTGAACGTCAGAAACTTACGCTAGATAAGGTTTTAGATTTAGTTGTTGCTGTTGACGATAAGTTGAGCGGAAAAGATATTAGTAATATTGATGCAGGTTTGAGGATTTTAATTGATAATGTGGAAGCAGAGGGTAATATAACCGGCTTAGAGGGTGATACATCAAATAATGATGTCCAAGAAATTTTCAAAAAACCTATTGATATATCTATAAAAAATTCACGAGCTGGGGGCAATATAACTGGCATTAAATTAAATGTTGATAAAGAAATGCCAGTAGAAAAAAGAGTTAATGTAGAAACAGATCTGGGAACTGTAGAATTTAATCCCCAACCTGGAGCAGATATCACTTTTGGAGAAGGATTTGACTCTCGCAATTAAAGGGCTATACGGGGAGGAATGGATGATTTTTGCGTTTTTAGCCCGTTTAAGCTAAAAAAATGACCTACCCTACGTCTGCACCGTTTTTCTGTCAAACGAACATTGTGAAATAACGACGAAATTGGAGGTTCTGAAGCGAACAAGCTATTTAAGAACCTTAATTTTACTTCCAATAAAAATAACAAATTTTATGCTAAACTCTATTTGATGTGGTAGCCAAACGGTAAAGCATACTCCCGCAAGGGGTAATCGTAGGTTCAACTCCTACCCACATCTCTATGAATGCACAGGAATATATTGAGCAAAGATTGAAAGGTATAAAAGATATAAAAGTTAAGCAAGACGGCGAGCTGGCTGATTTTATATTTGACCGAATAATGTCAAAGAAGTTCAGGAAATATAGCGTTAATCCCGAGGCAAATAATATGGTTCGCAAAGCCATAGAGTTAAATATTCAAAGTAATGAACCAATAAAAATTGCCATCCCTTTTGGTTCATATAAATTATGGCGATTGGAAGAAAGCCCTGAACCAGATTGGGCTGAACTTTTTGCAATGATTTATTATGCTTATTGGTTAAAACCTATAACCGATGTGTATGAGCAAGGAGTATGGTTTGATTTTTGTGGAGACGATGCGATTTTAGAATTGATGAACAACATTCCCGAAGAAGATACTGAAAAGTATAAAAAGACCTTCAGGGATTTAATAACTTTCATTCAACCTTATTTGCCAGAAAATTTTAGGTATACCTTCAGTCCTGTGGGCGAAAGATATAGTTCAAAAGAAGAATTTCTTGCTGACCTCAACGAAAAAGTAAAAGAACTGAAGCAAAAGGGAGATATTGCTTTAAGCGAACGAAACATTGAAATGATGAAATTTAATATTAGACCGAAAGACGGAGAGGAAATAGATTTTCAGAAAAATCGTATTTTACACGATGCCTATATGGCTGTAAGTAAAAGGAGGGCTCATCATAAAAGACCTGACAAAATAATTATATGTTGCACTCCCTTTGGCGACAGAACCAGCTTGCCAATGGGGACGACTAAAACTTCAGTAGTTAAGTTTCAAACGGGTGCAGGTGTTTTGAAAAAAGAAAAAGATAGCTTTATGGAATACATTTACTCACCTTCACAACTAGAGGATAATAAATTCAATTGGGAAGATGTTCAAATTAAAGGGTTATCTGGGAAGAACTTTGGTAAACTAAGAATTGTATGAAACTTTATAGATTTAGCCCAATAGAAAATAAAGAACAGTTATTGGAAGCGATGAAGCATACACACTTTGCTTGTTTTGAGTTATGTAAAATGACTTTTGGAAAATACTTTCCAGTTGCAGGAAATATGGGAGTATTCTGTCATTATGATAATGAGTATAAATTTCTTACAAAATTACGAGAAGAAATGACCGAAGCATTTGATAACCTAAATCAAAAATACTTCCGCTTACACGAACCAATTATTGTTCCCGCTAAAGACGATATTCCTGAAACAACTTATACCTATCTTTATATTCGCAGACCTGACCAATACAGGGCACAAGTTGGAGATGTAGATTTTGTTATAGGTGATAAAGAATATATTGAGCTTAAGAAATCTTTACAAAGTGGTTCTCAACTAAACGGGGCTAAAATCTTTGATAGACCAGACCTAGATATGGTTGAGTTATCTGACCCTGATATTGATGCTCTTGCTTATGTAAGCACTACAGCAATGACAGAAAAAGTAAGAGTTAAAACTAAATAATTTATGAAAAAAGCACTTATAACTGGCTCAGAAACTTTTGGGAAATATATAACAAACCCTACAAAATGGTTGGCTTTATCTGCCGAAGGTAAGACCATTGCGGGTTATGAAATTCATTCTTTAGTTTTTCCTTCGGTCGTATTAAACCCTGAAGGAATTGAAAACAAAGGAGAAACAACTATCAGAAAAGCCAAAGAGATAGGAGCAGATGTGATTATCTCTTTTGGTATGGCTTCAGAAGTAAGAGGGTTTCGCCTAGAAAAGACAGGGGTAAATTGGGTATATAACAAAAAATACCTTACTGATAAAGAAAATAATAGACCGCTTGAACCTTCACAACCTGAAAAAGAAAAAGTGGAAGCAGATTTATCTCATTGGGATGCAGAGAAAATGAAAGGGCTTTTTGCTGATGCGAACCTACCTTTTGAATCAAGTATTTCTGATGACGCTGGTCAATATTCTTGCAATAGTTGGATATACAGAACCCTACTAGCTATGAAGAAGCAGAAGGTAAAAATTCCTTACTTGTTTGTGCATTGTGCTTGCACAGAAGAAGCAATAGAACTAGTCCCAGATTTTGACAGAAGCAAGATTTTAATAAAGAAAGAGGATATGCTGAAAGCACTAGAAATTGTCCTTAAATCTTACCAAGGATAAAGTATATGAAAATTGTATTTGTATGCAAAGCTAATCACGGAAGAAGTCAGTTAGCGGAGGCACTTTTTAATAATCTTACTAAAGGTAAACATACTGCAATTTCTGCTGGCACAAAGGTTATAAGAGAAGATGCGAACAGGGAGGGTCAAATAATATCAGACCCAAACATAATTACAGTGATGAAAGAGGAAGATATTGATGTATCGCAAAATGTCCGAAACCAATTTACTCCTGAAATGCTGAAGGAAGCCGATAAAGTAGTGGTTATGTCTGAACCTGAAAACACGCCTACATTTTTGAGCCAAAGTGAAAAAGCTATATTTTGGAATGTTTCCGATACCTATAACCAAAATCTTGAATTTGTAAGAGAGGTAAGAGATAAACTTAAAGTTTTAGTAAGTAATTTAATTGAGAATTTAAGCTAAAGAAGGGGTAAAGAGGTTTAAGATGCCACTAAACTGAAGTTCGCTTAGGACTTCAGCCCATTGCACTTCGGTTCTGAACTTGTATACTAGAGGGAGCCAAGAAACTAGATACGAACTCATTTTTTGAAGATGAGAGTGTTCGCTCGCCCAGCCCCGCCAATGGCGGGG
>Ga0209541_10010231_pt1 | contig 15002 bp, 24 predicted proteins | sample RifCSPlowO2_01_FD_184027 | JGI IMG/M metagenome (GOLD analysis project Ga0209541, IMG submission 184027) | Groundwater microbial communities from Rifle, Colorado - Rifle CSP2_plank lowO2_0.1 (SPAdes) (version 2) | ecosystem: Environmental > Aquatic > Deep subsurface > Groundwater | place... | reverse complement strand
CGGCCTCTTCTAAAAGCTTTTTCCGAAAAGGCGACGCTGATCCGAGTATTAATTTAGTTTTCTTTTTTTTATTCATCCACTCCAAAACGCTTGTAGTCGTAGGTTTTTGAATTGCCAAACCAGTGTTTTATTTCATGCTGTGCCTCTTCAGGAGTTTCTGAACAGTGCATTATGTTCATAACGGCTCTTTTTTCTTTATTAGCAAGTGCTGGAGAATCTATAGAAAAATCTCCACGGATAGTGCCCATATCAGCTTTGTAAGGCAAAGTGTCGCCTGCGATCTTTCTCACTACATCTACTGCGTGGGTGCCTTTTACGATCATTTTTACTAAAGGAGCTGACAACATATAATCAACCAACCATTTTCTTATTTCTGGACCGATTTTTGAAGTATCAGTGGTACCAAAATCTGCTACCATGTCGTAACCGTATTTTTCGTAAGTAGACTTGGTTTTTTCTCCAAGGCGCGTAATCCATGCTTCGTCTTTAGGGTAATGATCGTGTATAAGTTCCTTGGTTGGTTGGAACATTTCAATAGCCACAACCTTAAGGTCGCGTTGCTCAAAGCGCTTTATAACCTCGCCAATGAGACCCTTACGGACTCCATCTGGCTTTAACATTACATATGTGACCTCTTCTTTTGGATGTTTCATAACAATTATTCTAGCAGAAAAAAATAATTTTACAACCCCGTCTTTCGCGAATGACAGGGTGCAAACTTATTTTTTGATCATTCCTTCAAAGGTTATGTGTGAGTATTCATCTTTATCGAATCCATATCTTTGAAAAACTTGTTTAGCAGTACATATAAAACCATTCTTGGGTTCAAAACCAAGTTCTAGCGCAGCCTCCTGGGCTTTTTCCATAGAATCACATTCAATCTCGAGATAAGGAGGAATAAATGGCCAAAAATCAATATCATACTCTGTATTATCTTTTATATAACGAACTCTTTTATTTTTCTCTTCTCTTTTTATTACAAGCCCAATGGACTTAAGAAGTTCATAAGCCTTAGCATAGTCACTAACAACAACTTCTATTTCTTTCATACCTTCATCAGGGATACTCCCATCTTTTGATTGTGCTCCCATTCTTTCTTTGTAGGTAAGCGTAGTCTCTTTGCCATCAGTTCGCAGTCTTACCCATGAATGTTTTTCATTCAATCGAAAATCTGGGTAATCCCAGAGAGTTCGAATATAGTTATATTCCCCCACTTTCTTCGCACCGATTTGGAGCAACTTCTTTTCCAACTCCGGCACGTCAACTTCTAAAAATTTTATCTCAAATTCTTCCATGATTTTTAAAATCTTAATAAGTATTGTCGCTCCGGTGCACAATTTCTAATATTTCGTTATGATTAGAGAGCACTCGAAATTTAATTCTAAACTTGCCTACTCTAACCCGATACATATCAGAAGTGCCAGATAATTTTTTAAGGTCCAGCATTTCAAAATTATTGGTATGAATTAGCGCTACAGCCATTGCTATCCTTTTCCTATCCTCCTTGGACAGTTTCCGTAAGAGTTTTTCATTCTTATTCATCAATTTTTTTCAGAAGTTTTAAAAGATTGCCTGTTTTTATTCCTTTTCCTTTTTTATTCCTGAAATCCACTACACTCTCCCATACTCCTTCATCTCCCCACTCATCCACTGGGGTTATGTTGAAAACTGGCTTGGAGCGCCTGACAATAGTAAAAAACTTGCCGCGGCGCACTGCATTTATATATTTGTCGGCATTGAGACGAAATTCCTTAAAACCTATTATATTTGTTTTTTTATTCATAATTAAAGTTTATCTTAAGTTGAACTTAAAGTCAACTCCTATTCCATCGAATTATATCGGGCCATGATTTCGGATTCGACTTCGGCGCGATCGCGGCCGTATTTGACATAGGAAAGCTCTTTTAGGCTATCTACTATTTCCATATTACCTTTCTCTGCATCCATGGTTCTTAAATTAAAAGGCTTAACCGGCTGGCCATTTACCAACATGCTCATGTATGCATTACGATTATCTAGCTTGGTTATATCATGCGCGGTAAATTGAGGCTTGAATTTCTGCTCCAAGAAATTCGCGTCTTCGGTGCCGACACGGAACACCGCCATTGAACCGACATTGCCAAAAACGGCATTTTTAATATTTTCTTCAAGTTGAGTGATGTACTGATGCGCAATATTGAGCGAGAGGCGATATTTACGAGCTTCCGATAAAATAGAAGAGATGGAATCAGTGGTAACATTCTGGAATTCATCAATGTAGAGATAAAAATCATTCATCGGTTTACCAAACATGTCCACCCGCGAGAGCGCGGCCATTTGAATTTTACCGACGAGTACTAAACCAATGAGATTTGCATTGATGTCACCGAGCCGGCCTTTGGAGAGATTAACTAAGAGAATTTTCTTCTCATCCATTATTTTACGGAAATTAAAAACCGAATTCTGCTGAAGCACCACCGGGCGCATGATGTCGTTTGAAATGAAATTGTCGAATTTAGAAGAAATATACGGCACGAAGTTTGCGAGCGATTGGTCCCCCGTTGTCTGCTCGGCCGAAACCCAAAATTGTTTAATGATAGGGTTCTTGCACTTAGCAAGCTTTAAGTCACGAAATTCTTTATCCGCGAGAACGCGGGTAATCTCAAGCAAGGTAGAGCCTGACTCCGGATCCTCCATCACTAAGAAAGCGCTATTTCGGAAATATTGTTCGAACATCGCTCCGCCACCTATTTTCATATCGAAAAGTTTATTAAAAATTCCCATCATCTCGTTTACCACGAAAGTTTTCTGCTCTGGGTACTTAGGATCGTATTCGAGCATGTTGAGCCCCATAGGCCTTGCCGTGTAAGCCGGATCGAAGTAGATGACATCATCAATGCGTTCCTTGGGAATGCGCGAAAGAATAGTCTGAATATCGGTGCCGTGCGGGTCGATGTAGCAGCAGCCATCGCCGTTTTTTATATCTTGGCTTATCATATTTAACATTATGTTGGTCTTGCCTGTTCCTGTCTGGCCAATAGCATAGAAGTGCCTCATGCGGTCTTCACGCGCCATTTTAATAGTCGTATCTTTGCCTCGGTAACTATTTATGCCTAAGGTTATACCCTTAGCTACATTTTCGTCTCCCATTTCAAGTGGCGCAGGAGCAATACCAGCTTTCGCTTCTTTTAGTTGAGGCTGACTTCCTATGCCAATCGGGAAATGAAATACTGAAGCGAGCTCTTTTAAATTCAAAGGGAGTATTTTATCTGCAGAAAAAGACCTGTAAGAAAAATCATGGAAAAGCTTTTTAAGGTTGCTCCCAATTGCCTCTTCGAAGAAAAAAGAATTGCTAGCAGCTTCAGAGAATTGATTAAATGAAGATTCTAATTCTTTCAATATTGCGCGAGCGCGCTCTTGTGTGTCTCCGGAAGCAATAACGCGAATATTGGCCTTCATGATGCTACTTTTTATCTTGTTGCCTATTTTCTCTGCCGCTCCTTCATCTACCGCCCGTCGGCCTTTCATATATTTTTCCTTTTTTTGCTCATTCTCTTGGGCTCCTTTTTTTGCTCCAAATATAAGTTCTTTGCCGACTTTGAGAAACGCTTTATTGAATTTATAGAAATTATCAGCCGCATGTTTTACCGATGTTCCATCCTTCACATCATCCAAAATTTTATGAAACTCGTTTATAAATTTATCTCCGGCCGGCGCAATCACGAGCTGGATAGCTGCGCCTTCGCCTGAAGTTTTAAGCTGCGAGAAAACATTTAGTATCGTATTCATCGGGTCATGCTCAATGTTGTCATAAGTCTTGATTGGCATGACGCTACGCTCCGTAAAGGCGGCGTAAGCACCCACGGAACTCCCCTTTTCATTAAAAATATTATAATCATCTGCTACCTCGCGAATTTTCGCATTGTGGTAAAAAGCTAAGATCTGTTTTTCCAATAGAGAAATATATTTATTCGGAACTCCCGCATAGACGACTACTTCATCGCTCTGGTTCCCGAGCGCCACTTCTAATGTAAAATAAATTTCTTTGTGATTGTATTTATCAACCGAGATAGACTGCATACCGGCATAAAACTGCTCCATGGCCCCGATAAATTCTTTGAAACCTTTAGATTTGTCAGCTTCATCCGTAGGAGGTGGCAGAGTTATTTAAAAAAGAGTCATATTGAGAGATTTAGAAAGTGGGCTACTTTCTTTGAAATCAAATGTTACTTGCCCAGTTTTTAAGTACTGAATTAAAACTCGGTGAAAATCATCATCAATGTGCGGGTTATCCATTTTCTCTGCAATCGAAAGCGCATTGCGCACTCCTTTACTTACCACAATACCCAAGAGTTCTTCCATAACAGTGTCGTGGGGTTCGGGTTTAAGAGCAAGCACTATGCCTTCGGCTTGCTTGTTGTCGATAATATTTGTTTTGTGAACAGCATTCTCGAGCGGTACTTGTTTGTATTTGGAAATTACATCACGCGCAGCATTGTCCCCCGCTTGTTCCGCACTCCCCGTTTTTATTAATTCTTCTTCACGTGCTTTCACATGCGCACGCAGAAAATCAAGCTCCTCTTCTGGAGTCTGAAACTTAGGCATTTCCTTAAAGGAAGGACCCGGCATCACATTATTATACAACAAAGAAAAAACTTTAGGAAAAATTACCTTTTCTCAGGTCCTCGGAAAAAATCCCCAGACCATTCAAAAAAGCAATTTTTCCTAAAGTTTTGTTAGTATTTCTGGCTCGCCTTCTGTAATCAAAATAGTATGTTCGAAGTGAGCACTTTTTTTACCGTCAGCAGTGCGGAAAGTGTAACCATCGTCGTCGAGCGTCACACTCTTAGTACCATTGTTTAACATCGGCTCAAGAGCGATTACCATTCCAGGAACCAGCTTTTCTCCTTTACCTTTTTTACCAAAATTCGGAATGTAGGGGTCCTCATGTATGGCCCTCCCTACCCCATGCCCCGAAAGAACTTCGACGATACCATAAGGCCCCTCTCTGCGCACAAAGCTCTCTATAGCATGCCCAATGTCGCCTGTAGTATTACCCCCCATAGCCGCATCTATACCTACCTGTAAGGCCCGTTCTGTTACTTTGATAAGCTTCTCTCCACCCGAACTCACACTCCCCACCGGAACAGTAAGCGCCATGTCAGTATAAAGACCTTTATGTTTGAGTCCTAGATCAATAGAGATGATATCTCCTTCTTTTAAAATTCTCTCCGTGTTAGGAATACCGTGCACCACCTCATCATTGACCGACACGCATAGCGATGCCGGAAAAGGAACTTTGGCCCCATGTGGACGGTAATTTAAAAACGCGGGTTCGTCGCTATCTTCTCTGATTAACTTCTCCGCCAAAGTATCCAAGTCCTTTGTAGAAATTCCTGGTTTAACTTTTTCTTTTACTTTGTGGAGAATGGTAGCCAACCGTTTTCCTCCTTCGCGCAGAATTTCTATTTCTTGTGGTGTTTTTATTATTATCATTAAAGTCCTAAAGCTTTGATAATATCTTCATACACCTTCTCTACTGACTGCTCACCATTAATGGTATATATTTTATAATTTTCTTTATCTTCAAAATAATTCATAGCTGGAATAACATTATTTGTATATTCGTCAAATCTTGTAGTGATTCCTGCGTCTGTATCATCATGCCTGCCACGAAGTTTCATCCTTTTTATTGCTTCCTCTTTACTTATTTCAATATAAATGACTTTTATATTTTCCCTTTTGTAAAACTTCATCATCTTTTCAAAACTTATTGATTGCTCTACTGCGCGAGGATATCCATCAGTTATTAAATTATTTTCAGCAGAGAGATTGGATATGAGAATATTTGTCACAATTGCATCAGTTAGAAAACCAGGAAGAAGTTCGCCACGAGAAAGAGGTCCTTCCACGAGAGAACTAGTATAGCTATCAGCCTCTATAATTTTCCTGTATTCATCGCCCGGATAAGCATACACGGTATGCTGTCCATGACTATTTTTAAGGTAATCAATTAAGAGCTTGACTTGAGTTCCCTTACCGGAACCAGTTATTCCAAAAAATACAAAAGCTTGTGGTTGCATAAACTAAGAATACAAAATTTAGCTTGAATAATCAAGGTTTTCTTTTTGTTTTAAAATATGTTTTAATTGTTTATAGTATGGCAAAAAAGGAAATCGTAACTATCGCTGGAACTCTTGGTAGCGGCAAATCAAGCACATCTGACTTGGTTGCGAAGAAGCTAGGCTTCAAGCGCTTCTCTGCTGGTGATTTTTTTCGAAAAATTGGACTGGATTTGGGAATTTCTCTCAACGAAGTTTCAAAACGAGCTGAGGTGGACCCAGTCATCGACAAGATGACCGATGACGAAGTAAGAAAAGTCGGCAACATGAGCAAGGTGGTAATAGATTCGCGCACAGCATTTCATTTCATACCCGAAGCCTTTAAAATATATTTGGATCTCCCGCCCGAGATAGCTAAAGAAAGAATTTTAAATAATTTAAATGAAAATACGCTGCGAAAACAAAGCGAAGATTCATCGACGAAAGAAGAGATTTATAAAAAAATAGTTTCTCGCTTAGAAAGTGAGCGAAAAAGATACAAAGAACTCTATGGCATAGACCACACCGACAAAAATAATTTTGATCTAGTTATAGACACAAACAAAAACAACCTTGAGCAGGTTGTGGACATAATCGTGTCGGAATACAAAAAGTGGATAGCTATATAAAAAACTACTTCAAAATCTAAGGTTGTGAATTTCAGCATATGCTAGAATTCACAACCTGAGGCTACTCTTTGAGATTATAAATCAAATCGTGATCGCAGAATACGGTCGTCAAGAATCTTATTGACTTCTAAAATTTCTATATATTTTCTAACACCAAAAAAGTCTGCCACAAAGAGCAGTTCCCCTTCGCATGGATAAGGATAAATCCAGGCAGATTTTTGAAACTGGAAAAATCCAAGATCCTTCAGTTTCCACCTGAAAGCCTCGCGGGTTTTCTTAAATCTAACGGGGAGGTCATACATTACCAACCGCCATTTACCGTCCCACTTTAAAGGTTGTTTTATTATCACCTCATCAATAAATATCTTGCGAAATTTCCGTTCACCTTTTGGAGTTAGGGTATACTTATCCACATTTTCAGCTTTTATATGTCTTATAAATTTATATCTTCTAAGGCCACTAAATACTTGCTGAGTTTTTTTGTTGCCATGTAAATCGAGTGAAAATCTTTCTCCAAATGCGATGGAACAAAGAATGCTCTCTGTAAGGTTCATGCCATCGCTTAAAGAATTAAACAAACTTCGAAATTTGCTTAAATGTTTTTTCTTCAACATATGTTGTGAATTCTAGCATATGCGTAAATTCACAACAAGCGATAAAAGCACAAAAAAGATTAATTTTTATTGAGAACCGAGACAAATCTACCTTCAGAAATTCTTTTAGTAACTTCTTTTGCGCTAAAAACCTGTGTAAGTTAAAAGAGAATTAGTACTCCCGCATGGAGACTTGGGCGTCTACTTTTTTGATGAGGTCGAGGACTACAGAGACGACAATAAGTATTGAGGTACCGCCTAAGGCTAGCGAAGCGATGCCGGTGATGTGCTGCATAATGAGAGGTAATACTGCGATAAAGCCTAAGAAGAGCGCGCCTAAGAGCGTGATGCGGCCTAGTACTTTTGAAATATAATCAGAAGTCGAAGGCCCCGGGCGAATACCTGGAATAAAGGCGCCATTTTTCTGGAGGTTACTAGATAATGCTTCAGGGTCGAAGGTAACTGCTGTATAAAAGTAAGTGAAAAGAAATACGAAAATAAAATAAAGTATTCCGTAAAGGAGCGAACCTTGGCTGAAAGCCATGAGAACGTTAGAAATTTTTAATAAAATTGGGCTACTGAATCGTGCCAAGAAAGTTCCGATCATCTGCGGGAAAAGCAAAACCGAAAGAGCGAAAATTATCGGAATAACTCCGGCTTGATTCATGCGCAGTGGCAGATATGTCGATCCCCCACCATACATCTTCATCCCCCGAACACGCTTGGCATAAGTGACAGGAATAGGACGCTCGGCTTCAGTGACAAGGACAATACCGGCAATTACAAGTATCCCAGCAGCCACAAATATAAGATAATAAGGAATTTGAGAAGGATCAAAAGTGAAAATAAGCTCACCGACTGTCGACGGAAGCCTGGAGACGATACCAGCAAAGATTATGAGAGAGACCCCGTTACCAATACCGAATTCAGATACGAGCTCGCCGAGCCACATTAAGAGCACTGCTCCAGCAACTACAATTACTAAATTCACGATTCTATCAAAAGGCGTCAAATTTACCAAAATTCCCTGGTTCTCTAGAATTGCTAAAAGACTGAAACCTTGAATGGCAGCTAAAGGAATAGTAAGCAATCTGGAATACTGAGTAAATCTTTTTCTGCCAGCTTCACCCTCTTCATGGTAGAGCTTCTTTAAGGCCGGTACCATAATAGTCAAAAGTTGCATGATAATTGACCCTGTGATGTATGGGCCGACGCCGAGCATTGTTATGGAGAGGTTCGTGAGTCCGCCACCGGAAAATATGTTTAAGATACCGAAAAATTGATTGTTTGACAAGAACCTGTTTAGCGCCAAAGTATCTATGCCTGGGATCGGGATAGAAGAGAATAATCTGAATACTATAAGTGCCCCGAGCACGAACAAAAGTCTGCTCCTCAAAGTTCTATCAGTCCAGATTAATTTTATTTTATTCCAAAAATTTTGCATTTCTTTTATTTACCTAATCTTTATTTTTTTCCCTTTGATACCTAGGCGCTTCCTTATTTCGGAAAACTTTTCACCTTTGGAAACTTTATCTTTACCTAGGAGAAGTGGCTTATTTATGGACTTAAAGCTATAACCGCGATTCTTCGGCAACTTCTTTATGATATCACGAAGTTCTGGACGGCGTTTATTACCGGCGCGCGCTGTCTGCCCCTTGCCTCCGCGACCAGAGGTCTTGGCGTGCTTGCCTCCGCGGCCAACTAACCGATCTTTTTTATTTTTATGAGTCCTTTTTAAATTATGTATTTGCATATTGGTTATTTTACATCTTCACTTTTTACTTCGGCCACAAAAGTTGCAGGGATAGGAATCTCGGCCGGAGGAATAACAACATTGTCGGTGAGTGGTTTCGAATGTTTTCCTGAAATAGGAGAAAGCGCGGCCATCACTGCCTTGGCATTGTTTAATTTATTTTTACTATTGGATAAAATCTTTCCTGTTATATCCTTCATGCCAGAGAGTTTGACAATATCGCGAACGACTGAGCCCGCTACCAATCCGCGACCCTTGTTGGGGAAAAGTACCACATAAGAACTTGAAAATTTGGCAGATAGTTCGTGAGGAATTGACATGGTTTTGGTAAGTTTCAGCTTTACCATGTTTTTCTTCGCGTTTCGGACTGCTTTATTTATAGCGAGAGCTGTGTCCCCTGCTTTTCCTAAGCCTAATCCTACAGATCCTTTTTTATCTCCAGCTACTAAGGCAACAGAGAAAGAAAATCTGCGTCCCCCAGCGACAACTCGAGTCACTCGGCGAATATTTAAAATCTTTTGGTCGAATTCCGGTTTTACTCGGCCGAAAGAACCTCCCCTTCGATTACTATTTCTTTTCTCGCCTGCGCCTGTGTTATCTTTTGCTTTTGTCTTTTCCATATATTTAAAATTTGAGTCCAGCCCCTCTTGCCTCGTCGGCAACTAATTTTATTCGGCCAGTATATTTAAAACCATTGCGGTCGAAAACGACTTTGCTAATTTTTGCTTCCTTGCAGACCGAAGCGATCTGTCGGCCCACTTCGCGAGCGCGCTCAGTTTTCGTGCCTTTTTTTATCTTAACGTCGCTCGCAGCCGCCAAGGTCTTGCCTGCGCCATCATCGATCACCTGTGCATAAATAAACTTATTAGAGCGGAAGACAGTCAGGCGTGGACGCGCCTTGGTGCCATTTATTCTGGCGCGAATTTTAGCCTTTAGTCTCTCTCTTTTGGTATTTTTATTTGTGCTTTTGTTTTGCATATCTTTGCGGCAGATTAAACTGTCTTTTTACCCTGTTTGCGCCTGATAACTTCATAATCATATCTCATTCCCTTGCCTTTATAAGGCTCTGGCTTCTTCAAAGCCCTTATAGCGGCCGTAAAGCTTCCCACCAATTCTTTATCCACTCCGGAAATTGTAATATTATTCTTGTCGGCTGTTGCCGTGATGCCTTCGGGGATAGGTACGATGACTGGATGCGAAAATCCTAAAGCGAAGTTGAAATTTTTGCCTTTGACTTCTGATTTGAACCCCACTCCTTCCAATATCAGCTTCTTCTGATACGGCATCTCTACACCACCGATCATGTTCTTTAGGTGCGAGACATACGTACCCCAAAGTGATTTTGAAAATTTATCGTTTCTTTTTACATTGAGAGTTATATTTTTATCGGTAATGGCAATGGTAATATCATCCCTGAAATCTTTAGAGACTGTTCCTTTTGGCCCAGTAACACTAACGGTCGCACCACTTTGAGTGACTTTAACATTCTCCGGTATTAATATTTCTTGTTTGCCTATTCTTGACATATATTTTTATTGAAAATAGTGAACTTGTGAACTACCAAATTCTAAATAGTGCTTCTCCCCCGACTTGCTCCTTGCGCGCCTCCTTGCCTGATAAAATTCCTTTGGGTGTCGAAAGTACCAGGAGACCCGAGCCACTACGCACTGAATGGATATCTTTTATTCCGAAATAAACCCGGCGGGACTGTTTTGAAATTCTCTCGACTTCTTTAATTTTTGGTTTCTTGTCTATATAAGAGAGCTCTACTTCCAAGACCGGCTGATCATATTTCACTTTCTTTGCCACAGAATCTACATACCCTTCTTTTTTGAGACACTGAAGAATTGCATCTTTCATTTTAGAGTAAGGAAGTGCCACCGACTCCTTGCCAGCAAGTGAACCATTCTTCATTATTATTATCATGTTTGAAATTGAGTCCATAGTTTTTTATTTATAGTGAGCTTGTCGAATCTACCAGCTTGATTTACGAACGCCCGGAAGCATTCCTTCATTTGCTAATTCTCTAAAACAAATACGACAAATCCCAAAGTCCCGCATGAAAGCATTCCCTCTTCCACAGCGAAAACATCGGTTCTTCTGCCGAGTGCTAAACTTTGGCTTCTTAGCCGCACGAGCTTTTACTGATGTTTTTGCCATAGAAAATATAGCCCACTTAATTAGGTGATATCTCGTGTATTTCCTTAAAGCCTCATTTGGAAACCTTAAGGAGAAACATAGATCAAACCTGACTCTTGGACCTTTTAATACTAGCAAATAATGGAATGTGAGTCAAATTATGGATTTAAATAACACCCTGGATCAAAGAAGATGTCTACGACTGGAAAGGTAATCGCCCCACTACTACCAATACAAGCATATTGTGTAACACTAGGAATAAAAGCTATGAAAGAAAAACTCTCCGTTTCACTTACCCCGTTAGTGGCGATAAAAAGAGGATCTCCCGGCCCTGCTCCTGCTCCTGTCGCTAATGAGACAATATTTCTGCATATGTCAATAGCTTTTTGGGCATATGCTCCAGAAAAATACAAACTGCACTGGGCAATATCATCGATAACCGCCCCTGACGGTTGTATATTCGAATAAGATCCATAATCACTATAATTAAGAGTAGCAAGAGTCGACAGTTGTCTAAGTTCTGATTTTATAGCCGCATCCTTAGCTTTTAATCTTGATGCATTCAAACTCGCCAGCATAACTGAAGACAAAAGACTAATAATAGCTACAACAACAAGAAGCTCAATAAGTGTGAAACCTTTCTTATTTCTAAAATATATATTCATAACTAAATAATAACCTTATTGATTTACATGCACGGGTATTTTTTTTATTTGCTCTAGAATCAGTGAGGAAGGTCGAGAAAGCTTATTATTTATACCAAAAAACAAATAAAAAGAAACAGCAAACATCAGCACCACAATAGCTAAAAGGAGATATACGGCATGTTGTTCTTTCTTGATAGTTCCACCGGACCATTTCATGACTCGTTGAATCATTTTAGGGGTATCCGTTTCGTTGTAAAACTTTACCGCTTTATAGTTGCCAGTTTCTGACTTAGACTTTTCCTCAAACTCTTTTAGAGCCTGAGCTATCTCTAAATTACCTTTATTCTCTTGTTCCCTCATTGGAGTATTGTACACCAAACTTAGATACTCTACAAAGGGACCACTTGGCCAACGAGGTCTCGAGGTATTTGGTTCGAAAATATAGGACTTCTGTTTATTATCCAAATGAAGAAGTAGCAATGGGTAAGGACAGATCAGGGATATTTGTTAAAATTAGAACTAACCGTCAAGGAAACAGGCTCGAAGAATTCATTCGACCAAGATAGTCATTTATTTTCTTTTCTTCGTCTTCGCATCGAGGATCATAAACCCTCGCGGAATTCTTTTTACTAAGACTCTCTGTTTTTCCCGCCAACCAATTTGTCTTATCATGGTAGCTGGAATAACAACCGAAAATGACTTTGATCTTCCAACTCTCGTTATTTTTCTAATTGAATTTGTAGGTCTCGCCATAACTCATGAGTTAACTCAGTAATTATTACTTCTTTTCTCTCTGTAAATAAAACTTTCTGTGTTTCTTTTCAAATCTTATTTTGAAATTTTCAAAAATATCTTTTTGGCCTAATAACCCGGAAGTAACCAGATTTTTTACAAAAATTGCGTCAGTCTGAAATATTTGTTCAAATCCTTCAATCTTGAATTTAATTTTTTCTATAAAACCAAATGATTTCGACTCACCTACACCACCAATTATTACTTTTTTACACTTAGAACTATCTATACCTAGCAAATCCATATAGTCAGCATTTATTAGTGTACTATCTGTACCTGAGTCAATAAGCGAAAAGCAGTTGAGGAGTTTTTCACCATTCAAAATATCTATTGTAACCATGGGACGATGGATAATGCCATTTTTTAAACTGAATTCACTAGTATACTGATACTCTTTCCAATCCATAGGGATTTAAAAAGCAAATTCGATGTCACTCGGTAGTACTTTCATGTAGGTAACATCTTGATTTTTAACCATTTCATGAAGTTTAACTAGATTATCAGAGCTTCCCAGAACCTTATAACGGTCAGGAGAAAGAGCTACCCATTTCCCTTCATGGGTTCTATTTAAAATTTTAGTTAAATCAGTATTCTTTCTCATATATTGATTATAACACACAAACAAAAATGGCAAGTTGCTGATGGGTCCTGATAAAACTCATGAGTTAACTCAGTAATTATTACTTTTTAGTATCTTCTTCCTTCTTGAAAGGAACGCCAATGAGTTCGAAGAAGGCAGTACCTTCTTTTTTACTTTTTGCGTTAGATACGAGAGTGATAGACATGCCGAAAACATCCCGGATGTCTTCATCGGCTGTTTCTGGAAAGATTGTGTGCTCTTTAATACCTAGAGTTAAATTGCCGATGTCATCTACGGACTTTTTAGAAACACCGCGGAAGTCTTTAGTACGAGGAATAGCAACATTTATAAGCTTTTCTAAAAAGACATACATTCTTTTGCCACGTATAGTGACAACCACGCCGATAGGGTCGCCCTGGCGAACTTTGAAAGAAGAAATAGATTGCTTGGCGCCCCTTAAGGCTGCCTTCTGGCCGGTAATTTTTGCCAAGCGTTCGGCGATTGCCTCATTCTTATTTTTATCCTTCTTGATAGCGGTCCCGGTACCGACGTTTAGCACCACCTTTTGCATTCTAGGCGCAGCCATAGGATTTTTATAATGAAAATTGCTTTTCATTTTCTCGAAGCTTGCTGTTTCCTTTTCTTTTATAGTTAAATGTTTCGCCATATATTTTTTAGCTTACTTTCTTTACATTCGAAGCGTGTATCGGCATCGCAACATCAACCATTGTCCCCTTCTCGCCGGAGCGCCGTGGGCGCTGATGCTTTTTACTCATGTTCGATCCTTCTACGATAACTTTATTGAGACGAGGGAAAACACGGATAATTTTACTCTTTTTGCCTTTGTCTTTGCCGGTTATGATTATTACATTGTCGCCTTTTTTAATTTTCATGTATTTATATGACCTCCTGCGCCAAAGAAATAATTTTCTGAAATCCTTTCTCAGCAAGCTCTCTAGGAATCGGTCCGAAAATACGTCCAGCTTTTGGATCTGGTTTTCCTTTCTCGAGTATTACCACCGCGTTGTCATCAAAACGAATATATGATCCGTCGCGTCTCCTGTAAGCGTCGCGGGTGCGCACTACTACTGCTTCGTGCACATCTTTCTTCTTCACAACTTTTCTAGGGCTTGCTACCCTGACCGAGATCACTACTAATTCGCCAAGAGATGCATATCTCTTCTTGGAACTACCCAATACCTTGAACACTTGCCCCAAGGTGCCTCCTGCATTATCTGTTATTTTTACTAAACTTCGTGGTTGAATCATAAAATTTTAAATTACTCTAAATTTTTTATCTTTGGAAATCGGTTTGGTTGATACTATCTCGACGTTGTCACCAACTTTATATTTATTTTCCGCGTCATGTGCTTTATATTTCTTGCTCACTTTATAAAACTTGCCGTACAGTGGATGTCTTACGAAGCGAGAAACCGAAACAACGACAGTCTTGTCCATCTTGTCGGAAACAACAACACCTTTTAGCGTGTTATTGATTTTTGCCTTATTTTCTTTTGTAGTCTTGGTGGCCATAAATTAATTTCTATTCATTTCGGTTAATATTCTAGCGATTTGCTTGCGCAGAGCCCATGCTTCTTTTACATGTTTAGACTTCGCTCCTTCGTTTTTAAATTTAAGAACGCGTAAACTTTCCTCTTCTCTGACAAGTTTCTTTTTAAGTTCATCTATCTTCACACCCTTTAAATTGTCTTTTTTCTTGGCCATATAATTATTGTTTATGAACTCGGGAAACGACTCTGCCTTTGATCGGAAGCTTACTGCCGGCTTT
>Ga0209541_10010228_pt1 | contig 15006 bp, 12 predicted proteins | sample RifCSPlowO2_01_FD_184027 | JGI IMG/M metagenome (GOLD analysis project Ga0209541, IMG submission 184027) | Groundwater microbial communities from Rifle, Colorado - Rifle CSP2_plank lowO2_0.1 (SPAdes) (version 2) | ecosystem: Environmental > Aquatic > Deep subsurface > Groundwater | place... | reverse complement strand
TATCTTATCTTCAACAACAAGCCCGCAAGCCCTGCAAGTAATTTCTCCCCTTTCTTTATCAATAGTTAAGTGTATACTTCCACATTCAGGGCACTTTTTAACATAAGTCATCTTAAAACTCCTTAACTTTATATCCCCCCTAAGTAAAGGCAAAAGCTTTATAAATAGGACACAATAACTAATATATAAAGCTTTCGAAATGCTTTAGAACAAAACTATTTTTTCAATAAAATCCCATTAATATAAGATTCTTGTCCTGGCCTTGATGTTACTTTAACTCTCCCTTCTTCTGTTTCTACAATGCTTCCTTTGGTGATTATATTTCTTTTAACAAAATTTCTATTTGCAGGACTTTCAACTACACTTTTTATCTTTAACTGCTTATGCTTTTTTTCAGCAGGATCATAAACATTAATTACGTCCATGCTTAATAATACCTTTTTACTAGCCCCGCCTCTAACTCTTAAGTCAGTAATTCTCTTTTTACCTACCTTAGTATAGGAAGGCGATCTACCAAGAGCATGCAACCTCTTTGTAAATGCTGAGGTATTTACACCACCTGTTATTTTTCTTTTAGATATACCATGTATAATTGCCATATCGTTAAAACCAAAGAAACATTTAAATACTTTACTTTTTCAAACTCAAACAGGTAATGAATAAAAAATGGAATCAGAAAGACCTTTAGACGCCTTAAATCAATCAAGAGGCAAAAGAGTAATAATTGAATTAAAGAATAATAAGCAATTCGTAGGTATTTTAAGAGCATTTGATATTCACATCAATACTGTCTTAGAGGATGCTGAAGAAAGAATAAATGGAGAGGTAACTAGAAAAGTTGGTTTAGTCTTCTTAAGAGGAGATACAATAGTCCTAATATCACCAGCTTAAACGTTTTCTGAAAATGGTAAAAGGAACAGCGAGTATGGGTAAGAAAATGCATCCTTTGCATTTTAGATGTAGAAGGTGTGGTAATAGGGCTTATCACAAAAAAGACAAAGTGTGTTCATACTGTAGTTATGGTAAATCTAAAAGGATGAGAACTTATTCTTGGCAAAAAAAGCACTGGCAGTAAAGGTAACTTTTTTATACTAACTTCTTTTTTAAATTCTTTATGCAGGAGTGCCGGAGCGGTCAAACGGGCCAGATTCTGGATTCCTTAATAAAGGAGCTAGAAGGTCAAGCTTAGGACCTGGTGGCTTAGTGCCTTCGCAGGTTCGAATCCTGTCTCCTGCATAAACTTTATATACTATAATATCAATAGAAAACAAAAGAGGTTTAATGGAAAACAAAAATCTTATCATATCAGCAATATTAATAATCGCCGTTCTTGGTTTTGTGTCAAACATAAATATAACTGGCTATGTGACAGACACCACTTGTACAGATTCTGATCAAGGAAAAGATTCTAATTTGTTTGGTATTTGTAAAACAGGAGGCACATCCTATAAAGATAGCTGCCTGGGCAATAATTTGCTAGCAGAAAGGTATTGTGATTCAAAGAAAAATTGTGCAGCAGCATCAATACATTGTTCTACAAAATGTGTTGAGGGTGTTTGTATAAAAGAAATCAATGTAGGAGTGCATACAGTTCATGCTAAAGACATTTACTTAATTTTAGACAGTATGATTAAAGTCAATGAGGTAACAGAAGATGGTTCTTTGATTCTAGATGTTAATGGAGTTATAGGCACTGTAGAAGTAGAAGAAACAAAGCTTATCGATAATATAAAATTCAAAAATCTAAAAGCTTCTAATTTGGATGATGCATCCGCTAGGGAGGTTAGCTTAAGCATCCTTTTCCCAACATACTACTTGTTAGCATTAAACGAAAGCATAACCATAGACCAAAATATTATAATAGTAAAACAAATAAATCCTCCTAGAGATATAATATTAAACATAAATGATGATGATTATGAAATAAAAACCAGAATGTCCAAGACAATAAACAGCCTCATAATCACGAATGTAGATATAATTAACGATAATGAGATCATCATAAACACGAATAATGAGAACTATCTTAAATAAGTTTCTTTACTCTCTCTGTTAGAGCGATTTTAAACAATACCCATATCAAAACTAATAAGATTCCTAAGATAATATAAATAACTGCATTAGCGAATAATCTCGCTAAAAACATAACAACAAGCGAGCTAATTAAAAACCCTAAGAATATAAGCATTAACCTAACAACATTATTAAAACCCATAAAGATTCCATCTTTTAAGGAATTAAACACTCCATTAGAGTTATATAAAGCTGCATAAGTAACAAACAAAAAATACTCTTCTACTAGGGTAATTATAAATATAACTGGAAAAAAAGTATTTAAAGGTAAAACTCTAAATAAAATATACCATGCTAGATACAATATAACAAAATAAATCAAGCTTATCCCAAAAAAGCTTAATAGATATTTCCTATCCAGTATTTTCTTAATATCAAACCTGTCTTTGGATATTATATGCCAACTAAGACCCTGGAAGAAAGAATATACTAAAAACAAGCCTAGGGGAAGCAAGATTATCAAAAGCCTTAAGACTTGGACATTTGTTTCTACGCTTGTTAATTGATTTGATAATTCCAGTACATCTGATGCAGACAAATCCTGCCCTTGTAATCTAGCAGCAATTTCATTTAATTTAGGACCAAAATTACCTACCACGCCCAACCTGCTTTGTATTTCCTTATAGCCAAAGAATCCAATTAAAAAAGTAAATGCAAGGCAGATTAATTCTATTAAAAACAGCCAAAGTACATTCTCTTTAAATTTTTTAACGATTTTATTTATCATTTAAGCATAATCTTTAGGGAGTTGAGAGAAACTATCTTCTAAACAGGATGGTGAAAATCCTTCCAAGGTCCAAGTAAGATAATTTGTGAGATATACGCGGGTATAGGACTTTGACCCTGCTTCAACCAGCTTCCATTTAAAGTCGTCATCAAGAAAGAATGCCTTTGCATCAGCATCATCACTTTTAAAACAAAACTTACTGGCCTTCTGTAGTTTATCTTTAAATACTAGTTCATTATTTTTTGAATTTCTTATGTCATCCAAAGTAATAGATTTGGTGGCAGAATTAGCAACAAAAACCTCTCCCTTTCTAAGCTTCATAGAATTCTCTTTATCTTCAATGGTAATCTGGACGGGGTTTTTAGTTTTTAATATCCTTAAGGCAAATCCAAGTTCTTTTTCTTCAGCTTTTTCTTTGATAATTCTTTGCTCTACTTCAACTAACTTCAAATAAATCATTCCTAACCTGTATTGAGCATAAGCTATAAGCTCGACATCTGCACTGCTATCTCTGATAAACTCATAAGACTTCATAGCTCCTTCATAGTTTGTAATAACTTCTTTTTTACGATTAATAAGTTCTTTTTTATCTCCTTTCAAGATTTTTTCAGCTTCTGAAATAAAATGATCAGCCCCTTTAATATTATCCTCGCCTTCACCAAATAATTTTATTATAACCTCTTTATCCGACTTGCCTGACTTATTAACTAAAAACTCTCCAGTTTTCTTCCCAAGCAAGCCAGGGATGTCCTGTTCAGGAGTCCCTAAAAGTTCTCTCCTAGTTTCTTTATTTATTATTTGAATACTATTCTTATCTAACCAGCAACTTCCCAAAGATCTTCCAATTTTATCTTCCCCGCAAGTGCCAACATACTCCCAATTATCTCCTGGTCTTTCTACACCGCATTTTCTAACCAATCCTGTTTTCAAAAATCCAAGGCCTTCTGCTGTTGCATCTCCAACGCCAAGGCCAGTACTAAATGTTCCAACGCATTCTTTTTCTGTCTTAATCTGTTTTTTTACTTGGCCACCAACAATGAAGTCATTCGCATAATTTAATCCAAAGCTTGTTGTAACAGTGCCAAATCCACATGTTGTTCTTCCTTCTATGCTTACACAGACTTGATCATAACCAGTGTCAGCAACACAATCCACATTAAAAGAAGCAAATCCGCCTACATTGATTAATCCTACGCTTCCAGTACATCTCTCAGTAGTTCCATAAAATCCAAATCTAGGGTCTATGCTGCTTCTCAAGTAAACACTATATCTGATAAAGTCCCTGTTGTTTAATCCTGGATTTTCTCCAGCATAAATATGATAAAATACGCTGTATCTGCTTTGTTGGGTTCTTTCTGAATAAGGATAGGCATCAAATTCTGCTGTAAACTGCGGAGGACTTTCTGGTTTAGTTACCTGGTCTAATATTCCAGGACCAGGATACTTTGCAAACACAGCAGCCTTACAAATCTCAGTTCCAACCTCTTGTAAGGATTTGCCTTGGAAAGCGCTAAATGATCCCTGAGCATATTCGCTTGTAAAAAACTTAAACGAATCATCAGCATTTTTAAAAGCAGCTTCAAAACTACCATACTCACCTCCGCCACCCCTATCGCCAGCTAGTTTACTTCCTAATAAGGATAATATTCCTTCCTTAGCTTCAAGTAAACTAACAGCCTCTCTCCAAACTAGCTCACATATGAATACACTCCTGATTTTATCGCATATTCCAACAGATTGTCCAGTAACCTTCTGGGTCTTTAAACATTGATTAAATCCTTGTAATACGCTTCTAATATTCTGCAATGAAGCCAGTATGCCGCTCAAGCAAACTTTAGTCTTTGTTGTTGGTGAGCATAAGACAATGCTCCCAATCATCCCGGATTGTATCACGTTAGGAACATCCCATTTTCCGCCTAGATTGCATCTTGAAGGAGGGCACATTACAGCATCACATGCCAAAAATAAAGTATCACAATCACCTGGTTCCATAAAGTCCTGGCATTGTGTCTGGGTAAGCCTTTGTGTCTGAGAAGCTCCTACTCTATAGCTCTTTCCGTCTATTGTAACTCTACCATTTAGTCCAATTCTTTGTACCTGAGTATTAACTCTTGGAATTAAGTTCTCTGCATCACTAACAGCCTTCCTGTAATTCTTTGGAGGATTTTTCCACTCTGACTCAGAAACCAGCAGAACATCATCTTGGCTTGGGAACAAGCCATCAATGCCAACATTCCACAAGCTTCTTCCTGCAGGCCTGCAAAATTTATCATACTCTATCTGTACATAATCCCCTTTTCCAACAGGGAACATTTCAGCTGCTTTACATTTCTCATTATACTGTATCTCTGGGCTAACATAATTCTCTCTGACTCCAGCTGCATCAATTTCTGCATCACTAACAATGTATCTTGTCTTTTTAGATTCATCTTCAAATTTATAGATTTGCCTTCCTAATTTGTCTTTAACTTTTTTATCACTTACGCCCCCAATTAAGTCTTTTTCTTGCACTTCTAATAATGGTACTGGAGAGGGTTTACCTCCAGCTGCATTTATGAAATACCTTGCACCGCTTCCAGTAACCTGGATTCCTGACAATCTAAGCACTTCCTTATCTTGATTGAAAGTCTCTAAGTCTTTATAGAAAAAAGTATTAATATCTTTGTTGTCGAATTGAGGTTTAGCTTGTTTTTGGAAATCCTCATCATTTATATGCCAGGCAGTTTCTAAGAATGAAACTTTTGCTCTTTCAAAGCTTGCATCTCCGTAATTTTTCCTAAAGTCCTTCCATGCAAGACTTCTCTTATCTTTATCTGTATCTATACTATTTAACCAAGTGTCATACTGTTTCAAAGTCTTTTCAGCTATTTTATTATCATTATTTATTTTATCCAATAAAGCCTTCCTTTTAGCTTCTACATCAGTTTTTTGTTCTACAGAGAGTTTTCCAGATTTCAATAGTTTATCATATAAATTTAAATCCCTGACATTCTCCTGCGTCACTAATTCTTCCTTAGTATTCTTTTCATAATTCTGGATTGAATCATATTTTATTCCATCAGCCGAAGGAATATTATCAAATTTGTTATCTTTGCTTATCTTCAGGTTATTAACTTCCCCAATAGCATCTTGATAAGCATCTGTATCTTTGCTGATCTCAACACTATACCTGCTATAGCAGGCATCCAAAGTTTTAAACTCGCCTTTACTTACTTGATCTTGGCAAAACGGCTTCCAGTAATTATTCATAGACTGTGTTCTTGCTATAGACCTTCCACTTAGGCCTTCAAAGAAATTTTTAACAGTGACAAAAGCAAAGGTAGCTAAACAAATCTTCTTCCAAGTCTCAACAATCTTGCTCAAGTCTTCTATTATATCATTTAATTTTTCTATTTGCTTTTGTGTCTTATTAATTAACTTATCTACAGTATCATCAGAAAACTTTATTGCCCTCTCTTCAACAGGAATATGTAAGGAGAAATTAGTTTTAGAGATTCCATGTGCCAATCCTGGTAAAACAGTTATGTAAGCTTCTTTATTTACCTCAGTTGCTACTAGCTCAATTCTTTGGGTATTTTTTTCATTAACCCTTAAGCTTTCCACCTTATTCAATTTTAAAGTTTTACTTACAACATTATTTTTACAACCAGCTTCCTTAGCGTCCTTGCATGGTCTAGCTAGCAAAACGCTCTCAGTATCAACCAGATCTAATTTCCAGTTATAAACACCTTCAACACCATACTTTTTATTATCAAAAATCTCTCTTGCTAAACCCACCCTAACCTTCTCTCTGCCTTCTCCTAAAAGAAATTCAGCATAAGGGCCAGTAACATCTTTTAATAATTCAAGCCCTAAAACACTTAAGAATATCTTGTTATCTTCTTCAAAAAATGCTTCTCCTTCATAATTAGAACCTCTCTTAGCAGATAATTCCTTTAATTTACCCTCGATGGCTATACTTTTTAAGCTTCTTTCTTCTTCTTTATATTCAGAAGCTAACCTTCCATAATTTACTATAGCCTTCTCAATATCAGCTGCAGTCCCAAATTCTTCATATATTCTTGCTATTTGTATTAAAGCTTCTGCTCCAGCCTTACGCCCTTTTAAATCAGCTTCTACAAAATCCTCTTTTGGTTCTTTTGCACCACTTGGAAAGTTAACACCTGCAAAATTATTCAAGACATTCTCAAACTCAATTAAAGCTTTAACTCTGTTTAATCTTAGAGTAGCTTCTTCTTTAACAGCTGGTACATCGCTTATTAACCTATTATACTCTGCTATTGCACTAGCATAATTAGATGCCAATCTAAAATCTCTAGCTTTTGCAAATAGGTCAACCTGAGGACTAATAACCTTTTCTTCACGAATCTTAAAGAGGGTTCTGCTAAATCTAAGAATCTCTTTTGTTTTATCATGTTGTATTTCTAAAATTTCCTTATCACCTTCTCTAAAGAAATTTTTAACCTTCCACAAAGAACTTGGATAAATAGATTGTCCCTTGCCTAAGGATTTTTTATCTAAATTTCCATTTACATCAATATTAACCTTAATTTTATCCTGCGGTTCTCTAACATCATTTAATCTAATTCTAAAAGCGTCTGTACCCCCGCTTAATCCATACAGGCTATAAACTCCTGAAAGCTCTCCAACTTTTAAAGATACATCAGCTATTTTTTGCAAATCGCTTCTATAAACTGCAAGATTGGATCCATCTGGTCCAACTTTATTTACTCTTATGTAACCATTAACTAAACTTCTGCTCTGCCCTAAAAAAGCTCCTTTATTCTGTTCTGCTTGATTCTCAAGCCATTCTTTTTCAGTAATCTCAGACAGGATTAAATCTTGCTCATTCAAGCCAGTTCCAGCTCCTAAATCATAAGTAATTGTTGCTTCTAAGTCCACATCTATTGATTTTGGAACATTTTTTTCTATCTTATTCAACAAGATAATCAAATAACCCAAATCTTCTAAAGTGGTAGAGGTTGTAGTTGGTCTTTCAGATCTTCCACCTATTAATGCAGCACCACCAGGCCTCACCCAAGTAATGCCTCTAACTACATTCCTATCAATACTTGTTGGCCTTATCGCAATATTTCTTATTTTAGGTATCTCAATAAAAGGATTCGTCCTTGTTCCAACCAAGTTGGCATAAACAGGATTATAGTTCCCTTCTAACAAAGAGCTTACTAAAACAGCAGGCTCATAACTGCTTACCTGAATTAAGATATCTTCTGCTACATCTCCTAATCCGCCAAAACCTCCTTCTCCCTGAACTCTTGGTCCTAAGTCAGGAACAGGTGCTCTTCTTCCAGAATCTACTTGAGCATAAGTAAATGGTAGACTAATTATCAAAACCGTACAAAGTATTGCTATAAACTTATTATTCATTTTAATCTAAACTGCGGTTTACTAAATCCAGGCCTGTCTTGATTACTGCTTATTTTCTGGTAGATATTGAATACATCGTCTGATGTTGATGGAAAACCGTTATAATAAACATAGATTATTAATTTATTATCCTGGCTTAAATCGAATCTTGATGGTATCCATTCAAACTCTGCCCCTCCAACAAGGACATTATTTAGTATAGTATCGCCGACTTTAACATCTACGCACTCTTCTTTTGTTGCTCCCAATATGCCAAAGATATTTCTTTGGGGAACTTTAAAGCATTTTCTTAAATTTGTTCCTTTCAAGGCAATTCCTTGTTCGCTTTCCTTAGTTATATAACCAAGCACAGTATAAACTCCATCAACCAGCTGTATTTCATTTGACTCAGATGGGTAAATAGCTGCAGTGCTATGGTCTTGGGTATCAAAACTAATTACAATCTTCTCGCTCTCAAAAGGATCTCTCACTCCTTTATTAGGATCAATAATCTTTATTTCATATTGTTTTTTATAAATAGGTTCTAAAATAAGGGAAGTTGAACTTGGTTGATTGGTGGATAGCTGAACTTTATCAGCCCTAAATCCTTCTTTCTTTCCCACAACAAAACCATTTAAACAAGAAGGGAAATTAGAGGATAAAGAAGACCCTCCAGATTCATCTTTAGTAGTTTTACCAATATCACACGTGCTTGTCAAGCATTTAAACTCTATATCCACATCTTCAAGAGAGCTTAAAGTTTCATCTGGATTAACTTGTAAAGACTCCACAGTAACCGGGATTATTTTATTGCTGCAAAGGTCCAAATCATCTTTAAGTTCTACAACCCTGCCCAAAACATTTTTCTTAGGTTGATTATTATCTATGATTACTTGGATAGCAAATTGGAAGGTATAACCTTCTCCCCCAAAGGCCTTGTCATCTCTTAAGATAACCAGCAAGGGATATTTAATCTCATAAACAAAATGGTAACTATTCATACAGAAAAAACTAGTTCCAAATTTTACAAAGGAATCTTTTATACTGCCACTTATAGAAGTTCCTGATAAAACTCCACCCTCATCAGGCTCGACATCCATGAAAAATGGCCATGCTTCAGAGAACATAAAATTAGTGCTCGTCGTTCTATAATCCCTTCCCAGATCCCAATCAAAGTACTTCCTATCATTATCAAAAGAATTAGCACTATTTTTTATTTTGATATTAGGCATATTCAAAGATATGATATTCTTTAAATCCTTTTCAACATTTTTTACACTCCAGACCCTTGGTACGCATTCAAAATCAACAGAATCAAATGGGATCTCATCATAAACAATTAAGAAGTCTAGTGTCTTCTCTTCTAAAAAGCCTGTTTTTTCTTCACTGGACATTATCCTTTCTGCTAGATCATACAATCTTCCTAAAGGAGCCTCCAGATCTCTATTAAATTTACCAAAATTAAAATCAGCGCCCTTAAATTTAACATTTATTGGATAGATTACTTCTACGCCAACATTATTTGTTTCTATAGTGCTTTTTGCATCAACCTCGCCAATGGCGAATTCATAACCTTGAGGCTCAAAAACACTGATACCATTAACACAGTCTGCTAAATTCTCATTAAGATAACCATTAAGTTCTTCCTCTACATTCTCCTTTGAAGGTTTTTGGGATTCTTGTACACCGCTTGCTTTTTCATAATACCAATAAGGAGCTTTCAAATTCCTGAATATTTGTAATGAATTGGAAAAGATATTCTGGGATGCGCCAGCAAAAACATCTCCTGGTATACTGCTATATCCTCCTTGCAAACCTATAAGGTCAATACCTTCTTTACTCACCTGGTCAATGCATGCTTCAATAAAGGTTTTTACTGGTTCAACCTGTTTAGGTACTAACAAAGCGCTTTCCCTCTCAGATTCCAGTCCACCTTCTCTGACAACTTTGCTTATATAAAAAAAAGTGCCTACAGAAACTAGAATTATTATCCCAACTATAATAAAAATTGCAGTTTGGCCCCTTTTCACATAAAATCCTCTTTTTTATCTCTAAAATAACCAAATTTCCCAAATTTAAATAACTTACTAATAGATGTATTGCCTCTTAGATGGGCCTGGTGGGATTCGAACCCACGACCTTCACCATGTCAAGGTGATGTTTGCTATCAACTCCAAAGGGAAATTGACCATAGCCACTAGACCACAAGCCCATAAAAAGCCACTGACCGGATTTGAACCGGCGACCTGCTGCTATCTTGAAGGTATACAAGGCAGCTGCTCTACCAGGCTGAGCTACAGTGGCAGTAAAAGAACTCTGGTTTTAGACGCTTAAAAGATTTACTATTCTCTTTCAAAAACCCTTAACTGGCATATAGTAAGAGGGTAAATCTTCTCTAAAATCTTCCTTAAATCCCTCTGCAGACCATCATTTAATAGATTGCCCATGATATCCTTATAGTCCATCTCACTAAGATATTTAATTAAATATTCTCTGCATTTTTTCCTTAAACTGGTTTTAACAGAATTAGAAACAATAGCCCTAGTAATTAAAAATGGCTTGGCTATAACAGCTATATTGTCTTTAGTTTTACCTTTAAAAGAGTCCTCAACTATGCTCTTACCAGGTCTTACTGCTCTTTTAATATATGTAGTCGGAAGATAATATCCCATCAGATCTGTAAAAGCCTCTTCCCCTCTTACCTCTCTTATCTTAAACTTAATTTTGAAATTACTCTTTTTAGGGTCGTGCATCAAAAATGCAGGGCTAATTTCCAAATTCTTGCCAACCAGGATATTTGGGTCGCTGACTAGACTTTCTCCAATAGGTGCATTCCTAAACTCTTCAGAGGCATTTATTTTATACCATTTCTTCTTTTTACCAGTTATTGTTTGCGCCATTTTAGACCATTAATTTATCTACTCTTTTTTGTAAAACTTCTTTTGCATACTCCAAAAACTTCTCCTCATTATCTTGTGAGATAACAGCGCCTGCTGCTTGTTTATGTCCACCAACACTGCCAGAGCCTAATTTTTCAATAATCTCTATAATCAATTCTCTTAAATCAATATCTTGCTCCTTATATCCAGATATCCTTAAACTAATTTTTATTTCTCCATCCAAGGTATAAGCCATAGATAATATTATCGTGCCATCTGCATACAAATTTGATCTGGATAACATCGAAGCTAATGTTCCCACAATAGTATCCCTAACATTAGATTCAGCGTTAATAACAACAAATCCATTCTCCTCTATGATCTTATTTGATTTCCTGCTGTCATAAAACCAGTTTAAAGAGTTTATGATTTCTTTTTTATAATCACCCAAGAGAGCTATAGCTTTCTTTTTTAAGTTTTTATCACCAAGGCAGGCCCCAATTCCAAGTGAAACTTTTCCTAATCTGCCGCAGGCATTAAGCAAGGTTGCAAACTCCCTCGCATCCTTCATAGGATTTTCATCCTCTTCTGCTGTTAAAAAATAAATCTTTCCCAGCACATCATCTGGAGATTTCTCACTGCCCATTCTTCTTAAAATTATCCCTGTAATCAATTTTTTCATCTCTTCTTCATTTAGATTAACCAGCCTTCTCCATTCTCCATATTCATCTTTTAAGACTATGCCCAAAGATTGTAAAAAGTCAATCGCCCCAACATCATAGCCTGTAACACCAGGAATATAAGGGTCTGTGCTATACTGTAAGACCTTATAGATTGGTCTCGTTTGGAAACCAAACATCCTTAATCCGCTTTTAACTCCTAACTTTCCAGAGGAAAGAGCCTCATTAAGTATCTCGTCATTTAAGCCTACAAAGCCTTTTTTTTCTTGCATTTCTCCAATGGCGCCAATAACAGCTAAATAAGCTAAATCTTTATTTTCCTCATTTAAAGTTTTACAAAAAAGATATGTAACGCCTGCCCCACAAACATCTTTTCCACCATCGATACCATACAAACAAGGATTTAAATGGAAAATATTTTCAGAGGCATCTCCTTGCAGTTCATGGTGGTCTAGAATAAAGATTATCCTGTCTTTTAACATTTCTTTAATATCCTCAATCTGCCCACTTCCTAAATCAGCAAAGATATAATAACTATAATCCTCCAGACTTAAACTTCTAATAACCTCTTTAGTTAAACCTTTAACTATTGACAGAGAAAAATCCAGATTTTCTCTAATCAAAGCCTTAGTTAAAATAGCTGCGCTACAAACACCGTCGCTATCATGATGGCAGATAAGCCTTATAGGTTTTTTCTCTAAACTCCTGAATTTATAAACAGCGTCCTTTAATTTGTTTAAAAAATCTTCTTTCATCTTATCCTACCACAAGTCCGGCTTTTGAGCTATCATAATTCCAATCCTTTGGCAGCCTTCCAGTTTTCTTATAATACTTAACTAGCCTATGAATCTTGCTTCCTGTTAATAACAAACCTCTTTTGCTTGTCTGATCTTTTTTATGGGTCTCCCTATGTTTTATTATTTTTATCTCCCTCCTAATCAAAGCCACCAAGTCTTCTGGTAGCTCTTGCAACAGTTCATTATCCTTCAAAACCTTAGTTATTCTTTTATTTAAAATAGACCTGATATCCGGAATACCATAAGAGTCCCTTAAGATTATGCCGATTTGGCTTGCAGTCTTTCCAGATTTAGCTAATTTTATTATTAATAGTTCAACTTCTTTAGGTTTATATCTAACCCAAGTTAATTTTCTTGGTGCTGGCTTCTTACTTCCAGACTTTCCCTTCCTTCTTGAATACATCCTTGCCATTTTTATTAGAGGAAATTTATCTTTTATAAATAGAGAGAACTAAATTATGCACAGGCATAAGCAAGTCCTCACCAACTTATCCTTAAAAATCAAAAGTTATTATTCCTTTATAAACTTTACCCAAGCACTTTATACACAGCATCATGAGGTCTTACTCTGTCGCTAACTTTAATCCCGATTTCCTGTCCTTTTTTTGCTTCTTTTAGAATACTATGCTCTATCTGTATAGAGTCTAATTTCTGGGTAAAGTCTGTAGTACTTCCTAAGATATGAATCGTATCCCCTACTTTTAGGCTGCCATCTGTTAAATTCACAGCAGCAACGCCCAACTTACTGTAATAAGAAAATACAATACCAACCTTCTTTTCTTCCACCATAAAGTAAAGTAAACTAAGAAGTATATAAATATTATGATAGCCCTGGGAGGATTCGAAATCGGAAGTTAGAAGTCTCCCTCAAAACATCCTCCGTCTCGGCCTCCAAAGGGCCGAATGATTGGCCACTACACTACAGGGCTATCTAATATAAAGCTCAAAAAGAATTTTATAAACCTTTCTTATATCTTCCTCTACCCTCAACCTTGCTTAACCTGATTATAAACTCTTTACTAGGATTATATCCAGATAAAATTGCTTTAAAACTCTCTTCAAAATGGGTATGATGTTTGCTTTCTAAGGCTTGCTTTAACAAATGCAGATCAACAGCTTTATGCTCTACTTGATCTGATATAAAACCTAAACCAAAATCGATGAAATATAATTTATCTCCTACCAAAAAGATATTAGACGTTGTTAAATCGCCGTGAATCACTCCACCATCATGCAATTTTTTAATATCCTTCCCAATTAAATTACAAACCTTATCTAGTTTATTTTTATCAAATTTATCCATGCTGTCTCTTAATAAATCTCCTTCTATTTTCTCCATAACTATTTTCATATCTTTATCAGAGGAAGTAAAAACTTTAGGGACATTAATTAAATTAGAAACCTTCTCTAATAATCTAGATTCTCCTCTTGTTCTTAATTTTCTTATTTTATCATCAATTTCCTTAGACCTATAGCCCTTACTTATTCGCTCCTTAACCAATCTCCCACTATCTTCATATAAAATAGCTTCAGCTCCTCTATAGACTATTTTTTCCATCTTATCCTTATCTCAATATACCTCATATTAATTTCATCAATAAGTTTAGTATAATGCTCCTTAAACGAAGTATTATTAATATTATTTAATTGAGAATAAAGGTCATTGATCCTGTCAAAGGGGTTATTACCGTCATTTAATTTGCTCTCAAGCTCTAAGTTTAATTTTTTTATGTTGTCGTCCAATATCCTAGCAATATATTCGTCTCTAATAGAAACGTTAATATCTCTAAATCCATAATTTGTACTGTCCATCTTATATCCCAAGTCCTTTAGGCATTTTTCCTTTAAATTGTTTTACTAGCTTATTGATATCTTTTGTTTTCATTGCTTTACCACCAACAGTTTTCATAACCTTCTTACCTAATCTGTATTGCTTTAACAACTCCCTAACTTCTTTTGATGTTGTCCCACTTCCTTTAGCTATCCTTTCTATCCTGCTCCTTTCTATGATATCTGGATTTTCTAATTCTTCTTTTCTACAGCTGTCTATAACATGCTTCCATTTCTTCAGTTTGCCCTCTTGGACCTTTAACAAGTCTTTAGGCATTTCTAAACTTCCTAATCCAGGAATCATCTCCATTACCTTTCCTAAAGGACCCATTTTGCTCATGGCTTCCATTTGGTGATATAAATCAATCAGATTAAACTCTCCCTTAACAAACTTCTCACTAATATCTTTTGCTTCCTCTTCTGTAATGACATCCTTAGCTTTCTCAAGCAAAGCCTTTAAATCACCCATGCCTAATAATCTAGAAACAAATCCTTCTGGATCATACAGCTCTAAATCATCCACCTTCTCACCAACACCGAGGAATTTAATAGAGGCTTGAACAGCATTGCAGGCAGATAGAGATCCTCCTGCTTTAGCAGTTCCATCCATTTTAGTTACTATAACGCCGCTAACATTCGCATTTTTATTAAAT
>Ga0209541_10010227_pt1 | contig 15007 bp, 18 predicted proteins | sample RifCSPlowO2_01_FD_184027 | JGI IMG/M metagenome (GOLD analysis project Ga0209541, IMG submission 184027) | Groundwater microbial communities from Rifle, Colorado - Rifle CSP2_plank lowO2_0.1 (SPAdes) (version 2) | ecosystem: Environmental > Aquatic > Deep subsurface > Groundwater | place... | reverse complement strand
AAATGTTTAAAAGGGTAATTATCGGCCTTGGTGGGTTTCTTCTATACCAAAATTCTACTAGACGGGGATTAGATGCGCCTAATTTTTTGCTGATTTCTCTCAGTTTTAATTTTCTGTGCAAATCCAAAAATTTTAGAAATTTAATTCCATACTCATAATCCTTATGAGTTTTCATAATTTTATCTATAACTTCTTTACCCAAGGTGGAATCCAATTCTTTAATTATTGCTTTAATCCGGTCTATTTTCTTAAAATTTTCATCAGAATTGTATATACTAGAAACTAATAGCAATTTCTTTAAATTCGCTTTTTGCATTTTTTTACTAGTTAACATTTCAAATCACCAACTTATTCTTGGCTGAAACTATGTAATTGATTTAAATAGCTTACGCACGAATGTCCAGTGGACTTTTTGTCCAGTGGAAAATCATAATTTGATAGTTGAGGCATCGTTTTAGGTGATTTAAAATGGGAAAAATGCAAACGAATTGTTTTAATGGTATTCTTTGCCAAAGCAATCATCGCACATTCCATCATGCCAGTCTTTATTGTGTGCTGATATTTTTTTATTGCACTTTTTGCAGTTGTAGTTCATTTCCTCATCATGCTTCATGTGGAAAGTTCTCATTCTTTCCTTAATGTCTTTTGGACCCATTGTTTCTGCGAAATAGCCTTCTTCCCATAAGTCATCCTCTTCATTTCCTATGTCTCCTTTATTTAACTGTAATTCTTTTAACAATTCTTTAATTTTTTCTGGATTCTTTTCCATATCTTTAGATACTTCTTCCATATGCCTATCAAATGATTCCCTGCACATCAATGCTCCGGAAACAAACATCTGCCTGGCTAAATCCCTTCTAGACAATTCTTTTGCTTCCTCCTTAATCTCCTTCCAGATAGTACTATTAAAATATTCCTCAGTTTCCTTGATAAAATCTTCGTCTTGGTATTCATCCAATTCCTTATCTTCCATTAAACCTTTTTCAAATTTTTTATTATTCATCAAACACACTTCCTAGCTGTATCAATTTCCTTTCTTCCAAATGATCCCCTATCAGCATCATCCCAACAGGCAATTTATCTTCAAATCCTGCAGGAATATTAAGATGCGGCAGCCCGGCAAGATTGGGGCCGACAGTCATTACGTCCATCATATAGTTTTGCAATGGGCTTAATTTTTCTATTTCAGAAAATTTTGGAGGCAATATTGGCATAGTTGGGCAAGCTAAGGCATCATATTTTTTAAACAATTTTTTGTATTCATCAGCTATTTTTGACCTTACCTTTAATGCCTTTATGTAATAAGCATCCCTGTAGCCGGACATACGGGCAAATGTGCCCAGCATTATTCTTCTTTTTGCCTCTGTTCCAAGATGCTTGCTTCTTACATTGGAAAAATACTCATTAAAATTGCCTTTTAATTCCTCGCTTGCGCCATACCTCATTCCGCAATACTTTGCTAAATTAGTGGAGGCTTCGGAAGTTGCCAGAATATAATAAGCAGCCAATCCGTATTTTATGGGCAAAGATAAAGAGACTTCTTCAGCCTTTACACCATTTTCTTTTAATTTTTCAATTCCATTTCTTGCATTTTTTTCTACTTTATTGTCAATATCCCTGAAGGCTTCTTTTATTATCCCAATCCGGATATTATTGTTTTTTTTATTATTGAAATTTGTATAATCGTCTATTGGCTTATTTATTGTTGTGCTTTCATTTTCATCAAAACCAGAAACAGATTCTAATAGCAATGCAGCATCAAAGCTATTTTTCCCCATTGTGCCTATCTTATCCAGAGAATTCCCATAATCAATCAATCCATGCCTCGATACCCTTCCATAAGTGGGAGTTAGTCCAAAAACTCCGCAGAATGACGCAGGAGCAGCAATACTGCCGCCGGTAGATTCGCCCAAAGCAATATGGGGGAAAGAAGCTTTAGCGGTTATTCCTGCTGCCCCCCCTGAGCTTCCGCCGCATGCCCTTGCTTTGTCAAAAGGGTTTTTTGGAATTTTAAAACCCAAGCCAACATTTACATTAAAGCTTCCAAATCCAAATTCATCCTGCGCTGTTTTGCCAATTATTATCGCTCCCTGCTCAACAGCCCTTTTTATTACGGTAGCGTCAAACAAAGGCCTATACCCTTTCAAAATTCTGCTTCCTGCAGTGCTCTCAACACCCTTGACACATATCGCATCTTTGGCAGAAACCGCAACTCCAAGAAGTTTTTTATTTTTTAGGCTATTCTTATTCTGTTTTAATTGTTTTTTTATATTATTTGCCTGCTCTATTGCGAGCTCTTCAGAAATAACATTAAAATAATTATGCTCCTTGTTGATTTTCCTGCATTCCTCAAGGACTTTATGGATATGCTCAACTATGTCAATTTCATTGTTTTTTATTTTTTGAATAAACTCCTTAGTTTTCATTTTTTATTGTTTTTTTTTTAACTTGCAAATTTTTTGGCTCTTCCTTTAGCTGTGTTGCAATTGCGAGGCTAAACAAGGAAGCAATAAACATGACCAAAAACAAAGTCTTGAATCCGTACAAGCTTGCAAGGAAACTCCCAATTAATGCTGCTATGCCCTGGACCAGATACCACGTGCCTTCCCATGCAGCCCATTGCGAAGCCAATTTTTTGGTGTCAACATGCTTTGCATAAAACGAATAAGTTGCAGGCGATATTACCATGACAGCCAACCCTAAAAATACCTGAAGCACAAACATCTGGGTTACGTTTGAAACAAAATAATATCCCAAAAACCCGAGGCTCCTCATGGCATAGCCGGCAACAAGAAAAAGCTTGTCTTTGCTTATCCTATCCTGCAGCTTTCCCATTAAAAAAATTCCAATGCCAGAAGAAATCATAAAAATAGCCCAAGCAGTACCTGCCTCTAAAATATCACCTCCAATCTGCTGCACAAAAACAGCATAGATGGGACCGAGCATGCCGAAGGCTAATGCATAAATTCCATCCACAACCAAAAACAACCTTAACTGCTTGTGCATTTTAGTTTATTGTAACCTTATCCATCTTATCCCCTGCCCTTAGCTGCTCAGCAACATCCATCCCTTCAATCACTTTGCCGAAAACAGCATAACTTCCATCAAGAAAATGGGAATCCTCTAAAGTGATATAAAACTGGGATGAAGCGCTGTTTGGATCTTGAGCCCTGGCCATCGCAACCGCGCCTTTCACATGGGTAAGCTCGGGATTTGTCTCCAAAGGAATGGTTTTTCCAGAGCTACCAGTCCCGTCGCCATTTGGGTCTCCTCCCTGTATAACAAACCCGGGCTCATACCTGTGGAAAGTCAAGCCGTCATAAAATCCTGAGCCTGCAAGCTCAATGAAGTTTTTTGCTGTAATGGGGGCCTTATCTTCATATAATTCAAGTTTTATCGTTCCTTTGCCTGTTTCTATTATGGCTATTTTATTGCTCATTTTTCCTCCATCCTTGGCCGCAACAGATTCTTGATTGATATTATTTCCTGCGCATCCTGCAATCAGCAGCAAAAGCATGGCAGAGATTATTGCCAAAATCTTTATGATTTTCACCTTAAACAGCCCTCGGCCCTTTAAAGTAGCCATCTTTTTTATGCTCGGCTAATGACAATGCTTCTTCTTGGCTAAGGCATTTCTCTTCATTGTCTTCCCTTAACGCATTCTTTAATTCAACTGGCTGCAGGCTGACATCTATCCCTTTAGTGTCTACCCCATCAAGTTTTGAGAAGGAGTCAAGGATTTCCTTCAGCTCTTTGACAAACTGCTTCTTCTCCTTTTCAGAAAGCTTTAATCTTGCAACTTCCGCAACGTGCTCTATGAGCTTCTCATCAACCTTGTTTTTCATAAAAGAAATTGTTTTGGAATTGGGTTTAAATAGTTTTTGTGTTCCATCCTATTCTATCGCTAAAAACCCTTTCAAATCCCTTCTGATTTCCCTGCCTTTCTTTGTCAGGTTTCCATTTCCGTCCAAAATCCCATAATTGTTCAATTGGCCTATCAGCCAGTTTGAGGTTTTCTTCGATTTTCCTAACAGAAACCTCGCACAACCTGTTTGCGCTAGTCTCTCTTTCAATATTCTTCTTCTTTTTGGATAGTATTTGAAGAGTTTATCCTTTAAGATTGAGATGTTGTTGATTATTTCTAGGGAGCCTATTCTAAGATAACCCCCATTTTTGCTTTCCATATATATTTGATATTTAAATCCAGTTGCTCTAATTATTTGCTCTAGTATTTTCAATTCTTCATAATTTGATGCTATCATAACGTGTCCTCTTTTTTTGGAATTTACCGAGCCATCACCCTCCAAAACTCCACATATAAATTCTATTGATAAATTTCTATTGTTTTCTTTTTTGATTTTTTCAAGTAGAAATCCCAAAAGTCTGTTGTAGTAAATCTGAGTTAGCATCCTTAGCTCATTAATAATTAAAGAACCAAAAAGATTTGTTTTTGGAGAATATTTTTTATCCGATTTAATTATTCTTACTCTTCTTTCTTTTACCAAAATACCAGTTTTATTCCACCATTTATTGGCCAATTCTTTTTTTAACATATCCTCCTTTGCTTTCCTTATGTCTGTAAAAGATATTAAGGGCACAACTTTAGGATCCATTATTATTTTTTTATGCATATTAATGTAAAATACAGCCTGTTCAAATGTTGAAGCAGTAATTCCCCAATAGTTTCCTTTTTTAGTCCCATCTGCAAAATAGCATCCAAGATAATAAGCAATTTCACTAATATCAATTTTTGGATTGATAATTATAGGCATACAGTTGCCATAATAAATTATTATTTTTTCGTTGGCAATCTTAGCAGAATTAAAATTTTGAAAGAGATGTCTTGTAGTTTCATGAGAATCTAAATTTTTAGACAATTTCCTATTTAAGCGGAAAATGCCCTCTTTTTTTGCCTTTTTAGAGTTAAAAATAGACATATATTCTTTTTTACTATTCCTCTCTCTAAAGTGTATAAGGCAATAAGAAGTGTTTTTTTCATCTTCTATGCAAGATTCAATTTCTACCACATCATTCTTTTTTAATGAAAATTTTTCAGCTATATTTTGGGGTACATATATCCTTCCATCGTTCCCTATTGTTGTATGAAATCCATCTATTTTAGCTACCTCTACATCTACTCTACTTCCTAACAATTTATATTTATTCATAATTTTATAGGGAACATAGAAACCTATTGTACCATAAAACTTTATTTTTGAATAAAACTTAATCTTAGAATTTACAATTATCTTTAGTTGATTATTTAAAGAAAACATATTTCTTTTTTCTAAAGGTATGGAGATAAAACCCACTCCTTTATTATTTCCTTTTTTTACAATTGATTTGAATAGTGTTGTTTTCATAAAATTTATACTTTGGAAAACAACAAAATATTTAAATCTTCCTAATGTAATAGAAATAACAAAATTTCGTGGTTATTCCACTACCACGGCTTTTGCCAAATTGCGGGGGTAATCCGGGTCCAATTTCCTGTCAATAGCTGCATAATAAGCCAGCAATTGCAGCGGAACAACAGATAAGATAGAGCTTAAAATATACAGCGTATTTGGAATGTAAAGGGCATAATCAGCTATTTTCCTTATTTCTTCATCTCCTTCAGTTGCAATAGCTATTACAATGCCTCCCCTGGCTTTCACTTCCTGTATATTTCCTAAAATCTTTTTATAAGTATAAACGTCTTTTGTTGCTATTACAACAACCGGCATGTTCTTATCAATTAATGCAATAGGCCCGTGCTTCATCTCAGCTGCAGGATAGCCTTCAGCATGTATGTAGGAAACTTCCTTTAGCTTTAAGGCGCCTTCCAGGGCTATCGGAAAATTAATGCCCCTGCCTAGAAACAAAGCGTTATTCTTGCTCTTATAGATATCGGCAATCTTCCTCATCTCCTTATCCTTGTTCAGCAATGCTTCCATCTCGATCGGCAGCTTCCTTAGCCTTTCAATAAGGCCCCTGATAGTATTGTCATCCAAACTTCCCCTTAATTTGCTCATGTGCAATGTGAAAAGGTAAAGTACAATAAGCTGGGTTGTAAATGCTTTTGTGCTCGCTACCCCAATCTCAGGCCCTGCATAGGTGTACAGGACAGAATCTGACTCGCGGTCAATAGAGCTTCCCTTCACGTTGACTATTGAAATTATTTTGGCGCCTTTTTTCTTTGCTTCCCTTATAGCGGCCAAAGTGTCCGCAGTCTCTCCTGACTGGGAGATCGCTATAACTAGCGTATTGCCATTTATAATCGGATTCCTGTACCTGAATTCGGAAGCATACTCTACCTCAACAGGAATTTTTGCAAGCTCCTCAAGCATAAATTCCCCGGCCAATCCAGCGTGCCATGAAGTGCCGCAGGCAACAATTATGATTCTACTTATTTTTTTTAATTCACCTTCATTGAATTTTAGCTCATTGGCCAGGTTTGTGCTTCCATTCTTCAGCCTGCCATTCAGGGTTTCGGTTATCGCCCTTGGCTGCTCATGTATCTCCTTGAGCATGAAGTGCTTATAGCCCGCTTTCTCGGCTAATTCAAAATTCCAATCTATATGGTTTATTTTTTTATTCAGAATTTTTCCATTCTTATCTTTAATCTCAACCTTATTTTTGGTTAAAATAGCTATTTCATTATTTTCCAGATAAATCACTTTGTTGGTGTGCTTTAATATTGCGGGAACATCAGAGGCGATGAAGTTTTCCCCGTTGCCTACACCCACTATCAGCGGGCTTTCATTCCTCGCTCCTATAAGCTTGTCCGGTTCATATGAACATACAATACCCAGGGCATAGCTTCCTTCTATTTTTTTAAGAGCCTCTATTGTAGCCTTTTCAATATCTCCCTTATATTTTTCCTTTATTAAATGCACTACGACCTCAGTGTCAGTTTCTGATTTAAACTTGTGGCCTTTCTTAGCCAGCTCATCCTTAAGCTCGGAGAAATTCTCTATGATGCCGTTATGCACAATGCTTATCTTACCTTCGGTGTCTGAATGGGGATGCGCATTTTCTTTTGTGACAGAGCCGTGGGTTGCCCAGCGGCAGTGCGATATCCCTGTAGTGCCTTCCATTGAATTGAAGTCAATTTTCTTCTCTATATCACCAAGCTTTCCTATGTCCTTTTCTGTAAAGCTCTTTCTATTATTAATGGTGCATATCCCAGCGCTGTCATACCCCCTGTACTCCAGCCTTTTCAGGCCTTCAAAAAGTATGGGCGCTGCTTTCTTTTCTCCCACATATCCTATGATGCCGCACATTTTGAGCAGAAACTAAAATTCTGGTCAGTATATAAAGATTATGAATCAAGGGTTAAGTAATATTAAGGGGAAAATAATAATAAGATATTTAAAAAACGCATTCAACAACTAATTAAATGCTCAAAAAAGAAATTCGAGTTATTGGAATCGATGATGCCCCGCATAAATTCAAGGCAAAAGGCAATGTATTGATTGTCGGGACTATTTTTAGGGGAGGAAGCTTTCTTGATGGCATTTTATCAACAAAAGTCAATGTTGACGGGAATAATGCAACAAAAAAATTAACTGCAATGATAAACAAATCAAAATTCAAGCCTCAATTAAGGTGCATTTTCCTTGACGGCATAGCTGTTGGAGGCTTTAACATTATCGACATAAGGGAATTAAATAAAAAAACAAAGCTTCCTGTTATAGTGATAATAAGGAAAAAGCCGGATATAGTGGACATTAAGGGAATTTTAACAAGACTAAGTAAGAAAAGCAAAATAAAGCTGCTGGAGAAAGCGGGGCCTGTAATTCCCGCAGGAAAGATATACATCCAGATTGCTGGCTTAAGCATAGGGAAGGCAAAAGAAATTCTGGAAATAGTATGCACAAGAAGCCATATCCCTGAAGCAGTCAGGCTGGCGCATATAATAGCTTCTGGAATTATATACGGGGAAAGCAGGGGAAGGGCTTAATCGGCAAATTCAGAAAATTATATATACCACTCCTTAATTTTTGTACTGCTGGAAATCAATAGTTTATGCCATTAGGCTGGTAAAATTAATGGAGATGATACCTCATGGGCAGGAAAAGCAAGAAGAAAAAAGCAAAGAAAATAAGCGCAAAAAAAGAAAGATATGCCAAATTCAGGAAAGAGAAAAATGCCACTATTGACATAACAATGCCTGAGCTCAGTCCGGAGCAGAATAAGCAAAAACAGGAAGACGAGATGAAGATTGGCAGGTTCCTGAGATTCAACAAGAATCCCCCTCAGAAAGAGCTGAAGGAGAAGCTGCTGAAGAGAAAATGATGATGAATAGTAAGAGAGTGCTCAAGAAAGAAAAGGCATTCATAAAGTTTATAAATAAAAACCCCCGCTGCATTGGCATGAGCAAAAGAATACTTATCGTGTTAATGGCATTCTCATTGATTTTTATTTACGGTTGTGCGCAAACTGCTGAAAAAGCTCCGGTGAATGAAAAAGCCCAGGAGCCGGGAAAAACTGAATCAGTAGCGGGAACTGAGGAAAAGGCGCCAAGTGTAAACGTAATTTCACCTGAAGTAAAAGAGCTTCTTGATAATGCAAAAAGCAAGGTCAAAAGCATGAGGTATCCCTATAAAGGGCCTGAAACAGCGGACTTCTACTACCAGTTTTATGTCAAGGGTAATAAGATTAAGTATCTTCCCATCCCCGACTACAAAACCATAGATATCGATGAAGATGCCTATGATGTTGTATATGTAGATAAAGGCCTTGAGACAGCTCTTGCATACTGCGATGACAGGAAATGCAGAGTCAAGGGGCAAAAAGCAGAGCTTAATTATGATGATGCATATATCCTGACGCCGCTTGACTGGATAAATAAGATTGAGTCCGCTGAAAAAATAGGAGAAGAGCTAATAGGCAAAAGAAGCACATGGAAACTCTCAACAAATGCAGGCACAGTCTGGGTAGATACCTTTTTTGGCGTTCCCCTGCAGGCAGAATCATCCGGCAATGTCTACAAATTTGATAAGATTAGCTTTAACGATGTAAAGGACGAGGATGTAATCCCTTCTCAGCCATAATAATACCTCCCTTTCTCTTTCTGCTCCCTGTCCAGCTTAGAATCTAATTTATTGACTCTTGGCATCAGGCTCTCTTTGTCTCTCCTTAAGGTTATATTTAATTTTTTCAAAAACATATTCATTCCCTCTTCCATTGCAAAAGGTCCTTTGACAATGCCTTCCTTTGCCGGAATGCCGTCAAAAACCATTAACTTGTCGGATAAATAATCCAGAAACAGCAAGTCATGGTCAACAATCAGTGCAGAGCTCCCTTTTTGCTCCATAAAATCCCTTATTACCTTGGAAACAATTAAGCGCTGCTCAACATCAAGATATGCAGAAGGCTCGTCTAAAAGGTATAAGTCAGCTTCCTTGCCTAAGCAGTAAGCGACCATGACCCTCTGCAATTCCCCGCCGGACAATTCATTTAATTTTTTCAATAATAAAGGCTTGATATTCAATGGATTGATGATTTGGTTGGTATATCCCTTTATTGCATCCTGTAAAAATGCCATGACTAACTCATCATTGGATTCTAAATACTGCGGCTTGTAGCTTACTGCTACCTTCTCATTTAATTTACCCGCATCATTTTCTATTTCTCCTGCCAGTATTTTGACAAAAGTTGTCTTTCCAATGCCGTTTTCCCCTAAAATGCCTATGACTTCTCCTTTTCCAATATTCCCTTTTTCGGCTTTTAATGAAAACTTTCCCAATGTTTTTGAAATATTATTCCATTCTATCAATGGCACTTCTTTCTTCTTGACAAAAGGCGTCCTTTCCTCAAACCTGACATGCTTGTCCCTGAACCTTACATTTTCCTCTTTCAGGTAACCGCTTAGGTAAACATTTATTGCATTCTTTGCCTGCTTGACGCTTGAAACGCTTCCATAGACATCCTCGGAGCCATACATTATATGCGCCAGATCTGAGATATAGTCAAAAATTATCAAATCGTGCTCAACAACCATGACGGAAGTGTTTTCATTTGCCAGGTTTCTGATAAATTTGCTGACATTTATCCTTTGTTTTATATCCAGATAAGAAGTCGGCTCGTCAAAAATATACAAATTTGCCTTTTTCAAAACAGCAGCAGCAATAGCAACCCTTTGCAGCTCCCCTCCGGAAATTTCATTGATGTTATTATCCATTATATCCCCTATTTCAAGCTCTTTTGCTATTTCATTCAGCTTATTTTTCTCATCAACTTTTTTTAGCAAAGCCCTGACTTTTCCTTTCTGCACCTTGGGTATGAGCTCAATGTGCTGCGGCTTGTAACTGACTTTAACTTCATTTTTCTTAATTTTCTCAAAAAACAGCTGCATCTCTGTTCCCTTGAAGAAATCAATTATCTCATTATAGCTGGCTTCCTTCCCCAGCTTGTCAAAATTCGGCTTCAGGATTCCGGCTAATATCTGTATTGCAGTTGATTTTCCTATTCCGTTTACCCCTAAAATACCAACAACCCTGCTAAACAAAGGCGTTGGTAAATTAAACAATGCAAACTTGTTTTCCCCGTACCTATGGATAGGCGTTTTGTCTAATATCTCCGGCAGATTGATTATTTTGATGGCATCAGGAGCAGCCTTGGGGCAAATCCCACAGCCGATGCACGTTATTTCATCTATTGTTAATCTTCCATCTTTCTCTATCTTTATGCATTCAGTCCCTGCCCTGTTCACTGGGCACAGGCTCTGTATGTGCTTCTTTAGTTGCATATCCTTAAGTTTCTTGTTGTCAACAACCGCAATCCTTTTCATAGCCTATAGTTTTTTTGCTATATTTATAAAGATTAAGGATTCTCCTCTCCACTTGGTTTTCGTCCATGTTGCAGACTCCTTAATTTAGCAAAATTCTGCCCGCGTCATACCAACAGTTTATTGTCTCGTGGCGTCGCTTTGCTCCTACTCAACATAAACTTTTGCCCTCACATGGGGTTCGGGTATTCATAACACAGTTACACGTCCATAAAACGAACACTGCTAGAAATTTATAATAAGGGCAAAAAGAGGAAATTAATAAAATAGACTAAAGAGACCAACACATTATTTTAAATCCTTACCCCAAATAGAATATACTACCCATCATAAAAAAAGAGCGGCTAATATTGCCCCAATAATATCTAATGGAAATGGCCAGGCAAGAACTTTTTCTAAGTACCTTGATCCAAAAGCTCCAACTAAAGCTGCAACAACAATCAATGCAGAATTAATTAATTGTTTATTTTTTGCCATTTTCAAAACACTTTAAAATAATATTTTAAAATTAATAACAATATTAACACTCCTAAAAATATAATAATATATTTTATAAAACTATTAAAATTTTCTTGGTCTTTCTTCCTTTCTACTTGGACTTTTTTATTTGTCTCACTTTTGTATTTAGCTTCTATAAGAAGATTGTCAAGATTATTTTTTGCTTCTTTTAAATTTGGTTTTATTCGAAGACATTTTCTAAAGTCTTTCTCTGCCAATTTATATTTATGGCTTTCCCAATAGACTACACCTCTTGTTAGATAAAACATGCTATAGTCGGGATTGAATTTTATACCGTTATCAAGAATCTCAAGTGCTTCATCATATTTGCCCAATTTACCTAATAATCTACCTAAAATATTAATTGCAATACATTTTATTTCTGAATCTTTCACTATCTCGAGTGCTTTAGTAATCCACTCGCCTGCTAAGTCAAGTTTATTCCATGTTTCATAATTTCGAGATTTTGCTATATACAATCTGGGTAAAGGCACTTTTTCATTATTCTCTTTTATAGCTAAATTCAATAATTTATCAGATTCTTTTAACAACTCCTCATCTTTATTCTTAACATACAATTCAGAAAATGTCGATGCGCTATCAAATTGTAATGCACTATTATTTGAAGTTTCAATTCGTTCAAATTCAGATTTCATCGATTTTTTGTAACATTTATGACAAGACAAGTTAAATGATTTGGGAGAATAATATAAGGTAGTTCCTTAATATAGTTTCCTTCCGCAGTCCTCACAAACTCCGATATGTACCATTCACAACAATAGTTGATTGTATATATTAAAATATTTCCTTTTCTCCTCTTTTTGCCCTAGAATCTAGACTAGCAGTGTTCCCTCAGAACATCAAAGTTCTTCGGTTCGTTTTATAAATAATCCTCACGAAAGAAAACATCAAAGTTTTCTTTCGTTGCGGCTTACTCCACATAACAAGAATTATATACCATAGCTCGGTTCGGCTTTTCTAAAGAAAAAATGGCAAAAACCTAATTACTGTAAATCCTTATGATACAATGTAAGAATGTAGACTGTGCCTCCTTCTATCTTGTATGACAGTCTAAATGGGGCAATGTACAACTCTCTTGTCCCCTTTCTATCATATCTCATAGGTTTACCGATTTCAGGGTAATCTTTTATTTTAGAAATTTGCTTAATTATCTTTTCTTTCAGAGCGGAGTCTTTAATCTTTTTAAAGTTCTTCTCAAATGTCGGATCAAAGATTACAGTTACCACTTTTTCATTTCTTTAAGAAAATCATCAAAGTCCATCCTGATGCCTTTTCCTTCTTCAATCCTCTTCCAAGCTTCCTCGGTTCTTCTAGCAAACTCCAAATCAGCTTTCAGAGCCTTATCTAATTTACTGGCTTTCTTCATGATTAGTTGCTCACCAGTTTGTATCAATAAGAGTTTGTCGCCCTCTTGAAAACCCTTTCTCATTTCAGCAGGTATTACCACCTGTCCTTTGGAGCTCATTTTTGTTATAGCAACATCCATTTAAATCACCAGTAGTAAGACTGTTCTTACCTATATAAAAACCTTTCTATTTTGGGTGCAAGAAAATCTATTCAAGAAACAATAAGGCATACATAACCAAGACTCCCAATGCTATGGCAGCAAACTGCATCAAAGAGCTTTTCCAGTCAAACTCGCCTTTATGCAATTCCGGTATTAAATCAGAGCCCGCTATATATATGAAGCTTCCTGCAGTGAAAGGGACAAGGAAAGTTGTAATATTTTCCACGCTGCTGCCTATCATAAGCACAACAACCGCTCCAAGAACAGCGGTTAATGCAGTCAAGAAATTATAGAATAAAGCCCTTGCCTTTGTAAAGCCGCCAAGCAAAAGAACGCCAAAATCGGATATTTCCTGCGGAATCTCGTGCAATATTACGGCAATTGTGGTTGCAATTCCCACTGGAATGCTTACCAGGTAGCTTGCAGCTATTATCAAGCCGTCCATGAAATTGTGCACTAAATCTCCTACCAAGTTCATGATTGCAAAGGGATGCACATGGCCTTCCTCCAATGGATAGTGAAAATGATGCCAATGAACCACTTTCTCTATAAGAAATGAAAATCCAATGCCAATAAGCACATACAATGAAATAACAACCTCAAAACCAGTTTCTTCGACAGCTTCCGGCAATAAATGGATAAAAGCATCCCCTAACAAAGCCCCGGCAGCAAAGCTTACAAGGTAAATAAGCAGCTTCCTGAGTTTTTCTACATTAATAGGCAAGGTTATGATTCCGACCAAAGAAATAATACTTACAATAAACACGCTTGCCAGTGAATAAAGCCAGATATTGTCCATATTCTCCTCCTAATATTGGATATATTTAAATAATTCTGTTTCTGGTATTAAAAATCATGCACCTGAAAAAAGGCCAGCTTCCGATATTTATAGTAAACATGGCTGCATTGCTGATTTTTGCCTTTGTTTTTGCAAAAAGGAAAAACTATGAGTTCATGATTTATATCGGGGTAATAATTTTCTTTCTTTTTCTGATATTATACACCAATAAAAAAATTAACTACCCTAACAGCATATTGTGGGGCCTTACTTTGTGGTCCTTGCTGCATATGTCCGGCGGGGGCATATACATTAATGGCCGTAAATTATACGCATTGATGATTTATCCCCTAGTTGGGGAGCCCTACCTTATATTCAAGTTTGACCAGTTTGTGCATATTGTCGGTTTTTTTGTAGCTACGCTGGTTGTTTACCATTTAATAAAGCCAAAACTGATAAAGAATCATGGATGGGTTGCTTTGTCCATTGTTGTTGTGATGGCGGGCTTTGGCTTGGGGGCCTTAAACGAGGTTGTCGAGTTTATTGCCACAGTAATCACTCCAGAAACAGGAGTTGGCGGCTATGAAAACACAGCCCTGGATTTAGTCTCAAATCTAATAGGGGCAATCTTGGCTATGGGTTATGTTTACATTAAGGAGAGAAGCAATAAAGGAACCAATAAAAAATAATCCAGAAAAACAAGAACCATGGACAATGCTATTTTTGAAAATAATCCAATGAAACAAGTAAACGGTAAACAATTCCCGAAAATATAAAAAATATCCTTTAAAAATAATCCATATACATTTAAATAATAATAATTTATTCTCTGCCTTATGAAATGCGAAATATGCAGGAAGGAAATAGAATCAACATTCATGAACAAGATTTTGGGCACTTACATCAAGGATGATAAAGGCAAAAAGCATGCTGTTTGCTTTGAATGCCAGAAGAAGTTCAGTAATGATAAGGCTCAGATTTTAGAAAATATTAAGTAATGACATTATTTCTTTCATTATGCTGCCCCTGTAGCTCAGCCCGGCAGAGCGATTGCTTCGTAAGCAATAGGTCGGGGGTTCAACTCCCTCCGGGGGCTTATAATCCAAAAAGTTCAAATACGAGCTATTTTCCCTTTGACTGATGGAACCAATAATTCTGGCACTTTTTTCAGCGGTAATGTTCGGCTTTAACATGCTCATGATAAAGATGGGCATGAACCGGAAGCCATACTCCCTTAACTCAATAATCACTTTTTCTGCTGCTGCACTTGTAATGTGGCTTTTCGTGCTTTTAGTCGACAGCACCATGCCGTCAGCAAGGGCATTGCCCTTCTTTGTAATAGCAGGAATACTTGCTCCCGGCCTCTCAGCCATATTCACTTTCGAGAGCTTCAAGAAATCAGGGGTTTCCATAACATCTTCCCTTATAG
>Ga0209541_10010224_pt1 | contig 15008 bp, 25 predicted proteins | sample RifCSPlowO2_01_FD_184027 | JGI IMG/M metagenome (GOLD analysis project Ga0209541, IMG submission 184027) | Groundwater microbial communities from Rifle, Colorado - Rifle CSP2_plank lowO2_0.1 (SPAdes) (version 2) | ecosystem: Environmental > Aquatic > Deep subsurface > Groundwater | place... | reverse complement strand
CGCTGTGTTTGTATCCTTTTGCCAACCGTTTTCACACCCACTGGCGCAGGTACGTCTTCAACGGGAAGCACTACCGTATCCGGCACCACAACTTCTTCCGCTATTTCGTCTATTTTTGGTTCAGCCATAAAACTAGTTAGTAGTTAGTAGAAAGTAGTTAGTAGTAAATTAGAACTCAAGACCGGCGGCGCGGGCGGCATCGGCAAACGCCTTTATCGTACCCTGGTACTGGAACCCGCCGCGATCAAACACAACCGTTTTGACTCCCTTTGCGTTCGCAAGACCGGCTAGCGTTCCCGCGGCCGCCTCCGCACGCTCGCGCGGGGTCTTCCCCTTCGCGTCATCGGAAGATATCGCGGCAATCGTGGTCCCCTTCGCGTCATCAATAAGTTGGGCAATCAACCGCGTGTTTGATTTGTACACGGACAATCGCGGACGCTCCGCTGTCCCGATTATCTTTGCGCGGACACGGCGGTGCCGTTTCACTCTTTTCTGTTGTTTCGGTGCAAGAGACATATTTTTATGTACCAATCTACGAATGTATCCCAATCTGCGAATAACTACAAATGTAAGATGCGTCATATTCGCAGCCATTCGTAGTATTCGTATTATTTGTAGATTGGAACTTCATATTTTATGCCGCGGTACTCGTCACCTTCTTACCCGCCTTCTTACGCACCACCTCTCCCTCATATCGTATTCCCTTGCCCTTATACGGCTCCGGTTTCTTCAGCATCCGCACAGATGCCGCGAATTGCCCTACCTGCTCTCTGTCTGCGCCGGAAATAGTTATCATATTTTTCTCAACCGTGACAGCGAGTCCCTCGGGAACAGCAACCTTGACCGGATGAGAAAATCCTATCTGGAGCGACAAGGTCTTGCCGGAAAGTTCAGCCCGAAATCCTATTCCCTCAATCTGAAGTCTTTTTATAAACGGCTGGTTCACTCCTTGAATCATGTTGCGGACATGCGCGGCGTACGTGCCCCACAGAGCGCGGGCAAGGCGAGATTGCGAAACAGGCGTCACAGAAATAGACTTGCCGTCTACTGTCACAGAGACTTCCCCGTGCATAGCGCGCTTCAAGGTTCCTCCCTTGCCCTTGACGACAATCTCGCTATCGGAAACGGAGACTTCCGTACCTGCGGGAATCGTTATTAATTTTTTGCCTGTTCGTGACATGTTAGTTTTTCTTAACGAGTGATAACGAGTTTAGAAACAACTTACACCCAGCACCTTTGTTTCATTGAGAAACGAAGGTGCTGGGTAAAGAAATAGTAATTCATTTCATTCATAACGATTTCTTTACCAAATCTCAAAAAGCGCCTCTCCGCCCACATTCGCTTGTCTCGCTTCCTTGCCCGTAAGAATGCCTTTTGGCGTAGAGAGAATGAGCGCGCCCTGGCCGTAGCGGACAGGTACTATTTCGCGGGAACTACGATAGACACGGCGGCCCGGCTTTGATACTCGCTTCACGCCGTGAATTACGTGCATGCCTTCGGCATCGTATTTCAAAACTACATCTAGGGTCTTGCGAACTTTCTTGCCCTTCTTCTCTATCGCCGCCAAAAAACCAGCGTCTCGGAGCTTTTCTGCAATCGCCATCTTGAGAGCCGAGAACGGCACGGAGACCGATTCTTTCTTGACGGCGCCTGCGTTTTTCAGGCGGATTATGAAGTCACCGATAGTATCGTTTACCATGTTAGTTTTTCTTGCGAGCGCAAGCGAGTTAGAAACAACTTACACCCAGCACCTTTAACGTACAAAATGCCGCGGGTTGGCTGAGTGTATTCCTTTGTGATGTTCTTGATAATTAAGTTCATATTGCTGGAAAAGGTGCTGGATAAGTAAAATATAGTCGCTTCGCTCGTTATTTTACTTACCAAGAGGACTTCTTGATTCCCGGAATGTTTCCCTCCAAGGCCTCCTCGCGGAAGCAGATACGGCACAAATTGAAATCGCGGAGGAATCCGCGCGGGCGCCCGCACTTAAAACAACGTCGGATTACCCGGCTTTTGAATTTCGGCTTACGCTGCGCTTTTACGACCATTGACCGCTTTGCCATATTAGATTTTGTTTCGAGCTTGTCCAGCACCTTTTACGATAATCATGGCAAGAGGTGATGTTAGCAGATTTTACAATTATTCCTTCTAATTCATCCATTTCCAGCTTAAAGGTGCTGGGCGGGGCGAGTTAGAAAATCTTATACCCAGCACCTTATTTGTTTACGACAGACTGTTTTTAAGGCGATTCTTTACATAAGTGCGAGCGTTGCCATATTGCTTGAGTTGCAGTTCGCGCTTTACTGCGTCTTGCTTCGCTTTATAGCTCTCGACATATACATATTCCCATGGCCTACCGCGACTCGTTGCTGTGACCTGCCCACTGTTGTGCGAAGCAAGACGCTCATCAAGATTCTCGGTTCTGCCAAAGTAAAGAACGCCTTTTTCAACACTGCGGATTACGTACACATGGTACATAAACAAACAAGGTGCTGGGTTGTGGGAATTATAGTCGCTTCGCTCCTTAATTCCCTACAATACCCCGAAGGAGAAGCTAGAAGCTCCTGCATCGAGGCCTTGCGGCTCTAGATTACGGAAGCTTCTTCGCGTGACCCTGTTCTTCGTCCAACTTGTGGTTAAAAAACAAAGCCCCCAACGAGGCAGAGGAAATATACGCGAGATGGGGATGAAAGTCAACAACTTTATATATCGTCAACGGTTTTTTGCGCTTCCTGTCGTTGCCTGGTGTCGAATTTCATCTCTTCTGCTCGGATTTCTGTATCGGCCCTCCCCTTGGCTTCTATCATTGCTGGTTCCAACTCATCTATCGGATAGCGTCTCAAAAATTCTCGTTCCAGAGTGTCGTTATACATCAAGAATCGCGTCCTTCCGGTTTCTTTTGATTCAAGCTCAATTTCTCGCGCTCCGTCTTCACTCGTAGTGTGACGGGCCTTACTGTCTATGGTATGTAGCGTTCGATTTGTTCCTGAAGCGTACTCCGTATCATCTGCACCGCGTTCCAAACTTACGATTTTCGAAATATCAAAATCGCTCATGTCGATTTCTCGTTCTTTCAATACATCGCGTAAATGTTTCTCAAAAATCGCGTTTTCATGGATTGCGTACTCTGGCTCACCGCCGATTCTATTTCTTAACCCACTACGTTTAAGCATTTTTTCCTCCGCTTTCTCTCCCATTTGTGCGTCAAACCTTTTTCGGCTTCCCTCGTACTTTTCCACTTGCTTAGGAGTCAAATTCCTGTCTTCTCGATGTTGCTCCAAACTCTTGGGTTTCATTCCTTCCATACTTTTATTTCTTATTTCCTAATACCCCAATGCTACCCCCCCCCTCTAGATACGCAAGCGGGCAAAGTGGACATTGTTCTTGACGAACGACCATACCAAGATATATACTCTGGTATATATTCACCCCGTTAGAGACCGCGGTCGCACAAGACACAATCAGAAATACCATAATATAAAATCACATAACTATGACTAAATCAGCCACATACACCACGCGAACGCGACCTGTCTCTAACGGGGTAAAGACCACCATCATGTTTAAGACGGATAAGAAGCTGAAGGAGTCCGCACAAAAGATGGCGAGAAAAATGGGTATTCCCTTCTCGGCGGTAATGAATGAATATATGCGCGATTTCGTTGAGAAAAGAAGTATTGCATTTTCCGCACCCTTGAAACCAACTCCATACCTTAAGCGTATATTGGATCAAGGTGAGAAAGATCTGAAAACAGGAAAGAATATTAAAACATTTTCGAGTATTGAAGAATTGATGGCTGATCTCGAGAATTGATCATGCAATTCAAAAGGCACCGCGAATTCAAGCGGCAATACAAAAAGCTCAACCGCGACATTAGGGAGAAATTTGAGGAACGTCTCCATCTCCTCGTGTCTGATGACCGTCACCCGCTTCTCGACAATCACAAATTGCACCACCCCTATGACGGATACTCTAGCATCAATATAACCGGCGACTGGCGGCTCGTGTACAAAAAGATTGGCGCGGAAACGTATTACCTGCGCGCAGTAGGCACGCATCATCAACTCTACGGGACGTAGGTCGTTATTTCTTTGCTCCTACTTCTCTCAACGGCAAGCCCAGATACTTCAAAAAACCTTCGGCCTCACGCCTGTTTTTTGCTGTTGTAACAATAGTCACCGCAAGACCGAAAATGTCCTTGCTGTCTTCATCTGAGGTCTCGGGAAACACGATATTTTCCTTGATACCTATCGTTATGTTGCCCATCTCGTCTATTGTTTCCGGTTTTATTCCGCGGAAATCTTTTGAACGAGGGAGAACAATGTGAATCAGCTTGTCCAGAAAAGTTTGCGCTCGCGCTCCGCGCAAAGTGACTTGGTATCCCACTTCGTCTCCCGCGCGAATCTTGAACGTCGCGATTGATTTCTTGGCCACTCTGGGGGCTGGCGCCTGACCGGTAATTCTTGCAAGCCGGTCCTTGATGAGAGCGCGTTTTTTCGGGTCGTGCTTTGCCCCAACACCTGTTGAAACGACAACCTTGGAAACCTTAGGCGCTTGCATAACGCTCTTGTAATGAAATTCTCCCTTGAGCGCTTCAAATGTGTTGTGTTGGACTGTTTGTGTGTGCATATTTATGTATCAATCTACGAATATATTCCAATCTACAAATAACTACAAATAAGCGGCATCGTATATCCGTAGCCATTCGTAGTATTCGTATCATTTGTAGATTGGGACTTCATATACTTACTTGATTTCCTGCCCGCTCTTGACCGCAACACGGACGCGGACGCCCTCTTTTCTCTCAATGCGAACGCGAGTCGGCTTTCCACCCTTGGGGTCCGCGAGCATGACGTTTGACGCGTGTATTGGCATCGGCTTCTCCACTATCTGCCCTTTCCGATTTTTTGCAGTGGCGCGCCTGTTCTTCTTGACGACATTAACGCCGTCAATGACTACGCGATTCCACTTAGGGAATGCGCGGACGATTGTGCCCGCAGTGCCTCGGTCTTTGCCGGCAATAACTACCACCTTATCTCCTTTTTTCAGTTTCATGTTAGTTTTTGTTATGAGCGAAGCGAGTTAGAAAAACTTACACCCAGCACCTTTCACGCAATTTTTGTCACTGGACCGCTGGATAGTATCTGTTTTGTAATTCATATGCAATAAGTAATTTGACGTTAAAGGTGCTGGGTTAAGAAAAATATAGTCGCTGTGCTCCTTATTTTTCTAAACAATCTCCGGTGCCAATGTGGCAACCTTCTGATACCCGCGCTCTACTACTTCGCGCGGGATGGGCCCGAACACGCGGTTTGCTTTTGGCTCTTTCTTCTCCTTTTCAACCAAGACAACGGCATTCTCGTCAAATCTGATGTAGGAACCGTCCTTGCGGCGGAATGCTTTCTTCTGTCTCACTACCACGGCGCGGTAAATATCTTTTTTCTTCACCGCTTTGCGGGGCTGTGCCGTTTGAATGGATAGAACAACCTCGTCCCCGAGTTCTGCATAGCGCCGTTTGGAACCGCCTAGCACCTTGAAAATGCGCCCGGTTGTTCCTCCGGAATTATCCGCAATTTTCACTATTGAGCGCGGTTGAATCATATTAGATTTTGTTACGAGCGAAGCGAGTTAGAAAATCTTATACCCAGCACCTTTTACGCCAATGCTGTTGGTCGCGGGATAATACTGTCTAAACACGAAATGAGCAAGAGAATTCATAGTGATTTAAAGGTGCTGGGTCAGAAGAAATATATTCTCTACGTTCATTATTTCTCACTGACGATAATGTAGTGCTTGTTCTTGGAAATCGGTCTCGTTTCGCGTATGGTCACTTTCTGCCCGATTTCCGCGGTATTGCCGGGATTGTGTACAAGAAACTTCTTACTTTTCCGGATGTATTTCTTGTACTTAGGGTGCTTTACATAGCGTTCCACCTGAACAGTGACCGTGTCTTTCATTGCAGACTTGACGACCACTCCCTCAAGGAATTTTCCTTCCTGCTTAGTACTTGTTGAATTATTTTGTTTTTCGGTCATACCCATACACTAATTTTGCCGTAATTCTGCGACGTAGTAAATTTTGGCGCAATCAGGCCTTCTGCTAATGGTGACGAAGTTGTACATAGTGATTTGGTTCATAAAGAGGCGACGGCAAATTTAGTGTCTGGGCATATATTATTTGTTTTTCTCGGCTGTTTTCCGTGATTGAACCTCCGTCAGGATTTGCGCTATCTCGCGGCGGAGGTTCCTGCCCTCGCGCACATTCCTTGCACGGCTACCGGCGCCTCCAAAGCGAAACGCGCGAAGAGCCTCGCGCTTCTCCTTGGCCGTGGCGAACAACTTTTCCGTGCTTTGTGTTTTTACGTCATCCATACCCGTACACTAATTTTGCCGTGATTTTGCGCCGAAATGATTCCAGCGCGGTCAGGCTTTCTTATAATTGTGACAAAATTATTTATAGTGATTTTATACATAAGAGGCAACGGCAAATTTAGTGTCCGGGCATACTTAATTCCTCTCAACGATGCGCACTTTCACAGGAAGTTTCGTTCCCGCCTTGCGCAGGGCTTCGCGGGCTATTTGCTGGGGCGCGCCGTCAACCTCAAAAATTATTCTCCCCGGCCGAACGTCAAAAACGTATCCTGACACATCGCCTTTTCCGCTACCCATTCCGACCTCCGCCGCCTTTTGCGTGCGAGGCCTGTCTGGGAAAACGCGTATCCAAATCTTGGCGCTCTTCCCAGCTGCGCGTGTGAGCGAGCGTCGTGCTGCCTCCAGTTGATTTGAACTCAAGCGCGCCTGTGTCATCGCTTTCAGTCCATATGATCCAAAGGCAAGTGACAACCCTCGTGTCTCTGGGCGCACGAGTCTCTTCCCGCTTCTTCGGCCAGTCTGCCACTTGCGATGTGCTGTTTTTTTAGGAGCTAACATGGTAGATTTTTACTGAGCGAAGCGATGATAAAAATCACCACCCAGCACCTTTATGCTCAAAGTGCTACCCGACATGTAAAGGTACTTCATAACTTTATTTTGATTATTGTGGTTCATATTGCTGAAAAAGGTGCTGGGTCTCGATAAAAATAGTCACTTCGTTCCTTTTTTATCTGAAAATATCTCCCCGCGATAAATCCAAACCTTTACTCCTAAAACTCCGTACGGCAAGTAAGCAACCTCGCGAGCAAAATCAATGTCGGCGCGGAGAGTCTGAAGCGGTACGCGCCCTTTCTTTATTTTTTCGGTTCGCGACATTTCCGCCCCGCCCAGACGGCCGGAAAGCGTGATGCGCACGCCCAGCACATCGCGGTTTGCCATGACTTTTTCCACCGTCTGCTTCAGGACACGCCTGAAGGGCATGCGTTTTTCCAACCCTTCGGCGACCATGTACGCCACGACTGGCGCAAGCGACTCCGGCGAGCGCACCTCTTCTACGTCAAGGCGCACAACCCTTGGCTCAACCCTCTTAATCGCCCGAACGACCTTTTCCATTTCTTTCGTCAGCTTGGCTATTCCCTCTCCGCCCCTGCCTATGACAAGGCCCGGACGCGAAGTCTTTATGAGAACTCGCACGACTTTCTCTCTTCGCTCAATTTCAACAGACGTAACGTAGTTTCCGCGCAGACGCTTCTTAAGAAAGCGGCGGACTGAGGAATCAATCATGACATTTTCCCTGTATTGCGCTGGCGTCTTTGAAAACCACCTAGATTTCCAGTCTCGGATTATTCCTAAACGATGCGCGTATGGGTGTACTGTGTGGGTCATAGTGTTTAAAAATTCGAAGCACGAAGTTCGAAACTCGAAAAAGCACGAAATTCTAATGAGAAAAGCTCAAAAGAATTCTGTTTTTGATTTTGGATTTTAGATTTCATATTTTTTCGGATTTCGGATTTCGGATTCTCTTTTTTTTCGCGCCCTTGGCGGGTGCGGCACCGAGTTCTATCCTCAAAATGCTGCGGGTTTTGCGCAGGGTCCCGGAGCGGCCTCTGCCAAAGGGCCTGGCGCGCCGCAAGACGGCGCCTTTATCAACGCTGACGTGCTTCACGAAGAGCCCCTCCGGAGAAATCCCGGAGTTGCGTGCATTTGCAACAGCCGATTCCAAGAGTTTCTTAAACGCATCTGAAGATTTCTGCATCAAAAAAGAAAGTGCTGTGCGCGCTTGCGGTACCGTCTTCCCTCGTATCAAATCGGCGACAAGGCGGACTTTTCTCGGAGACTGGTGGTAGTTTGTAAGTAATGCTTTCATACCCATACACTAATTTTGCCGTGATTTTGCGCCGAAGCTATTCCGGCGCAATCAGGATTTCTGATAATTGTGACAAAGTTATCTGTGGTGATTTTATTCATAAGAGGCAACGGCAAATTTAGTGTCTGGGCATATTTCAATTATTTCTTCGGCTTGGCTGTTTCCGCTGTGGCCTTAGCGGCTTGAGCGGCAGCGACTTCCGCCTGCTGTTTCTGCATTTCAATTTCCTTCTGCATCTTGCCTCCATGGCGTATAAATTTCGTGGTCGGCGAAAATTCTCCAAGAGAGTGCCCGACCATGTCTTCCGTCACAAAAACATCATTGAAGGCCTTGCCGTTGTGGACGGCGAAAGTGTATCCGACAAATTCCGGCGCGATTTGCGATCTCCGCGCCCATGTCTTTATTGGCCCGGCCCCCGATTTTCGGGCAGAAACCTTCTTCGCGAGCTTTATGTCCACAAAGGGACCCTTTTTTAGCGAGCGTGTCATAAGAATAGTTAGTAGTGCGTAGTTAGTAGTTAGTAGAAAATCAAAGCTAAAATTCATCCCGCCGCAGCGGGACTGGCCCGCCTGCGCCGAAGCTTCGGCGGGTAGGCATTAATGTATCGGAAATAACGCACTTAGTCAAACTTGACCCGCTTTTTATTTACGTTTTCCTACGCGCCGGCGAGTAACCAGAAAGACATTGGAATATTTCTTGGGACGCCTGCTCTTCTGTCCTTTTCCTGTGGGCTTCCCCCACATGCTCTTTGCGCGACGCAATCCGCGGCCCTGTCTGCCCTCCCCTCCGCCGTGCGGGTGGTCTACCGGATTCATCGCCGTACCGCGGACAGTCGGACGGACCCCCATCCAGCGCGTGCGGCCGGCTTTGCCGATATTCACCAACCGGTGCTCTTCGTTTGAAACCTCGCCGACTGTCGCCCATGCAGTCGCGATAATGCGGCGAACTTCGGTTGACGGCATTTTAAGGTGCGTGTAGCCGGCGTCCTGCGCTATGATTTCCGCATAATTTCCGGCGGAGCGGACGAGGCGCGCGCCATTTCCGGGTTTTATTTCTACGTTATAGACAAATGTGCCCACGGGGAGTTTGCCAAGCGGAAGTCTGTTCCCGATTTTCACAGCGGCAGTCTCGGAGACAATGAATGTGTCGCCGACTTTTACTTTCTGCGGCAGAACGACGTAGCGCTTTGCGCCGTCGGCATATACGGCAAGCCCGATGAACGCGGAGCGGAACGGGTCGTATTCAATCGTGGCAATTTTGGCCTGTATATTTTTCTTGTCAAAAATGAAGTCCACCATGCGGTAGCTGCGCTTGTGGCCGCCCCCTTTGTGGCGCGTGGTTATACGGCCCTGATTATTTCGCCCCACTCCGCGCTTGTAACCGCCTACGAGCGATTTCGTCGGCTTGTGCCCTGAAAGAAGTTCGCGGTAATTAAGGCGCGTCATTCCGCGGGCCCCCGGCGAAGTTGGTTTGTAGATTTTTAGAGACATAAGGAATATATCAAAATGCAAATATCAAAATGCAAAATGTAATGTAAAATTAATAATTTTTTGAATTCTTGAATTTATATTTTTCATTTTGGTTTTTGATTTCTGGTTTTTCCACTCAAGCGAGGGAGATTTCGTCTCCTCGCTTGAGATACACATACGCTTTTTTACCGCCGCCTTTCATGCCAAGCTTCCCCGTGCGGGCGCTGCGCTTGCTTTTGCTGGGGATGGTAACGATGCGCACCTTTCGGGGAGTAACCGTATAAATTGCCCGCACTGCTTGCGCTATCTGTTGTTTGTTCGCATTTTGAGCGACGTCAAAAACATAGACTCCCTGCGCACTGTGGAATGTGGCCTTCTCCGTCATGCGCGGTTTTACAATGACATGAGAGAGTTCAGAGATCCCACCTTCAACTGGCGCGGATTTGGCAACCGCTGCCGGCTTTTCCTCCGTCTTCTTTTTTTTACTGAATAGAAACATAGCGTGTTCCGATTTACGAATATTATGCCAATTTATAATGTACCAATCTACGAATCAATGCCAATCAACGAATGTCTACAAATAAATAACGCTCACATTTGTAGCAATTTGTAGTATTCGTATCATTTGTAGATTGGGACTTCATATATTTTTCTTTTTATTCATGGCGCGGCCTTCAAGCGTTTTGATGGAAGTTTCCGGATTTTCAATTACTAGATACTTATGCCCGATGACGGCGACAGGATTTAAGTTCCTCACACTCATGCATTCAACGCTTCCGATGTTACGAAAGCTCTTTTGTGCGGCGGGAGAGAGGTCGGCAAATGCAACGAGCGCGGCATTTTTCCGCTTGCTCGCCAATCTTTCAAATCCCGGTATTTTGGATATCGCAATAAGTGCTCTTTTTGCGGCCGCAGTTTTCGGCGTCTCAATTCCGAATGAGTTTACAAAAAGAAGCTCGCCGTCTTTAAACTTGCGCGAAAGTGCGATGAAAAGCGCCTTGGCACGCATCTTTTTGGGTATCTCGCGCGCGTAGACTTTCTCATTCCGGGGTCCGTGGGTTACGCCTCCCCCCCTCCATATCGGAGAGCGGATTGAGCCGTGGCGCGCGCGTCCCGTGCCTTTTTGTTGCCATGGCTTGCGTCCTCCGCCCCGCACTTCCCCGCGATTTTTCGCGTGGGCGATAAGAGGGCGCGCATTTGCCTGCATCGTCGTGACGACTTGGTGCATGAGGGCGTCGTTCCAAGACACACCAAACACGTTAGCAGGCAAAGTTATGAAGCCGGTCTGTTTTCCTTCTTTTGTGTATATTTTTGATTCTAATTTTTCCATATAGTGTTTGGTGTCGCAGATTTTTAATACGCAGATTTTCGCAGATGTTATTCGCGTTTATCTGCGTGCTTCCCGGCGTTAATTTGCGTTATCTCAACAAGCGTCCCGGGGCGTCCCGGAACCGCGCCGCCGACAAGAAGCGTATTCGTCGCAACGTCAACTTGAAGCACGCGAAGATTTTTTACCGTGACGCGGTCGCCGCCCATCCGCCCTGCCATGCGCATTCCTTTTGCAACCCGTCCTCCGGCGCGTCCGCCTCCGCCGATGGAACCAGGGCTTCTTTCCTTGTTCTTTTGTCCATGGCTTCTGGGGCCTCCGTGAAAACCGTGTCTTTTCACAACACCCTGAAAACCCTTTCCTTTGGAGACAGCCGACACGGAAACGGTGTCGCCGGGGGAAAAGACGGACACATCGGCCGCCGCGCCGATTTCCATGCCGTCGGCGTTTCTCACTTCTCTAAAATACCTAAATGCCTTACCCTTTGCGTGCCCGAGCTGCGCCTTTGCGATATTTTTCTCCTTTTTAGCGCCGAAGCCGACCTGCACCGCCTCATAGCCGTCTTTTTCTTTTGTTTTGACCTGCGTTACAATAAGAGGACCGGCGGTAATTATCGTAGCGGGAAAGATGACGCCCTTATCGTCAAAGACTTGGGTCATTCTTCCTTTCGTTCCGAGCATGAATTTGTTAGATTTCATTGTGAACGCAGTGAGCTAGGAAATCTTACACCCTGTCCCAATTTTATATCCCTACCGTTCTTACTTTTAACCGACTCCGTTGAGACCGTCTCAACATAATCTGGCTTTTATTACACTGAAACGGATACAAAATTGGGACAGGGTCGTGAGAATTATAGTCGCGCACTACTCGCTCCTTAATTCCCTACGAAAAAATCGCGCCGGGCATATCGCAAGCGCGAGATACCATTGGTCCCTCCCCAATTCTGGGGCGTGCCCCATAATTGGGGAGGGACGTAGCGTGGGGGCAGTATACACAGGGATTTGCCAAAAGCAAACCCATACACCAACTTCGGCATCGCTTATATTTTGCCCCATGTCGGTTCCATTACTCACTTGTTTGCTTGCAATAGAGAAATTTACGTGCGGCAATTGCCCGCAACAAAATGATGCCGAAGTTGGTGTCGGGGCAAATCCCGTATTATATATTTGGTATCTCGTATTCAGTATGAATCCATACGGAATACTGAATACAACATACGGTATACGCTTTAAAGTTCCTGGAAAATCGGAATGGTGTTTACCGCCTTTGATTCGCTCACTGTGGACGGGGTAACGCCGATATACGCGTTGCACGTGAGCGTGTAAGTGACTTGGCCGAATATCGCACTGGATGTTTTTCCATCGGCTCCAGATGACAGTCCGGTCCACGAATCGCCGTTCGTCCCCGTAACCGCGCACGAAGTCACATTGTCCACGTTCCAATGAATCTGAATCGTTTCCCCGCTTGAGACAAGCGCGGGCAAGAGCTGGAGATGATTAACAAAGATCGGCTGTGGATACAGGCACGTGCTTGAGCCGGCGGAACAGAATGCTGGCGGAGTACAAGTGGCATACGTAGAGGTCTGGCAGAAAGCATCGGTGTATAAAATGGTTTGCGTTCCCGAACAGGAATACGCAGGCGTGCATTGCTGGGGAGCGGCCGCCGCAGAAAAATCTAGCCAGCCGACGACATCACTTCCCCACGCATATCCGGAAAGCACGCCGCTCTGGTCTTGCGTGACCCCGTATCCGGAGCCGCTCAAGCTTATCCAGCCGTCCCATCCGCCTCCCCAAGAGAGAGCCCGAAGCCAGCCGGTGAGCGCGTTGGCGTTAAATTTGGCCCAGCATGGATTTGAGGGACAGCCCGATAGCTCCGATTGGTTTGCGGTAATCCAGCCGATGTTATCGCTCCATGCGTATCCAGAAAGCTTTCCGTTGGCAGCCATGCTCAATCCATAACTAGAGCCGCTCAATGAAACCCAGCCGATGTTATCGCTCCATGCGTATCCTGAAAGGACGGAGGTATCGGCAAATGCGAATTCGTTGCTCTTATTGGAGACAGCATTTATTGCGAGCAAGAGCGCGGCTAGCACGGCGAGCAGTATTATGTTTCTCTTCATGCGGAACTTTTCTTCCCCCTCACCAAGGAACGACATATTGCTTGATATTAAGATTCTGGCTGAAAATTCGCGCCAAGTCCAAGAATTATTCTGGTTGAGCCGGAGCTGGGGACGAGGTCGTGCCCGGCAGAGTCACGCTTGGCTGAAGCGATACTCTCGTTGCTATAAACTGCTTGGCGGTTGCGATGTCTTCCCCCGCGGAAACAAGAACCATGTCTCCCGCCTTAATATCATTGAGCGAAATTCTCTCGCGTGTAAACGGCTCCGGCGGAGTGAGAGGATCACTTTGATTTTCTCCGCCAGTGGCGGAGCCGCCTCCGGCGGAGATTTTTTCCATAAATGCGGTCTGTTCCTTTTGTATCGTCGCGTTATCTTTCTGAATCAGCCGCTCAAGAATGGTTTCCTTATTTACCGTAACATTTCTCAAAGACGGTCCCTCCGATGCAAAGGGGTCGTAAGCAGAAATCCTTAGCGTAAATCCTGAGTCCGAGACATTTTCCACCGTACCGCCAAATCCGCGAACGCCGCCGGGAATCGGCCCCGGAGCTGGAAGCGCGGCACCACCGGATGTCCCCAGACCTCCGCTTTTTCCGATATTCCACGAAATGTAATTGGAAACCACCAAGAGAACTACAACTGCCAAAACCTTGAGTGCATTTCCATTTCCCATATTTGTTTATTACTTTTTTAATGCTTCTAATAATTTGATTCTCTCGGCTTCATCCGCGGAGATACCCTCGTTTGCGGGCGGACTGGTCGCAGTATTCTTATTATACATTGCTTCTAATGCTCTGATTCTCTCCGCATCTTCCGCAGAAGTGTCGGCGTCTCTCGATGGATTAGCCGATGCATTCAGACCCTCAAGTGCTTTTATCCTCTCCTCGTCCGTCGTCGGCATGGGGGGAAGCTGAACATCGCTTTTATTGACAATAATGCCGGCGCTCTCTGCATTCGGCTTCACCGCAAAATACGATGCATAAACGAAATACCCGGCAATTGCCACGGCAACAACGCCTATAACAATCTCTAAAGATTTTCTCATAAGAAAGTTTATTATTTCTGTACGACCCCAAAGGATATTGTACCGCAAAATTTGAGGCAATGTTGCGAATATCCCCAGACTCATCCATCTTGAAAATCAGCCGCCGCCACAGAAATATGGTATAATACGCCTATGTTGAGCAATCCTCTCTACGATTTCATCTCAAAACGCAAGCATCTCATCTGGTATGTCAAGGATTATCGCGCGCTCAACGAGGAGGCGATTGTGGAGGCTACGCTTAACTATGGCAACTGGGACGATGTGCAGAAATTGATTGAAATCCTCGGTATCGCGCGCGTTTCTGAAATTTTCCGCGCGAACGCATTTCGACAGCGGACGAATTATCGCAAGCAAGTGCGGCATTATTTTAACTTGTACTTCAACAAGTATGTCCACATGGCACAGTAAGATTTTAACGCCGGAGCAAACATCTCTCCTCCCAGCGATCGAATCGTTCGCAATCGATTTCGGACTTGTTGGAGGCACCGCAATCGCGCTTCATATCGGGCATCGTGAATCAATTGATTTCGATTTGTTCACAAAAAACCCCGCTTATGATTTCGATGTCGCGAAATTGAGGCAGAAGTTCAAGCGAAACGCGGTCATGAACGAAGTGTTCGTCCAAGAGAAACCGGAATTCACGTTTATGGCTGGGCCAGTAAAAATAACCTTTTACCATTTTGAGTATCAAATTTCCTACGCTGACTACTTTGGCAAGATACCGATGCCGTCGCTCCTTACCCTCGCCGCCATGAAAGCGTTCGCAATGGGACAGCGTAACAAATGGAAAGATTATGTGGATATGTATTTCA
>Ga0209541_10010223_pt1 | contig 15008 bp, 22 predicted proteins | sample RifCSPlowO2_01_FD_184027 | JGI IMG/M metagenome (GOLD analysis project Ga0209541, IMG submission 184027) | Groundwater microbial communities from Rifle, Colorado - Rifle CSP2_plank lowO2_0.1 (SPAdes) (version 2) | ecosystem: Environmental > Aquatic > Deep subsurface > Groundwater | place... | reverse complement strand
CCGACCACGGATAGGTGTATGTCGTATGTTTTACAAAACAATAAAGATTAAATATGAAATAAACTTTATGGTTTAGAATTCTTATAGGGGTTTACTATATCTCCCAAAAGATTTCTTCTTTTTTTAGATTCTCCAATACTGATTGAACTTCCTGCTTTTTTAATGTTTTTCTTCCACTTATCATCATCTCTTCTTTTAACAAATTTATTAAATTATCAGTATAATCTTCTAAATTTTCTTCAATTAAAATCAAAGAATCTCTGCTTATATTTTTTATCTTTTTCTTTTTTATTTTTAGTATTAGATTTTTTCTTTTAATTAATTTGTTAGACTTATAGTTATTTTTTTTCATTTTTTACTAACATATTAACTTAATGTATTAATACATAAAATTTCCTGAATTTAACTTCTGATTTTAAGAAAAATTTTTCAAAAAAGGATTCGTTTCCTATTGGCACAATAAAAACTTGGTTTGCTATCCATTCACCGTTATTTTCTTTTACTAATCCTTTATCCTTATTTTTTCCTCTTAAAATATAGACTATTTTTACTTTTTTTGATGCTTCTAGATTTGATAATTCATACTTGAATAATGCTTTATTTGAAAATTTATAATTTTCAGAAAAGAATCTTTTATTTTTCAGGCTATAACCCTCCCTAAATAAAGTATGAACCAAAGATGGAGGATTTTTAAAAAATTCTTTTAATTTTATTAAACTAATATGAAAATTTGGTATATTAATTTTATAGTCTTTATCTGTGATTATAGCTATATCTATATCATTAGGAATAGATTTTCCTTTTATTACAGAGCCGAATAAAATTATATCAATAATTTCTTTGTCATTTAGATATTTTTTCAATTTATTTCTTGTTAAGGATATTATTTTTGAATTCATTTGCATATTTTTTAAGTTTATCGGCATCTTTTTTTTCAAGTCTAAGATTGTAGGATTTTGTGTAAATATCAAATAGCTCTGAGATATCTTTATAGCTTTCTTTAAAATAGGTTTTTAAAAGAGGGAACCTTTCATTATGATTTTTTGGCATTATTTTTATTTCTACATATATCAAATAATCAGCTAGAATGACAATTGCTTTAAAATAGTCTGAAACATCTGCATTAAATCTTTCTTTTTTTAGATTTTCATTTCCTGATTCCAAGAATTCTTCAGCATTTTTTAATAATTCTTCCATAATATATTAATAAAATATCAACTTTATAAGGTTTTTGGTTAATACGTTAATTAGTTTATTTATAAATATTCTATTTAGAGATTAGATATTAACTATGTAAAGATATATTCACTCTTTTTTCAATTCTTTTTCAGCCCTCATTCTCATCAATTCAGGATATTTTTTTAGATAGCTTTTTAATTTCTTCTTATTTATTCTTTTTTTAAATTCTTTTAATGTTTCCTTATCTATGTGTTGTTTATAGTAAATCATATCAATAAAAGTTTTTTCTATATCTGAATAGGGAAAATAATAATTATTTATTGATTTGTATTCTATTCCAAACATATATTTTTTGTTTATTCTCCTTAACATAATGTTGTTATTATTTATGTTTCTTATTCCTTGTCGTATTTTTCTTGTTGTTATCACTATTGGAATAGTTTCCTGCTCCCATAAATCGTGGATACTCAAAGCATCTTGCAATCCTAGATAAGCTGGTTTAAAACAGAACACTGTTAGCGATGGATCATCATGAATGGTATAATAACCTTTTGTCAATCTTTTTATTTTATTCTCAATAATAAGATTTCTTATTAGTTGTTTAGTGTATGAAGAATTAGTACCAACTATTCTTGCAACAGAATTATGACTAACAACTGGACTTTTATTGAATAATTCTATAACTTTTTTCATATGTTTTTCCTTTCCCATTTTAAAAATTTTTGATATATTGGACCATTTTATCTGTATCTGGGACTAATCCTGTTATAATAATTGTCTTCAGCTCTTTCTCATCAATAGGTTTTTCATAATTATTAATAAATTTCTTTATTTCATTCCTTATTTTATCTGATGGTTTAATAAGTCTTAATAAAAAAAAGATATCATATAAATCCCTTATTTTTCTTCGTTTTAAATAGGTATTTATTTTTTCTAACAAAAAATCTTCTGGTGATAATGTGTAAACAGTTATGTAATTTCCCTCACCTGTTTCATATTCTTTAAGTACTGATTTTACATTTCTAAAAAGTGCTTCAAACCTTGTACTTGTTCTATCTAAATAAAGTTTCGAATAAATAGAATTGTTACTTATTTTTTTCTTTTCTAATTTAAATCCTTTTTTCTCTAAAGAACTAAAAAAAATGTTAATTTTATCTAATTTTCTAGATAAGTAAACATCAATGTCTTCTGAAAACCTATTTCCTTGATAACATCTCCATATAGCAGTTCCTCCATGCATTGTAGCATTGTTAAATGTTTCATATAAAGTTTCAACTATAATGTCTTGAGCTTTAGCTATTTGCTTATGGCTTTCTTTCTTTAATTTTAATAAAAGTGGTATCATAATAATCAACCTAAGTTATAGATATATATAACTTTAGTTTATTTATATATTTTTCTACTTTTCACTTTTCCGAAAGATATTTAAAGGGGTTATACCAAGATAAAGTATGAAAAGGGGTATTAGTGTGTTATTATTTCTCATTTTAGTTATAGTTTTATCTCTGAATTTTATATCTGCAGATTTAATTTCTCACTGGAGTTTTGATGGAAATGCTGATGACAGCAGTGGTAGTGGCAATAATGGTGTTGTTAGCGGAGCAATTCTAACAGAAGGAAAAAGCAATCAGGCGTATAAGTTTGATGGTATTAATGATTATATCAACATTATTAACGAAGCTTCTTTTGATTTTGAGAGAACTGATAAGTTTTCAATAGCATTATGGTTAAAGCCAGATTCCGCGGATACGTCGACACAAGTGCCGATTTCTAAAATGCGCGATGCCTCTCCTTTCACTGGTTGGGATTTTGTGATTAATTATAAAGGCTCTATTCCTGGTACTCAAGGCTCAAATAAACCAGGTTATCTAACTTTACAGATTGTTAATAAATATTCTAATAATTCTATTGAGGTAAGTACTTCATCACCTACTAAACTAAATGATGGTAATTATCATTATTATGTTATTACTTATGATAGTTCTTCTTCTGCAAATGGTGTAAAAATTTATGAAGATGGAGAAAAACTTCCTTTGACGATTACGAGAGACAATCTTATAAGTTCTATTTTAAATAATTACAAAGTTACTCTTGGAGATAGAGATGGAGGAGATACTGGATTTAGTTACAAAGGTTTGATTGATGAAGTTAAAATTTTTAATAGAACTTTTAGTGATTTAGAGATTAATGGATTATATTTAAGTTATTTATATCAATGTAATGATAAGATAGATAATGATGCTGATGGAAAAATTGATTACCCTAGTGATCCCGGATGTGATTCAGCTATTGATAATGATGAAAGTAATGTAATTAATGCAACCTGCACAGATAGTGATGGTGGAAAAGATATTATACAAAGGGTATTACTTCAGAAGAAAGAGAAGGAGTTCCTTATCATGAATCGGAAGATAAATGTACTATATCTACTGGAGATGGCAGTTATTTAAGTTCAAATCCTTGTGAAGGAAATAATTGTTATGTAGCAGAAGGGTTTTGCGATAAAGAATTTACTAAAGTCGTTGTTAAGAATGTTAATTTTATGAGATGTCCGAATGGTTGCAAAGACGGAGCGTGTATTCAAAGTAATATAACTTCAAACGTTTCAGATGTCACATGTACAGATAGTGATGGTGGAAAGAATTATGAAGTGAGAGGATATACCTGCGTTGGAAACGATTGTAAGAATGATTCTTGTGTGGTATTAGATGGAAATATATTCCCTCCTTTTAATTTAATAGAATATCATTGTCAGTCTAATAGTGATAGAGGAAGTGTAAATTACAATTGCCCCAACGGCTGCAAAGATGGAGTATGTATATCAAATGCTAGCAGTGGAGGTGGGGGAGGCGGAGGTGGATCTTCACAATCATGCCAAGAACTTGTTGATTTTGTTAAAAATCCTGAAGATTATATTGATAGAGGTATAAGATATATTCTTTTATGGAATGACACTCAAAGAAATTCTTGGTGGATTAATAATGAACAAAAAGAGTTAACTAGTTATTATGCGCAATGGAAGACTTTAGATGATAATATATATGTGAAGGTAGAAGATGATAATATATATGTGAAGGTAGAAGCAAATGTCTTTGATGAGCCTTCTGTTGATACAGTTTCAGAAATAAAGAGAGAAAATCAAGATGTAGTTTGTAAACAAAAAGAGATATGGTCTAGAGATGATAAATTAAACAATATTTATATTTGCAATTGGGATATTCTTTACGGAAGACAGAGTTTAGGTAATGATTATAAAAGTCTTAATATTTTCTGGGCGAAGGATAATGTTATTGTGAGAATAGATGTATCTTCGAATAGATTTTTATCAGAAGAGGAACTAGGAAAAATAAGAGAGAAATTTGTATTAGAATTTTTACAGGATTTGCAAGATAATAGATATGAGTTTATTGATTGGAGCAATTTTGAGATTCCATGGAAAGCTGAAAATTTAATTAGCAAGGTAATTAGCCAATGTCCGTCGAGAATTATAGAAGAAGATGAAAAGTGTGAACCTTTTTGGCAATGCAAAACAGAACCCCTTATATGCCCACCTCATGGCTATCAAACAAAAATTTGTAGTGATGTAAGTTGTGAAAGAGAAGATGTAGAAACAAGGCAACTTTGCTCTCCAGGAATTTGTTCAGGATGTTTTGTGCCACGATATATAGGTGCAAGAGCAACAGATAATACCTGCATTCCCTATGGAATACGATTAGAGTTTTTGGATGGAGAGGAAGGAAGAATTTATGAAACGGAAATGAATAATGAAGGAGATGGTTATTTTAATGTAATTATAACTCCTCGAGAAACATTGGTTATTGAAGTAATTAAGGACCTACCTCCCAATGAAGAGGTTTCTATTACTGTTAATGGAATTGCCTATTATATTAAAGAGGGTGAAAGATTCGAGGGTGAAGAAGGAGTAAGTTATGACATCGTTTGGAGAGTAAGAGAATTAGAGGAAAAATTTTACATACAACTGAAGGATATTCATTACTCTAATGCTATTGAAGAAAGATATATTGACATTTTATTTAATGAGAGGTTTAATGGATACTGTGATCCTTTTTCCGGGGATATTAAGCAACAAAAAACAAAAGATTCTCAAGGAAACTGGGCAGAATGCCAAAACAATTATGAATGTGAAAGTAATGTATGCAGTTCAGGAGAATGCATCGAGATTGCTGATGCTATAAGGAAAGCTAAAGGATTTAAAACATTATTAATAAGAGCTGTATGTCTTGTAGGGAACTTATTTAATAAAGACAAATATAACCAATGTATAACTGAATATTTAGGATATGAATAAGGGTTATAGATATATTTTAACCTCTTAACTCTTTTTCAGCTCTCTTAATCATTTCCTTTTTTAAGCCAATAAAAACTCCGCCTTCTTTCCCTTGTACATATGTCGCCTCTTTCGGCTTGATGATGGTGTTTAATTCAGGAAGTTCAATATCTATATGCGTTATTCGTGCTAATGATTTTCCTTTTTCATGGATATAAACATTAGCTTTTCCTATCAATTTTTTTCCTTCTCCTGGGCCTGACATGTTATGTAAATAAATTTATTATTATGTACATTAAAAATAAAATATACATTATTAAAAGTGCTATGTTCAAAAACTTTATAATCTTTTTGCTTACCATTTTTCGAATATGTTATATATTTGTATTAATATTCCTGTTATTAATCCGAATATTGCTATCCACATATCTGAAACGTTAGCAGGATTTTGGATAAATTTCGCATAAAAATAAACAAGTATAGAGAAATTAACAAAATTTCCAAACCATGTTAATAGTTCGCCCATTTTATATAATATTTAAAATTTTAAGCCATATTAATAAAATTGCTAGAATTGCCAAAAGGATTAAGAACCACTCTATTATTTTTTTGATTTGTTTCATGTTACTATTAAACATAATAAGATTTATAAATGCTTTTTCTTAGTTATTCTTGGTTTAATAATGCTTAGCATTATTCTAATTCCGCAAGGAATGACTATAATATGAAAATAGAAACATCAGTTGTTTATGAAATGCCTGCAGATCAATATAACAAAAAACTAGCTGATGCTTTAAAAAAAATTCCTGAATTACAACCGCCTGAATGGAGTTATTTTGTGAAAACCGGCGTAAGCAGAGAAAGGCCTCCTCAAGAACCAGATTTTTGGTATAAAAGAGCTGCAAGTATCTTAAGACAGATTTACATTCATAAAGTTGTAGGCGTGAACAGACTAAGAACAAGATACGGTGGCAAGCAGGATAGAGGCATGAAACCTAAAAAATTCAGAAAAGCAAGTGGAAAGATTATCAGAACTATTTTACAACAGTCAGAGAAAACAGGATTATTGGAAAAAACAAAAGAAGGAAAAAGACATGGAAGAAAATTAACTCAAAAAGGAATTTCTTTCCTGGAGGAAGTACAATGAAAGATGATTATACACCAAATTCCCATAGTGAACAAGAAATGTACTGTATATTGACTATCAGAGAGAGGGGGTATCTCATCATTTTTAGACGTGGTGAAGAAGGACAGGTAAATGAAGAGGATATACTAATTATGAGAATGAAATCGAGAGGAGGAGATTCTTCAAAGGAGCATCTTAAACAAAGCGGCATAAAAGTTCATATTTACGGACCTCGCTATGATTTCATGAGAGGAGATTTATTAAATGAAAATTATAATGAACGAAGAACTCGGCTCAATAGAGAGCAGTTTGAACGATTAAAAAAGATTGTGGAATCAAGAATTGATAAACTGGAGGGCAGAGTTTCAGATACACAAACACCATGAATGAAAAAAGAAAACAAAGAAATTAAAAATTTCTAGCTTTCTTTTTTCAAAGGACATATAAAATGAATGAAAAAAGAAAATTTCAAAAAAAGAAAAAACTAAGTAAAGCTAACAAAAGAACAAAATGGGCTCCAGTGTGGACTGTTTTAAAGAAATTTGGAAAAGGAAAAAGAGTTCATCCATCGCGAATGACTAAAATTAAGAGGAATTGGAGAAGAACAAAATTAAAAATTAAACCAAGGATAATGAAAAAACATCATTTAGGATAATGGCAGAGAAAAAACAAGAAGCAAAAGTAGTATTGGAGCGAGAATATATTATTCCTTTGAGAAAAGAATGGCTTAAAGTTCCTAAATACAAAAGAGCTTCAAAAGCTGTGAAAGCATTAAAACAGTTTTTAGCAAGGCATATGAAAAATTATGATAGAGATTTAAGAAACATAAAGATTGATCAAGATTTAAATAATGAAATACGGTTTAGAGGAATAAAAAAACCTCCTGCAAAAATTAGGGTTAAAGCAAAGAAATTTGATAGCGGAATAGTGAAAGTTGAATTAGTTAATGTTCCAGAAATACTTAAGTTTAAAAAATTGAGAGAAGAGAAGAAGATGAAAGTGACAAAAAAAGATGATAGTATAAAAAAAGAAGAAGTTGAGATTAAGAAAAAAGAGGAAAAGGAGGTAACTGAAGAGGTTAAAGAAAAAGAAGAGTCTGCTAAAGAAGCAAGCCTTAAAATTGCTAAAGAGCAGGCTAGAGAAGCAAAACATATTTCAAAGATAAAAGAGGTAAAAATCCATAGAAAATCTCTTGCTAAATAACTTTTATTTTTATCTACTACAGTAAAATGAATTTTATAGGAAGGCCTTTAAAGAGGTTGAGTAATAAGGAAATTTTATACGATATTAAAAAATATATAAAAAACAGTCATGAATTCTATAAAGATAAAACTCCAGAATTAGATGTTATGGCTAAAAAGATTCATGATGAATATTCTCTAAAAGAATTTTATAGGATTTTTAATAGGTTATGGAATGGTTATAGGAGGAGCTTAGCGATTCATTCTCTTGCATTATACAATGAAGATTTTGACTTAGATACTTGGAGATTTATAAAAACTAAATTAAAAGACATAAATAGCATTGATGAGGTTAAATATATTGCTGAAATAATCTCGCTTATATGCTTGATGTATTCGTCCATAAAAAATGAAATTCTTGGTATGTCATCAAGTTCTAATGTCTGGATTAAAAGGATATCAGTATTTTCATACTACTATCTAATAAAAAGAACAAAAGAGAATTTTGAAAAAATAGGAGCACCAAAATTCTCTAAGAAGAACTTTGCAAAAATTTCCTTAGGAATTCAAATTCCTAATCCTTCAACTTTAAAGAAGATTGAAGTCTTCGGAAATCGCAATTATGCAAAGTTCTCAAAAATAAACGGATATATCTCCTTAAAAATTATAAAAGAAAATATTCATGATAGTGACAAAGAAGTGCAAAAAGCTCTTATGCTTATTATAAAGGAAATTGGAAAATATAAAAAAGAAGAAATAAAAAAATTAATCCTAAAGCATAAAGACATGCCGGAAAATCTTTTTTTAGAGCTTACAAGAAATATGAAATACTTGAGGAAACTGCGAAAAATTCATAAACTTTAAATTGAAGGACTAAAATATATTTGAATGATAAAATACTTAGATAAACTATTAGAAGAATTTTCTGAAGTGAAAAGAGCAGAAATTAACAAAAGGTTTTTCAAAACAAATGAAGGAGAATATGGTTATGGTGATATTTTTTTAGGAATAACTGTCCCTCAATGCAGAATTCTTGCAAAACAATTTTTAAATTTAAGGCTTGAGGATATTAAAATATTGTTGAATGATAATATTCATGAAAAAAGGCTTATTGGATTATTAATGTTAGTAGAGAAATTTAAGAAAGCTGACAAAAAAGATAAAGAGAAAATTTATAATTTTTATTTGGACAACTTAAATGGAGTTAACAACTGGGATTTAGTTGATTTAACTGCGGATAAAATTATTGGTAATTTTTTATTAGACAAAGACAAGGAAATTTTGTATAAGTTAACTACAGGAAATATCTGGGAAAGAAGAATAGCTATAATAAGTACTTTTGCATTTATTAAAAAGAATAAATTTGATGATACATTTAGAATTTCAGAGATATTAATGAATGATAAAGAGGATTTGATACATAAAGCAGTTGGATGGATGCTTCGAGAAGTAGGGAAGAGGGATAAAAAACAATTAGAAGAATTTCTGTATAAACATTATAAGAAGATGCCTAGGACAATGTTAAGATATGCAATTGAGAAATTTGAAAATGAAAAAAGAATAAAGTATTTGAAAGGAAAGATGTAAAAATAAAGATATTTCATAAAAACCATAATAAAAAGATTTAAAAGTATTTTTGAATAGATGTTTTAATGACTTTAGATGTTGCGGTGGATACAATTACTGTAAATAGACAAAAATGGGAGCAATGTGCACTTGCTGTCGGAGATGATAACCCTATACATTATAACGATTATCAAAGATATATTAGTACGCTTCGTGGACCTATATGTCCAGGAGTTTATCTGTTCTCTTTAGCTGAAAATCTTGCTAGAAAAAATAACTATTTTGAGATTCCAATGCATGTTGTAGCTAAATTTAAAGATTTTGTTTATGAAGACCAAAATTTAAAAATGAAACAAGAATCAAATGGAAATGGATTATCTGTTTCTTTTATACGAGATGACAATGGTTTGGAATCTAAAGTCGCAGAGTTTAATTTTAGAAAAAAATTATTAGAGTATGTGGAATTTGAAAATAATAAAATATTTGAATCTTTTAAAGAAGATATTTGCCCAAGAGATATCATGCTCTTTAATGACTCCCTTAATATAACAGATGGTAAACAAATATATTCTACTTTTGTTATCGGAAAAGTATTAAAATATTTTCTAAGAGGCAGATATGGAGCATTATTAAGTCAAGTTGAATTTGATTTTCTTCGTGAAATAGAAATAGGAAAATTAGATGGAGAATTATTAGTAGATGACATTACAAGTATAAAATCAATAAAAGGAAAAAATTGGACTTATCACAGCTATACCGTTTATGGAAAGGTTTGTCAAAATGGTAGATTAGTTGGAATGGGGGTTGGCAAGGGATTTTATAGAGAATCCAAGAATTGATATTAGCAATGTTTATAACATTTCTCGATTTAGTTACATTATGATAGAATTTATTTATTTTTCACAAAAAGCGAGAACATCTGGAAATTGGCAAGATCCGATGAAAGCAGGAAGGATGGATATTGTTTTTAATGTAGTAATAGCAAGTTTATTTTTATCTCACAAAATAAGGGAAAATGTTCATCTACATTTAATTTTTAATGGTCCTCCAAATCCTCCAATGCATTTAGAATTTATTTCTAATAAAGACATGCCTGTTAGCAAAAAAGATATTGCTGGCTTAATCAAACGAATGTTGTACAAGTATAAGGAAGGACGGAAAACTGAAGTATTTCCAGGCTGCTTTATCGAAAAAAAAAGTTTTAGTAAAGTAATTGAAGAACTTGAAAATAAGGGAAAGAAAATTTACATATTAGATAAAAAAGGAAGATTTATTAGAGAGCTAGATGATAAAGATTTAGAAAATGTGGTGTTTGTTTTAGGAGATCATGAAGGACTTCCTAAAAAAGAATTAAAAAAATTTAAAGAAAGAGTTTCAATTGGAAAAGAAACCTATTTTGCATCGCATACCATGGTTATAGTCCATAATGAGTTGGATGTTAGAGGATTGTAAATATTGAGATGAACTTAATAATAGACAACACAAAAAGTTAAATACTTAATTATTGTATAAATATTAAATAAAATGATAAAATTAAATTATTCTTTTCAGAGCAAAAAGAATGGAAAAGCTAGCTTTTTCTTTTATTAATAATTTTAAAAATAGAAAGGTTTATAAATTGATTATTCCTAAATTTTTTATTATTACAAAATGATAACAGATGAAGACATTCACCGGCGCGGCATTGCTAAAAGATTTAGATATATGACTCTTACCAAGATGTTATCAACTATTTCTGAAGAAACATTAGGACCTAAAGGTTATGAAGTTTTTTCTGATTTTGGAGAACCAGTCACACAATTATCTCACAGAACTAATGGCAGATTTTGTATTCCAATTGATATCTATTATTGTAGAATGGCTAATGGAAATGGTCCTCGTTATATGATTTACTATAGTAAAGAAGAATATGAAGAAGATGCTCGTTTATTAGCAGAAGCTATTTATAATGATTCAGGACTAGAATTCAGTTTACAAAAAAGAAACGGTAAAACTAGAAACGGCTCTAACGGAAATAACCATCATTAAAGCTTAAATAGTAGTTCTTGTTGTTTTTTATTAAGAAAAATGAAAACTCTAAAGATTTTTATAATTGGAAATGTTCAAGGAGTTTTTTTTAGAAAATTTATTGAAGATAACGCTAAAAAACTGAATGTAAGGGGTTATGTTAGAAATTTACAAGATGGTAAGGTAGAGGTTATAGCAGAAGGAAGGGATGAAAATGTAAAAAAACTTCTTGAATTATGTAAGCAAGGTTCTCGGCAATCAGAAGTTAAAGATGTTAAATTTGAGGAAATAAAATACCAAGGATTTGATGATTTTAGGATTAGTTATTTGTAAAAAATTCATATAATTTCTCCGTTTTATTTCAAAACACCTAAAGCGTAACCCTCAAACTCATCAGTTCCTGTTCCGAAAATACTTAATCCTAAGCTGATGTTAATCCCATTAATATAAGTGATTCTTAAATTAGATTTGCTTCCCCCCATCTCCTTTTTTAATTCTCCTTTTTCCGTTAACTTTTCTTTATCAATACCATGAACATCAGGTCTCTCTCTAAATTTCTTAGATACCTGAATTAATTTATCTGCACCCTCTACTCCGAAATTTGCTATAAGAAAACCGCTATTAGTGCCATCGTAAAAATTTTCATACGTTGCTCCAGCATGTTGTTTAAAATAACTAAAAGTTTCTCTTGGAGCAAATCTTAGAGATCCATCTTTTCTGAATCTTACTCCATTGACTTTCTTACTTTTCCAAGAAAAAAATGTATTTTTAAGTTGTTCCTCTAATTCATTCTCGTCAATCATTTCACTTCTTCCTTTTACGTTTGGATCTTGAAACACATAAACTCCTTTATCTGTCCACAAGTTTCTATTAAAAATAGGAACCCAACTTGAAGCTTTCATTAGTTCTCTTATTTTTGAAATCCAGGTTCACCTTTCATATCTAGGTGGTATGCCTCATACAATAAGGAAGCTGTTTCTTCAGCAGTTGGAACCCTATAACCATTTTTTAAAATTTCAGCTCCTACATTTCTGTACGTATCGGGACCAAATGGTGGATATACAAACGTAACTTCTCATCCTTCATGAGGAACAGTTAATTCACCTTTATAATCTCCTTTCCTTACAATTCTCGGTTTAGGATTTGACATAATTCATAAAAGAAAGTAGATTTTATAAACACTCTGATACTTCATTAGATAATGGGAAGAAAAGAGCAGATAATTAATGAGAGAAAAAGAAAGTTAGATGAATTGAGAAAAATAAAAAATCCTTATCCTTATTCTTTTAATGTTAAAAATTATTCTGAAGATATTAAAGAAAAGTATAAGAAATTAAGAAATGATGAAAAAACGAATGATAAAGCGGTAATTGCTGGTAGAATAAGGACTATCCGGGATTTAGGAAAACTTATTTTTGTTACAATGCAAGATTCTAAAGGCAAAATTCAGATTATATTGCAGAAAGAAATGACGAACAAAAATCATTTTGAGTTATTTAAAAAATTTATTGATGCAGGAGATTTTGTAGGTGTGCATGGAACTGTCATGAAGTCACGTACAGGAGAGGTTAGCGTTCTTGCAAAAAATATAGAATTATTAGCGAAAAGCCTGCTTCCGCTTCCTGAAAAATGGCACGGATTGAAAGATGAAGAAGAAAGATATAGAAAACGATATTTAGATTTGATTATGAATCCTGAAGTAAAGAAGGTATTTGACAAAAGATCTATTATCTTGGACACAATTAGGGAACTGTTAAAGAAAAAAGGGTTTATCGAGGTTGAAACTCCTTACCTTCAATCAATTTATGGTGGTGCTAATGCAAAGCCATTTAAAACACATTTAAATGCTCTTGATATTGACTTATTTCTTGCCATTAGCCCTGAATTATATTTAAAGAGATTAATTGTTGGAGGATATGACAAAGTGTTTACTATTTCCAGAAATTTCAGAAATGAGGGAATTGATAAATGGCATAATCCTGAATTTACTATGATGGAAATTTATCAGTCATATGCAGATTATAATGATATGATGAATTTATTTGAGGAAATTTATGAATATACGGCGAGAAAAGTTAATGGTAAAACGAAAATTGAATTTGCTGGAAGAGCTATTGATTTTAAAAAGCCTTGGAAACGCATGACTATGGCTGCCGCAATAAAGAAATATGCTAATATTGACATTACTAAGATGAGCAATAAAGAAATCAGTAATTTTGTGAAAAGGAATAAAATAGAAAGTAAGGAAGATGTATGGGGTTGGAATACACAAGCTATTTTCGAGCATTTTTGCGAGGATAAAATAGAACAACCAACATTTATTTTAGATCATCCTCTTGAAACAACACCATTGTGTAAAACTCATAGAGAGGATAAGTTATGCAGAATTATAGAGCGATTTGAACCTTTTTGTATGGGAACTGAATTAGGTAACGCATATTCTGAATTAAACGATCCTGAATTACAAAGAGAATTATTAGAAAAACAACAGAAAATGTTAAAAAAAGGAGATGAAGAAGCTAATCCCTTAGATGAAGATTTTCTAGAAGCTATTGAAATTGGTATGCCTCCAACAGGAGGATTAGGATTAGGCATTGATAGGATGGTAATGTTGTTAACTGGACAAGAATCTATTAAAGATGTTATTTTGTTTCCTTTTATGAGGCCTTTGGACAAAGAGGAGAAAGAGAGTGATAAGAATGAAGGGATGGATAATAGGAAATAATAGAAAATGATTCAGTTTGATAAAAGAATATATGAATCAGGAGTTTTTGAGAAACCAATTTATGAATCATGGTTAAAAAATGTAAACGAAAGAGAGATTTTAGAAGAAGCCTTAACAGATAGATTTTCAGAATGGTTTGATCAGGAATGGAATGTAAAGAGAATAAAGATTATTGATATAGGGTGTGGTTCGGGTTCTGCATCTAAGAGATTGTTCAGAATATTAGACAATAAAAATATAAAATATTCTTATTTGGGAATTGACCCTTATAAAGAGCAATTAGAAAGATTTGAGAAAGAGATTACAATAGATAAGAATAAAAAATTGTTGTGCTCAACTCTTGATGAATTTAAAACAGAAGAGAAATTTGATTTAGCTTTTGTTATACATTCTCTTTATTATGTAGAAGATATTGAAAAAGCTCTAAATAAAATAATGATTTTTGCTGATAAAGCAATAGTTGTACATCATGGAGAAAATGGAATAAACAAAGTTCAAAAGAAGTTCAAAAAGTATGTTAAAAAAGGTCCTAACATAATTGGTACTTACAAGGATATTCTTGTATCTTTGGAAAAGTTAGGAATTAAATATGACTACGATATATATGAAGCTACTGTTAATGTTAGTCATTGCAAAAACCCTAAAGATAAGGAAGGTATAAATATGATAAAATTTTTTCTTGAAAGATCAAAATTATCCAAAGATATAATAATTGAGGTTAGTAAATGGTTTAAAGAAGAGATGGATGATACTATGAAACATGACTTTGCCCTAATAATAACAAAATGAAAAACATAAAACACGAATATCAAGTTAATGCCCTAACGGGCAACTCCGTTAGGTAAATTAATCCAAGAGCTAATCTTCGACATATCTTTAGGAGGAGGTTTCTTGCTGTAAACAACAAATTCCATTTTTTGATGACAATTTGGACAA
>Ga0209541_10010221_pt1 | contig 15009 bp, 16 predicted proteins | sample RifCSPlowO2_01_FD_184027 | JGI IMG/M metagenome (GOLD analysis project Ga0209541, IMG submission 184027) | Groundwater microbial communities from Rifle, Colorado - Rifle CSP2_plank lowO2_0.1 (SPAdes) (version 2) | ecosystem: Environmental > Aquatic > Deep subsurface > Groundwater | place... | reverse complement strand
GGTGAGCGCATTACCAGCAGTATCCATCAGGTCAACATGAAAGTGCTGAAAGCGGGTTCGCAGCCGTTGGGAGAAGCGGCTGAAGCGCCGAAAACAGAACAATAGGTTTTTATACATTATTTGTTTCTTTCTAGCCCATGGCAACCGTCTTCCTTACCAAAATCCAGCAGCCTTTCATACAGCTGGGCGAGCAGTTTGCTGCCATTTTCCAGTTTATTGCGGGCAAGCTGAAAAACTTCAAGAATCTTACCCTCGGTGAGCAGATAGCTTTTAGCTGCATTGCGGCAGGCTTAGCTTTTCTCCTTACCGCTCTCGTGTTATTCATCATTTGAAAAGGTGTTTGTTCTATGACCCCCCAAGAGAGAGAAACGGAATTCGCCCTGCACAATGCCTTTGCTTTTATCTATGAAGAGACTGCACAGTACTGGAAGCGTCTGGGATTTCTCGAGCGTGGGCTGGGAAACTTTTTTTCGCCGGTTCATAACTTGGAGATTACGCTTGAAACTGCCTCAGCTCCTCGGCTCCATGTTGCCGTCAGAATGGATTATAGCATTTATCCGGTTAAAACTACGGGCAATGCAGCTCTTGTGGAACAGTATGAAGCGCATATAGAAAACTGTGCCCAAGAGAACGGCTTTGAGCTATTTCCCGTTCGGGCCAGCTCGTCCCATCCTGCAGACTCGGCACGGATCGACTTTCTGCTGGAATACTGGGTGTGGCCAACACTGCATTAGAAGCTTTACAGCACCACTTCTTTCTCTCCAGAATATAATCCCATTTTTGCCATTTGCTCGTACTGGGATTTGGTGAGAGTCAAGAAACTCAGCTCAAATTTTTTCTCACGGACTTTTCGGGCTGCTTCCTCTATGGCTGCGGTGTTCAACCCCTCGCCGATAAGCAGGAGGTTGGCACGCCCTCTCTTCTTCCCGCCATGCTGAATGATGCTTTGCACGCCGGGAATATTCTTTATTGATTCCAGGAAGGCAGCCACGCCATCGAATTCCTCTTGGAACAATTCCTGCAGCAAAGGCGTTTCTTTACTAGGCTTCCAGCGGTATACTTTGCTGTTCTTCCATTCTTTCCGTTCGATGATGCCGGACTTCGCCAATTCCTGCAGAATCCTATAGGCCGAACTCATCGGCACTTTGGTGCGTTGGGCAATCTCATTGAGGGAAAGCTCTTCAGCAGCATTGAGCAAAACGCGAAGGATAGCTGCTCTTTTTTTATCAAAGACTGCCGTAAGAAGCTCTTCTCTAGCACCCATGGAGAAAAAGAAACTGTTCTTATTTATATCTTTTCTCTTTTGAAATTTGCTTCCAAAAATAGAATAAACTTCCAAAAATGAATTTTAAGCGCAAAAGAGAAGCCTGCGGCAAAAGCGTTAGGTATAAATACTTCAAAAAAATGTTTATTTTTCATGCGCGATATCCTCGACATCATCACTTCCCGGCGGAGCGTGAAGCGTTTTCAGCCGCAATTTGTCGACTGGGAAAAAATTTCGCGTATTCTGGAAGCAGGTCGCCATGCGCCCAGTTCCGGAAACCTGCAAAACTGGAAATTCATTCTGGTCATGGAGCCGGAGAAGAAGCAAAAAATTGCTGAAGCGGCATACGATCAGCACGATATCGCGTTGGCTGCGGCGCTCATCGTGATCTGCGGAGAAGCAGAGAAAGCGGAACGCTACTATGGCGAGCATGGTAATATATATACAATAGAAAACTGCGCTGCGGCTATTCAGAATATGCTGCTGGAAGCTCACTCATTAGGTCTCGGCTCGTTGTGGGTAGGCGCGTTTAGCGAAGAAGACGTGCGCGCAGCCTGCGGCATTCCCGAAGAAGCGCAACCGTTAGCTATCGTCGCCATCGGTTACGCTGCAGAAACTCCTGAAAAGCCGCCGAAATTTCCTCTTGAAACCCTTGTTTATTTCGGCTCCTGGCGTAATAGATTAAAAGATCCTGCTAAATATATGGTTGATATAGCCTCCATTCTGGAACGCCGGGCGCAAAACATGAAAGCGGGAGCGCAGGAAGCAGCAAAAACAATAGCAGAAACTGCGCAAAAAATCATAAAAGAGAGAAAATAAGCTCAAAAAAGAATTATTCTCATCCTCTCTCAAATGATATATTCTTCTCTTTTATCGTATTCTTAGCGTATTTTCTCCTCTAAAAGTCCAGAATATGTTTACTCCAGCATAGAAATATTTAAATAGAACGTAGGTATTACCAAAAACAGGTTTTGGTGGTTCGGTTCGTATATCAGAAGTGTGTTTGGTTCAGTCCGACGGTTTGGTTCTGATCGGAATGGCTTAGATTTGGTTATAACGATTGGTTGGTTCTAGGGATAGTAATGTTACACTCATATATATAGTTTTGTATTTTGTAAACTATATGTTGGGGGGTGTACGCAAAAACAAAACAATCAAAAACAAGAGGTGGTAAAACATGGATTTTTTCGTCGAAAAAGCGTTGGAAAGCCTGCCGCCGGAGCAGGAATTTGCCGGCATGCACCAGGCCAATATTAAAGTAATTGGCGTGGGCGGAGCGGGCAACAATATGGTCGGATGGCTGTACAAGAAAGGCATCCGCGGGGCAGAGATCATTGCCACGAACACGGATTACCAGCATTTAAGCATAACGGGTGCGGATCATAAGTTCCTGATCGGAAAAGACTGCACTCGCGGCTTGGGATGCGGCGGATTCCCGACTAAAGGGGCGGAAGCAGCCCAGGAATCTTTGACCCAGTTGAAAGAATGCCTGAAGAGCTCGGACATGGTCTTTGTCTGCGCCGGCATGGGTGGCGGTACAGGAACGGGAGCCGCTCCAGTAGTAGCGCAAGTTGCCAAAGATACGGGAGCAATTGTCATCGGCACAGTCACGATGCCGTTCAACATTGAGAGGGCCAGATGCGACAAAGCGGAGTTCGGCTTGCAGCAATTGCGGCAAGTATCGGACACGGTCATTGTCATTGACAACAATCGCCTCGTGCAGATCGCGGGCAACTTACCGATCCAGCAGGCATTTGCGGTCGCGAATGAACTCGTGGCCACGATGATCAAAGGGATCGTAGAGACAATCGCCATTCCTTCCCTGGTCAACCTGGACTATGCAGACGTTAAGGCGATCATGTCCAATGGCGGTGTGGCAGCTATCGGTGTAGGAAGCTCAGATACCAATAGCCGGGTAGAAGAAGCAGTGAAAGGCGCGTTGTCTAACCCCTTGCTAGACATTAGTTACGAAGGCGCGACGGGAGCCCTGATTCATGTCACGGGCGGACCGGACATGACTTTAGATGAAGTTTCCCGTATCGGCGAGCTCGTTACCGAATCTTTGGATGACGATGCGAACGTTATCTGGGGCGCTCGGGTGAGCGAGGAGATGAAAGGCAAGCTGACCGTTATGACCATCATAACGGGAGTGAACTCGCCCTGGATACTGGGAAAACTGGACCAGAAGAAGTCAACCGATCGAGCCAAGTCCCTCAGCCGGGAACTGGGCATCGAGCTGGTGTAAGCCTGTTTACAGGAATCTTGCCCGTTCCTTATTCTGGAACACCCCCTACATCGGGCAAGATTTCTTCTTTTTTTTCTTTTTTTGAAAATGAAACCTAGCAAGAGCACCGCCGCCTGGGCTGAAAAGTGAGGCGAGGCGATTTATGATCCAGAAAATAATAATCCAGAAAATAATTGCTTTGGACTTTGACGGCGTTCTGGCTGATTCGTTTGCCGTAGCGTATCAGGCTTTCTCAGAGATCAGTGAGAAGCTGGGAATTCCGCACTTTGAACCGGAAGAATTCCGTTCTCTCTTTGATGGAAATTTCTACGAAGAATTGCGGAAGCGCGGGGTGGCCAAAGAAAAAATCCCGCAAGTGCTGCAGGAAATAGAAGAGAATTTTCCAGATAAGTACATTAAAGTGCAGCCGGTTCCGGGTGCGAAACAGATGCTGGAAACGCTGACGGCGCTGGGCAGGGTATATATTATTTCATCTAACATAACTTCAGTCATTGAAGAATACTTGCGGCGGCAGGGCTTCCCGAACGTTCCTATTTTAGGGGCGGAGAAAGAGACCAGCAAGAAAAAGAAGCTTTTCTGTTTGAAAGAGCAGTCGCCAGAAGCGCCGCTCTACTTTATTGGTGATACAAAAGGAGAGATTCTGGAAGGCAAAGCTGCAGGAGTCCGAATGCTGGCTGTCACCTGGGGCTACCATAATAAGAAGCGATTGCAGGAAGCGAAGCCGGAGAAGATCTTTGAGAAGCCGAAAGATGTGGTGAAGTATTTCTTGTCTCTCAACTAAGATGATTAGGTAGTGGGGGAAGAGACTAGAGATCTATTAGCATACTCGTCAGCAATTCTTACTTCCCTCTTACTGAACTCAATAAGCTCCTCGAGCAGCTCTCTGGGGATAACATTCGTGACTTTTTTGAGCGGCGCTTTGTAGCCTTTTGCGAATCCTTGAGCAAAATTTTCTCGTACTCTCGTCCAAGGGTACATTCTTTTATGAACAGGGCCAATAGTCCGATAACTGCATGCAGGCCAACATAAAGCACTCTCTCTGATTGTTTCATATTCTTTCTTTTGCTGCGCTCGGAGCGCGGATTTGGGCTTATCCCGCTGGTCGTCCGATGCATCAAAATCAACCAAACCTAGGGCAACATTTCTTTCCTCGTTTTCGTACACGACAACATTTCCAATATGGGCGTTTGTTCTTTCTGGATTATCGCTCCACGTTTGCCAGCTTTTGTCCAAGAGATGTTTTAATTGGCCGACAATGAAGCCGCAGGCTTTATAAAACGGGCGGGCTTTTTTGCAAAAGAGATCAAACATGTCAGCAATTGCTATGCTGTTTGGATAATCCCCACTTAGAACATCCAATATTTTTTTACGAAAATCATCCATCACTGGAAATTCCAGCACTGTAAAAAGCTCATCCAATCGGGTATCGCCTTTCACGCACAAGATGCTGGTAGCCAGCTTTCTCCTTCGTACTCGGTCCGGGAAAGTGTACCATCCAACATATTCCATGACGGGATCAACACCTTCTTCCCTCAGGGTCCGGTTAAACCGATCAGAGTAGATTTTCTCGAAGCAGGCATTCCGCAGAAGTTGGCCGCCTTCTATTCCACTAAGTTCTTCGTTCCAGCAGGGCTTGGGTCCCCACGCGACCCCTTTTAAGCGATATAGCTCCTGGGTCTTTTTATCAAGAGTAAGGCAAGATCGATAGCCACTCCAGAGAGCAGGAACTGTAGAATTATCTTTGTAAAAGGAAGAGAGAGTGTGCTCTACCCATTCATCGTTTTTAGCGGGAAGCAGTTTGATATAGTTCCACCGAAATGGATTACGAAAGTAGGGATTGGCTCTGAGGGGGCTTTGCCGCAGAAAATTCGGCAGCTCTCCGAACACTTCAACTTCTCCTGCCAACTCCATAAGAAGCAACAGATCCCGCCGTACGAATAGATGTTTCATAGGTCTTTTTTTTTGTAGGGTTATTTTTAAATGTTTTGTTAAAATTGTTACTTTGCAGAGATACAAAATATTATTAAGTTCACGAATCTTCTTTCTATCATGAAAACCCTTTCAGCTTTGGTTATCGCCTCTGCTGCTTTGAGTACGTCCTGTGTAGAGCTGCTGGCACTGGCAGTAGCTCCGGTAGCTCCTGGAGCGCTCCAGCAGGTTCTTTTCTCTGATCTTTTTCCCGCTTCTTCAGCAGAGGAAATCGAACATCACGACTACGTTGGCGTCGACCGCTGCGGCAATGCCCGCTGCCATGGCAGCGAGCGATTAGGCAATCAGATGGCTGTTTGGGAAGTGTCGGCGCATGCTCAGGCTTATGAAATATTATCAAGCTCAGAAGCGTTGGATATCGGTGCTCCGCTGGGAATCATTTCTCCGCAAAGGTCGGACGAATGCCTGCGTTGCCATCAGACTGCATATAATATTTCATCAGATGATCTTCGGGAAAGCTTTGATCCCACCCGGGGCGTGCAATGCGAATCCTGCCATGGGCCGGGGGCAGATTACAGTTCCATGCGCATCATGAGTGATCGTGATTTGGCCATCGCCAATGGCTTGCTCATTCCGAACGAGCAGACGTGCAGGCACTGCCATAATAGGGATAGCCCGACGTATCAAGAGTTTACTTTTGATGACTATTTTGCACGGATACGGCATCCGCTTCCTGAAAGGGAAGGAACGGGCGAAGGGGAATGAGAGCACCTTTCTCAACGGCGTATTTTCTAGAAATGTTCCGTAAAGAACATTTTTCTTAAAAGAAATGTTCTGGGAGGAAAGTTTTTAAGAAACAGAAGAAAGTAGGGTATTCCATGAATGCCGTCATCCTCGGAGTTTCCGACCGCTCCATTCTCTGGAGACATGGGAAAGTCAAGAAAAATGAGTACGAGACGCTCGTGCACGACTATGCCCGTTTTCTGGCGAAACGATTTGACAATGTTATTGTCACTCCCGACGATGGGGTCTATACCGACATTGCTTTAGAGTTCGGCCGGCTCAAAAAGAAGAAGCCCCTTGCCTATTATCCGGACAAAGACACGTATTATGGCATTGCGCATATTAAAGATAATTTTCCGCTCTATGATGTCCGGCCGATCGGCGGCGATTGGTACAAGCTCAATGCAGACCTGAGCAAACAAGCGAAAGCCGTCATCTGCCTGGGCTTTTCACCGGGCGTGCTGATTGAAGGGGCGTTTATCAAGTATCACCAGCAGTACGGCGGCTTTAAGGATCCGACGCTCAAGCACATCCACTGGTTCATCGACGAGCGCTGTATCGATAAACGACTACCAGCTTCTTTCGAGGAACAGATTGCCAACATTTTCTATTATCGCAGTTTGGATGAGCTGGCTAAGCTGTTGGAGAAGAGGAAGAAATTCTTGGAAGAGAAATGAGTGTCGATATTTTGCTTTTGGATAAAAAAGTTTATTCTTGCAGTATATCAGCTATGTTAAAATTAGAGCTATGAATCGGTTCCCCTTTAACCAACAACACCGCTCTTACTTTAGAAACCGGATTTTCAGCACCGGCGTGAGGATAAAGTTGAAATAATGATCTAACTCTGTACCCTTCGTCACAGGAAACAAATCTTGAAGCAAGTGGTTCAATATCGCATCTTGGTGTCAAGAGCATCATGCGGGTATCATTCTCTATTGTTTTTCTTACAGTTTCATCAGCAAATTCTCCTCTTAAACGTATGTCTACAGTATAACTTTTATCACTTTCATTAAACGAAGGGAAGCAGTCTATGTAGATTTGGTTATTTTGGCTTTCCATATTTTTAGTTGTACCCTCGCTTATTTATAAACATTACTCCAAAAATGTCAGTCGAGGATAGAACACTGTTTTTGAACCCTTCCCCTCACAAACGTTTATAAAATTCTGTCCACTTCTCCTGCCCCATGGCTCCAAAAGACTCCAAAAGTGCCGTTCCGAAAGATACCAAAGGCCTTACGGCTAAGAAGTCTGACGATCCCAGCGAATGGTATACGCAGGTCCTGCAGAAAGCAGAACTGATTGACTACGGGTCGGTTTCCGGCTGCTATATTCTCCGCCCGGCTGCGTACAGCATTTGGGAAAAAGTGCAGCAGTACTTTGATAAATTACTGAAAGACGACGGCGTGAAGAATGTCTACTTCCCTTTACTTATCCCTGAAAGCCTGCTTTCCAAAGAAGAAAAGCACGTTGCCGGGTTCGCCCCGGAAGTGGCGTGGGTGGAAACGGGTGGCCATACCAAGCTGCCGGAACGCTTGGCGATCCGTCCTACTTCTGAAACGATCATGTACGAGGCGTACGCCCGTTGGATCCGTTCTTATAAAGATCTGCCCCTGCGCCTGAACCAGTGGTGCAATGTGGTCCGCTGGGAATTCAAGCATCCCGTTCCATTCTTAAGAAGCCGCGAATTCCTCTGGCAGGAAGGGCATACCTGCTTTGCACGCATGGGCGAAGCAGTCAAGGAAACAGAAAAAATTCTCGACTGGTATGTGCAGGTCTTCCGCGAGCTCTACGCTCTTCCGGTCTTAGCCGGCAGAAAATCGGAAGCGGAAAAATTTGCTGGTGCGGAATATACTTTATCCGTCGAAGCTTTCCTGCCCAATGGAAAAGCGGTGCAGGGCGCTACCTCACATCATCTCGGCCAGCATTTTTCCAAGGTCCAAAACATCGTGTTCACCGACGAAAAGCAGCAGCAGCAATACGTCTGGCAGAATTCCTGGGGGATTTCCACACGAAGCATCGGCATTATGGTGCTCATGCACGGCGATGACCGGGGTCTTGTGCTTCCTCCGCGGCTCGCCGAAAAGCAAGCTGTCATTGTGCCCATCTATTTCGATGATTCCAAGAAAAAAGTGCTGCTGGAAGCTGCGAAAGTATGTGATACTTTGGCAAAGACCGGCGTGCGCGTGCAGTACGACGACCGGGAAGAATATTCCCCTGGCTGGAAATTCAACGAATGGGAAGTAAAAGGCGTGCCGCTGCGTATCGAAATTGGCCCGAAAGACATCGAGAAAAAACAGGCTATGATTGTCCGCCGGGATACGGGAGAGAAAAAAGCCATTCCTCTGGTGGAGCTGAAAGACGAAATTCCGTTGTTGCTGGAAAAGATTCAGAAAGACCTCTACAAAAAAGCGGAAAAGCACCTGCACGACAGCATTGCCCACGTTACGTCCAGAAAAGAAGCCGAAAAAGCCTTGGAACAGAAAAAACTTCTTTACGGCCCCTGGTGTGGCATGACAGACTGCGAAGAGGAATTCAAAGGAAAAACAACGGCAAAATCTTTAAACTCGCCGCTGCAGCAGCCGAAGATGAAAGACGAGAAATGTTTTCTCTGTGGAAGAAAAGCCAGCCGCTGGTTTTACTTTGGGAAGAGCTATTGAGAGATATTTCTTTTTTTGACAGAATTTATTTATTTCTGTCCCATTATCTTTATAAATAACCTGTTGCCTAGAATGGCTATGTCCCAGAATGACTCCTCTTTGAACCAAGAGATCATCATCCTCGGCGATATTGAGATGGGCGCCGGCACTTCAACGGACGACTTTATTAGCGATATAGCTCTGTCGCAGCTGATTCGCTCGCTGGCTGAAAAGCCCCTCGCACTTGATTTGGTTCTGAATGGAGATACATTCGATTTTCTGAAATGCCCGATTTTTGTCGATGGTAAAGCGATATATCCGCGGCATATTACGCCGCCCATCTCCTTGGAAAAACTACGGCTAGTGCAGAAAGCCCATGCTCCCGTTTTCGATGCGCTGCGCTTCTTTGTCCAGCAGCCCCAGAAAATGCTGTTTTTTATTATCGGAAACCACGATTATGAGTTGGTGTACCCGGAAGTGCAGCAGGAATTGAAAGCTCTCCTTAAAGCACCGGAGGCTGTGCACTTCTCGTGGGTGTACAAGAAGCACCAAGTCTACATTGAGCATGGCCAGCAATATGATTTGCCAAATAAGCTCAACCTGCAGCGGCTCTTTGTCCGCTACCATGGGAAAACCATTCTCAACCCCCCCTGGACTTTCGGCTTGTTACAGCGGTTCATGAACATTAAAGAAGAGCATCCTTTCATGGAGCGGATTCATCCCCAAGTAACGTTATTCCAGTATTACCGCCCTGCAGCAAAGAAGATTACTAGGGCGGCCCTGAAATACCTCCTCAGCAGCATTTTTTACTACCCTTTCCGTTCGCTGGCCGATCCGACCTACTCTTTTCCGCAGAAAGTTATTGGGGAAATGTTGCGGCGGGGAAAATCCTTAAAAGATGTGTGGATTCTGGACATCTTCAAAGTGAAGAAGCGCCATCTCATCCGGCGCTACAAGATATTTGTTTTGGGGCACGTGCACCAGACGCACCTCGAAGAGCGGAAGCATTCCGTGATTATTCACCCAGGCAGCTGGCGGGATGAGTACCGGCTTGACAGGGAAACCGGAATGTTAACTCCCCGCACCAAGAATTACGTGCGCATTCAGGTTGCGGGTGAGCGCCTGCACTGGGAACTCGTGCCGGTGCAGATTCAGCGCAGTACTATCTTATTCAAAGACGTGGTAAAAAACGAGAGAGCAGCGGTCTGCAAAGCGGCTGCGGAAGAGAACTTTTCTTTGCCGTTTGCGCCCCATAATCTTTAAATAGTGCTGCTAGTGCATAAATGACGGGGTGTTGTATGGCTGAAGAAAAAGAGTATCGGCAGGAAGTTCTGGTTCGGCCGGAGGCAAAGAGTTCTCTGAGAGACATTGTTGAAGAACCCGCTGCGAAAAAGGAAAAAGCAGAAGTCTTAGAAGAAGCAGTAGACCAGCATTCTGTATCTCCTGCGTCCGATGCCCCAAAGGCTCCTGAAAGAGAAAGCTCATTATCCATCTCTTATGGAGTTCATGAGGAACAGCTCATGGGCACGCCCGTCGATTACGGGGTTCTCTCTTATGGGGAAAAGCCCGCTGCCGTGCAGAACGCCTATCACCTGCAGGAGGACGGTGGCGAAGAGATACATGAAGATGCTCCCCCTGCTGAAGGAATCATCACCGTCGAAGAAAGTGAAGAAGTGGTGCAGGAAGTACAGTATGCAGTTATGGTTGGCAGCAGGTATGATGTTGATCCGGCAGAATTGGGGAAACTCAACTTGCGCCTCAAACTCGAGCCTTCCCTGTTAGTGTTGCTGACTATGAATGCTGCGACGCGCGATGTGAATTATGCGCCGTGGGTGTGAGGATTGTGTTGCTTGTTTTTTCTCTGCGTGAGGCGGTCTTTCTCTTCTTTGAAAGATAGCAAACTGCCCCACAGAAAGCCTTGAACCGTTTACGATAAGCATCCATGCATAAAAGAATAAATACCAAGGGTTGGATGTAAGTCAGCAGACGTGGAAGAGTGTCGAAATGCAGTTTGATTTGTATATCTCTGTAGCTAAGAAAGAGATTGAGAAGCGATTAAGAGCAGCGTAAATAGCTTATCCTGTTGAAACGGGAGAACCACCGCAGAGCTTTACTGTCTGCTTCGGTCCGCAGTCATAGATGACATCGGTAAGTCTTCCCCGCTTAAAGACGAATTTATGCACGTGGGTTTTTGTCTGTGGTGCATAGACTGTGGCGTGCGGGATATTTTCAGCAATCACCTGAGCCAAGTTCTTTTCGCCTTGAATGTCTCTTCCCGTACTGCAAGAGACGAGAACAATTTTGCCCCTCGGAGCGATATACTCCCCCATATCTGCAAACCGAGCTTCATCAAAGATGCTGAAGTAGCGTTCCTGCTCGCGTTCAAGCTGTTTCAATTTGTTTTTGTCATCACTTTCATCTTCCGTATCAGCGGTTTCTCCCCAGTTCAGGGAATAGGGAGTTCCATGCCCGCCCAGAATGAGCAAAGAGATCTTTCCAGGATTTTTACCTGTCATAGCGGCACGTTTTATGTTTTCGAACGCTTCCGTCCGATTATCCGTCTCAAAGAGGCAGACGGAATAATGATTCAGAACGTGCAGAAGCTCAGTGTTATAGAGAGCGTTAGAAAACGCCTCATTATTATCATTCTTATTGTGAATGATAACTGCCAGAGGCTTCTGTGGCGATGCTTTTGTTAGGGCATCAAGGGTACATTCTTTTAAAGGGAAGTTATGGTTCATAAAATATCGATCGAAGTGAGTGATCCCTTGTTCTTTTCCTATCCGAAATACTCGTTCGGCTTGTTCCAGTGTTAAGTCTCTGAGGAGATATCTGTAAACTGTACCAGTCCTCTCACCACAGTGTTCTGCAAGTGCAAGTAGGAAATCAGCATGATCTGGCACTAAGTCTTTTGGTAGAGATTCATAAGCATCGCCTGTTTTTGCTCCGCAGCGTTCCGCCAGTGTCAGTAAAAATCTTTCCTGTTCCGGGATGAGGTCTTTTGGGAGACTATCATAAGCCCGGCCTGTTTCTGCTCCGCAGCGTTCTGCAAGTGCAAGTAGGAAATCAGCATGATCTGGCACTAAGTCTTTTGGGAGATAGCGATAAGCCCAGCCTGTTTCTGCTCCGCAGTGTTCTGCGAGTGCCAGTAGTAAGTCAGCATGGCCTGGCACTAAGTCTTTTGGGAGATGATGATAAGCCCAGCCTGTTTTTGCTCCACAGTGTTCAGCCAGTGCCAGTAAAAATCTTTCCTGTTCCGGGATAAGGTCTTTTGGGAGATAGTGATAAGCCCAGCCTGTTTCTGCTCCGCAGTGTTCTGCGATTTGTTTGAGTAATGCCGCATGCTTTCCAATGAAAGGGTCATCAAAATACTCTCGAGCTTGGGGAAGATAGCTACCAAGAATCTCTTCCAGTCCACTTTCCGCAGCCCGTTTTTTAGTCCTCATTTTTCCAGCATCTGCTGCGTCGCCCGCTCCTTGCGGTTTTTATTGTCTTCCTCCCAAAACCCCACCATCTCTTCCTCGACAAAATGCAGCTTTCCCGGGATAATCAAACAGTGCGGCGGCTGGCCGAAATTATAGCTTTTTATTTCCTGCAGCGTCCCGCTCTTGATGACAAAATCATCGCTCCCTAAGCGCGCACAGCCGACAACGAGCAGCTGATCGTGAATAAGGCCTTCTTTTTTCCGTGCTTCAATTTTTTCCAATATCTCCAGCGCTTCGTTCACCGTCATGAATTCCTGTTTTTCCGGCTGCAAATCGAGCAGAAACAGCGTATGCAGCCCCATTTTCCGGTTTTCTTTCAGGACCGTGTAGGGCGTTTCGAGCGCTGCATAGTTCTCTGTGAAAGGGATAGACGTCGTTTTTCCGAACTTATACAATTGCAGGCCAGTTATGCCGATGGCCGTGAGAATGGACGCATTGTGGATCACTTTGACCGGAATACCGAGAAGATGCGCTTGCTTGAGCAGCTCGATGTGCGTGGTTGCGGAAAAAGGATCGCCAATGACGAGGAATGCCACATCTTTCTCTCGGGCTTCTGCAACAATATGGTCTTCCCCCTGCTCGGTCATTTCCCGGGAAGCGGGGATGATTTTTTTGCCGTAGAATTTTTCTAGATCGACAAGCGAACAGCGCAGCAGTGATGTATAATTTTCCAGATAGACCTTGTCACAGCGCTTGATGATCTCTAATCCTTTAACAGAAATGTCTTTCTCGTCTGCAAGTCCGAGGCCGATGAGGTAGAGGGTCATATTTATTGAAAAAGCTCTCCACTTTTTTTAAGACTGAGGAGAGTTTCTCTTTTTATCTTTCCGATGGTTGGGGGCATTTAGATCTCTTCCTTTCTCTTTTTGTTTAAGCCTATTAATTTTTCTGATTGATTCACTAATGTATCAAAATCAGACCTAAATAACCGGTCCTGCACTATCCGATACTTTTCAAACTCAGACTCAGCAAATCCTTTGGCAATCTCAGCAGTTACTTTGCCAGGATTTTCTAAAACTTCACGATTATTGAATTTTAGAAACGCATTGAGTTTTTCTGCCCAATCTTCCATGGTCATAGGGATATTTCTTTCGGCTTGATCTTCTGCAAAATCAAGATACATAGTCACAAAACGGCTTAAGGCCTTAATTTCATCTTGCTTTAAATAATTTTTAGCTATCGACACATCACTTTTTATTATTTTGCCTTGAGGGGCATTTTTCCAAGTAGTTAAGCCCATATAATCTTTTTTTGAATCTGCACGTTTTAATATCAATTCCGGCGCGGTATGCTGATGAATGGCATAATGCATCTTATTTTGGACCGTCGCAAAAAAATCTTGAGTGATTTTTGAATTTTTATCATAGTCCATGCTGGTAGTATAGATATCCGTTATTTTTTGATAAAAATTCCGTTCACTTGCCCTTATTTCCCTTATTTCTTCAAGCAAATTATCAAAGTATTGCTTATTTAAGAATGAGCCATTCTTCAGCCTTTCTTTATCTAAGACATATCCTTTTAGGGCAAATTCTTTCAAAACAGTAGTTGCCCAGATCCTGAATTGTGTGGCCCTTTGTGAATTTACCCTATATCCTACTGAGATTATCGCATTTAAGTTATAAAAATTAGTGTTATAGCTCTTTCCATCGCTGGCAGTTATTAGGAAATTCCGAATAACTGAATTCTCGCTTAATTCTCCAGAACTAAAAATATTCTTTAGATGTTCATTGACCGTAGGGATAGATACTTCAAATAATTTAGCTAGCATTTTCTGTGATAGCCAAACCGTTTCATCAGCATATTTTACTTCAATAGATTCTTCTCCTGACTGCGCTGTAAATATCAGGAATTCCGCCGTGCTGTTTCGTATGGTGAGGTCTTTGGTCATTTTTCTTCTTTCCGAGGATGGTTAGGGGGATTTTTTTATAAAGTAGTAGAACCTTTTAAATGTTTTTCACCATATACGGCCCTTCTTTCTTATATCCTAACTTTCTGTGAGACTCTCATAATCAGAGGTTGTATTTTATCTTTTCGCAATTTTCCACATCAGATCAAAATACTGTTTAAAGCTGCCCATGACTTCCTTGCCTGTTATCCTAATGACCAGTGGTTCCTGAGTCAAGATAATGATACAAGCCTTGTCTTTGTAAAGCATGATCTCAGCGGGAGTGGTCTGTTGAAGAAATCGTACCTTGTACCACTTTGATTTCAGAAAGAACTCTATTCTTTTTTTTCTGCGCCGCAATTCTTCATTAAAGATAATCCAGGTCATAATGCTTTTCTCAGCACGCAAGGTTGAATATTTCACAAAGAATCGGTCTGCTTGTTCATCCGGCTCTCCCCTGCTGGCGCCAAAGACATAATTTTTATCACCCGGCTGGCACTCTTCCAACAGATCTTCAAATACAGTCTTCAGGCCGTTCCAGCCCTGAAAGACTTCCACATTGACCTTTTCTCTTGTTTCTTTGAATTTTAAAAGGAGGCTAGGGAGAATATTGTTGACCACCTGTTTCTCTTCATCAATTTCCTTCTTTTTTTGCTCCAGGAAGTCTAAGATTCGGGCAGGGTTGGCGGGACTGAAATGGGCCACTCCGTTTTTCTCCACTTTTGAAATGATCCCTTTTTCTAATAATCTATTGGTAATGTCATAAATATTGGAAGGGGCGA